>Ga0074046_10001282_pt1 | contig 23009 bp, 15 predicted proteins | sample BogForMeECP23OM3_FD_94441 | JGI IMG/M metagenome (GOLD analysis project Ga0074046, IMG submission 94441) | Bog forest soil microbial communities from Calvert Island, British Columbia, Canada - Bog Forest MetaG ECP23OM3 | ecosystem: Environmental > Terrestrial > Soil > Wetlands ...
ACCGGCCGGGCTCAAATCGAGCCGGAATGATTATGCACAACGATCAAGGCCAGCGATGCCTGACATACGCCGCCATAGCACCCCCATGCTCGTTTTGCATCTAATTATGGTAAACTGCGACATGCCGTTCTTGACTACTGAGATAGACTTGTTAAGTCTATCTCAGTAGTGTATCGGAAATAGATATCGGATATGGGAAGTAATAATTATTCGAGGTCTTTCTTTCGGTGATCGGATATCGATATCACTTTACCCCGCTTGCCGGTTTTTGTTTCTTTTTGTTTTTTGTGCACGACCAATTCGGGTTTTGCCGGGCTTTTTCTTGTGTCCTCAGGCTTGGTTTGAGAATGTTCTTCGGCGGGAGCGATCACTTTTTCAATTCGCATTGGTCGGCCTCCCATCGTGAATTCCTGGCCGTTGAAATAGGCCTGGCGCAAAATCCAGGTTACCGACAGCAGAGGAACCTGGAGCACCAGTAGTTTCAGGTGAAACCAACCCGGCTTCACATCGGCGCTTATTTCGTCGACTCTGGCAAAAAAGCTCGGGTTGTTATCCATATATACGAGAACGACGTCCCCAACTTTGGTCATTAATGCCTGCCGGTAACCTCCGGTTTTTTTGGTCCGCATTGGACCTGTTAAAATCAGTATACACCTTATCCGGAAAGGAATGTATCCGGAGCGGTCATTTTTCGCGGTCCGATCACGTATTCCTCGTTCAGGCTTGCCGGGACCAGAGGCAGCTTCTCGATATCCGGCACCCGGAACCCAAAGATCAGCTCCAGGAACTGAGTAACGATCCTGAAGGTTACCCCCCACAGAAGTTCGGCCCGCTCTCCGATCTTATAGATGAAACATGGGAAATCCACGGTCGTCCCTCTGAACCTCCACTCCAGATGGGGAGGAACGTGCCTCCTGTAAATGGCGTAGTTAAACGGGTTGAGAAGAGCACGCAGGGGAAACTGCACGATCCTTTCAACTTCCCGGCTCAAGTGAAATCTTTTCTGGTAGGAAACCCATGCAACCATCGGATGGACTGACCGGCGAAAGAGAATGAGGCACTGCGTCGGAAGCGGGCCAAGGAAAGTCAGCCCGAAAGGATTAAGACCCATTTCTTCCCAGGCCTCTCGCAGGCCCGCCGCATAAAGCAGTGAGAGAAATTCGACATTTGCCGGCTGTGCTGTTTTCAATTCGCTCCAACATGGCCATCTCGAAAGGCTTGAACCCCGAAACGCCAGAAGACGGGCAAGAAAATGGTCGAGTTTTTCAATGGCCCCGCCGGGGCAGCACAGGTCTCCAGGCTGTTTGACCTCCTTTGAGCGTTTGTTCAGGATAATGCAGACTTCCGGTATGCCGCCTTCTTCGGGAAAAAGCCACCCAAGGAGGAGCAATACACTTGACGTGCGCACGCCGTACCGGCAATCCTCGTTTTGGAAAAGGGTCTCCATGCCACAGCGCTTTGAGAGCACGCTGATCACGCGCTCCCGCAAAGCGGCGGCATCCAATACCAGGTTCAAGTCGGCCGGCGGGCTGTTCATGTCGGAAAACCGTGTAGCTTTTTCTCTATGCGTTTGCCCGAGATGGGAAACAGGGTCTTTATTTCGGGAGCAAACAGGCTGATTTTGAATTCCTCGATCATTTGGCCAACATCTTCTATAAAATCAAGCCCCTCTTGCGTGGATCGGGAAAGAATCCGCTTTCTCATCTCCTCGAGTTCAGCCCTGTATACACCGAACTGAGCTTCTTTGGCACGGTCCTTTTCCGGGGACACATAGGCTCGCTCCGCCCGAATTCCAAGCCCCCTCAGGTAGCGTGGCAAAAGTCTCAGACGGCGGTCTGAAAAGCGAGACAGAAAATCGGGCGGAATAAGTGTTTCAAGCTCCACGGCGATCACGGCCAACCGGTCGATGACAGCCCGGTTTGCGCCCGCCATGCGCATAAACCGGTCAAGTACAGCGCGCGTATCATGCCTCTGCCGTACCGCATCGAGAACAGGTGTGCGAATCTGATTGCCTGGAATTCCCATACGGCCTTTCAGTCTTTCAACATTTTCCAGAAAACCGTCCCGGTTGGGATGCTGCGCTGAATCCAATCGGAACAGGCCGCGTAGAATATAATCATAGAGAGCGGAAGAAGCCTCTTTTATGCCGCCCATGAAAAGCACTTTCGATGAGAATGTATCCGGAAAAGCCCAGTCCTTTCGGAACTCTTTGAGTTCGGCGGCAAATGTCCGTTTATAAAGACGCATAAGCCCTGCGCGGGTCGATTCCCTTGCGCGGCCAGGCTCGGCGAAGAGACGAACGGCAACCTTTCCTTCCTCATCAGCCAAACCCGGATAGGCAAGTCGTGGAATTCCCAATGCATCCGTGCCAATTTTTATGCTCTGCGGCAAGTCCCCGAAATCTGAGCCTGGGAGTTCATCTATTTCCCAGTTTTCTCTTGCCTCATTCCACAATTCGTCCTCGTGCCTTTCAATGGCAAAGGGCCGAAGGGTTTCGATATTACGTCCCGAGGCCAGAACGTTTCTCTGAGGTCCGAGCACTTCAAACCGCATCCTGAGGTGATCGGGCAACTGCTCTGTGTCCCACTGCCCGGGTGTAATCCGGGTTCCTGTGAGATTGAACACCGCCTCGCTAAGCCGGCGGTAAAAGTCTCCGTGTCCGAAATCAAGTTCTTGCCATATACGACGGGCAGTTTCGTTAACCGGCACCAGATGCTTGCGAATGCCTTTGGGAAGACCCTTAAGCAGGAAAGTTACTTTTTCCGGGAGCATACCGGGAACGAGCCACTCGAATGGTTCAGCGGGCAGGACCGGCAGGGTATGGACCGGTACTGTGAGCGTGATGCCGTCGTCCTCCTCGCCGGGGCGGAACGTGTATCGAACAGGAAGCCTGGTCCCGACTGCACTTAGAGTGTCGGGGAATTGCTCCATCGCGTCGAAATCAGGTTCGGTTCGAAGGAGGTCTTCCTTCTTCATTTTCAAAAAATCGTCTCCTCCCCTGTCTTGGATGAGCTTGTCAAAGGACCTGATATCTGCGATTTGCGGAATACGCGCATCATAGAATCCAAAGAAGGCCTCGTCGTCGACAAGGAGGTCCCTGCGACGGGTTTTGCTCTCGAGTTGCTCAATTTCTGAGATCAGTGCCTGGTTGTGTTCCAGAAAGGCGTACCTGCCGGGAAGGTCTCCTTCGACGAGGGCCGAACGGATGAAAGTCTTGCGCGCTTCGGCAAAATTTATGCCTGCGAAATTGACTTTGCGTCTGTCCACCACGGTGAGGCCGTAGACAGTGGCCTTTTCGAAGGCCACGACCTGGCCGCGTTTCCTCTCCCAGTGCGGCTCCGACCAACTGTACCTGCACACGTGCCGCCCGACCTCTTCTATCCATGCGGGGTCAATGTTTGCCGCCGTGCGCGCAAAAAGCCGGGAGGTCTGAACCAGTTCAGATGCGACGATCCATTGGCCGCCCTTGTTGAAAATGTTTGACCCCGGAAATACCATCGCCTGCCGGCCTCTTGCGGCCGAGTAGATGTTTTTCTCCTTGTGTAAAGCCACTTGGCTCAGATAGCCGCTCAGAATCGAGCGGTGGATGGCGTCATAGCTTGCTGGGGTGGAATTTTCGATAAAATCGCCGAGTTCGCTGAGAATGGAGCGAACTTGCTCAAAAATGTCGCGCCACTCACGGATCCGCCGAAAAGAGAGAAAATGTTCGCCGCAAAACTTTCGAACCTGGCTGGAAGTTCTGCTGGGGGACCGTTCTCCATCTATCCGGCTGGGACCGGCATTACCACTCAGGCTCACGCGGCCATCCGGGCAGACCGTGGTCTTCCGGCCGGCGGCTTCGGGCGTGGCTTCGGTTGTGACCGATTCCTGCCAGCAGCCCTGCCAGATTTTTAAAAGAGATACAAAATCTGAGCGCCGGTCGCGAAAAACAGCCTGCGCCTGCTCAACCTGTGCTTGCTGATCGAGCGGCCTCTCGCGCGGATCCTGGATGCTCAGAGCAGCGCCGATAACCATCAGCTCCACGAGTGCGTTTTCTCGGCTTGCCTCGATCAGCATCCTGGAGATACGCGGATCGAGTGGGAGTCGGGCCATCATTCTGCCAATGGGGGTAAGTCTGTGGTGATCGTCAACCGCGCCGAGTTCGCGCAGAACTGCTAAGCCGTCCTTGATTGCGGCGGGAGAGGGCGGATCCAGGAAAGGAAAATCCTGTATTCTGCCCAGCTTTAGATAGAGCATTCGCAGTATTACCTCTGCAAGGTTGGACCTCTGGATTTCCGGTGGCGTATACAGGGGCCGATCGAGGTATTCGCTCTCGGAATAGAGCCTCACACAGATGCCAGCCCTCACGCGGCCGCATCGCCCTTTCCTCTGGTCGGCGCTCGCCCTGGAGATTGGCGCCACCGGAAGGCTGCGAGTCTTTGACCGTGCGTTGTAACAGGCTATTCTGGCCAGTCCTGTGTCGATTACGTACTTTATCCGTGGAATCGTGATGGAAGTCTCCGCGACGTTTGTGGCAACGACAATCTTGTCCTCGGAAATCGTGGCGAAAATCTTTTGCTGGTCGGATGCTGCCATTCTACCGAAAAGGGGCATGACAGCGGTGTTCGCATAGCGTTGATCTTCGAGGCGCTGGACCGTTTCCATGATGTCGCTCTCGGTTGGCATGAATATAAGAATATCGCCTCTTTTGCCGGGGCTGAGTTTGAACAGGTCAGCCGCTGCTACTGCCTGATCGTTGTAGTTGACATCCCCGGCTTCCTCATTCTCAGTCTGAGCGGCGGGCCGGTACCACACTTCAACGGGCCAGGTCCTTCCGGAAACTTCGATGATGGGCGCCCCGCCGAATGCGCTGGAAAATTTTTGCGGATCGATCGTGGCCGAGGTAATGATCACCTTCAGGTCGTCTCTTTTGGGGAGTGTCTGTTTGAGAATGCCGATAAGAAAGTCTATATTGAGGGTGCGCTCGTGCGCTTCGTCCACGATGATCGTGTCATAGGAGCGGAAATCTCTGTCCTTTTGCGCTTCAGTGAGCAAAATGCCGTCCGTCATGAATTTTATTCTGGTCGTGCGGGCGGTGCGATCCTGGAAACGTATTTTGTATCCGACGAGGTTGGGTCCGTTCAGTTCGATTTCTTCGGACACCCGTGCGGCAAGGGTGATCGCCGCGATCCGGCGCGGCTGAGTGCTACCGATGAGGCCGGATCGGCCTCTTCCCGCCTCCAGGCAGAACTTGGGAATCTGTGTGCTCTTGCCCGACCCTGTCTCACCCGTAATTACGAGGACCTGGTGTTCGCGGATAGCGCTGACGATCTTTTCCCGCCATTCGGTAATTGGCAGCTCGGCAGGGTAGGAGGGCACAAATATTTGCGGAACAGCGGCAATGTCGGAATATTTTCTCTTGGACGGGGAAGCAGCCATCGAATCTGAGTGTAACCACTCCATTTTGATTGAGTCAATATTTTAGCTAACCCTGGCAAGACAGATTTTATTATAATCGCCACAAAAAATTCAGGTTTATTTTCCGCAGGCTACGGAAGGGCCTCAATGATTGGGTTAAATGCCAAGGTGCAGGAAGCCGCCGATTCGATAAAACTACGCCTGGCGAGCGAACCGGCAGTGGGGTTAATTCTTGGAACGGGCCTCGGCGGCATTGTGGACGAGATCGATAAGGCTGTCGTGGTGCCTTACCAGCAGATACCTCATCATCCGGTCTGTACCGCCCCGGGTCATAGAGGACAGCTGGTATGCGGCAGGTGGGCGGGAAAGCCCGTTATTGCCATGGAGGGCCGTTTTCACCTCTACGAAGGTTATTCGCCAGGGATGATTTCGTTTCCAATCAGGGTCCTTCGGGCACTGGGAACGCAAACACTTGTGCTTTCGAATGCTGCCGGCGGGCTGAACCCGAGTTTCCAGGCAGGGGACCTGATGGTGATAACAGACCATATAAATTTTACCGGGCAAAACCCGCTGGTTGGACCCAATGTGGATGAGTGGGGGTTGAGGTTCCCGGACATGGTCGAGCCATATAGCAGCCGCCTCATTGAGCTTGCGGAAAAAACGGCGCTCAAGGAGGCCATTGCGCTCCGCAGAGGCGTATATGCCGGAGTGCTCGGCCCTTGTCTTGAGACCGCCGCCGAGACGCGTTTTTTGAGAATGTCAGGGGCGGATGCCGTAGGCATGTCCACCGTTATGGAGGTCATAACGGCAGTTCACGCCGGCATGGAGGTGCTGGCAATATCGGCAATAACAAACGTCAACCTGCCCGATTGCTACAAGCCGGCGGCGGTCGAGCAAATCATAGAAACAGCAAGCGGTTCGGGGAAAATACTCAGAAGGCTTATTGAGAAGATACTCGAACAGTGTTGAAGCCGATGTGACACTTTACCGTTTCAATCTGCCCATGGACTCCAGAAGTTTCTCTGAAAAAAATCCCGGCCAAAGATCTCCTGATTTGACCCGCATTTTTTTATACGGCCCTCGTACATGACCGCTGTCTTTTCGGCCAGGAATGGGATTTCGCTATAATCGTGCGTAACGAACAGGGCGGTCATGTTCATCTGTTTCACAATCTTGCCCAGGTCGTTAAGAAGCGAATTGCGGGTGGGATAGTCAAGAGATCCGAACGGTTCATCCAGGAAAAGCAGGTCAGGCTCGAGGGCAAACGCCCTGGCAAGGCTCGTGCGTTGGGCCTCGCCTCCCGAAAGCAATCTTGCCTGCTGCGACGAAATATGCCCTACACCAAAAAGGTCGAGCCACTTTTGCGCCCTGGCAAGGGCCGCTTTTCTGGGAACTTTGCGTATGCGCAAAGCCGTAGTGAGATTGCCAAGTACAGACATATCGAGCAGGAGGGATTCCTGAAAAACGACGGCCATTCGGCGGCGCAACTGAAGAAGATTGTTTGGGCCGGCGGTGACGCCGTCAAGTTCGATGGATCCGGAGGTGGGCTGATGGAGCAGGGCCAGAGTGAGAAGGAAAGTTGTTTTTCCTGCCCCGTTCGGACCTATGAGCGCTATGGTTTCTCCCTGATTCAGGGAGAAATAATCGACACTGAAGATCTCCCTGGCGGAGTCTACCCGCCGAAGGTTTCTGGCAACCAGCAATGGTTTCAAATCGGAACAGCAGCCTTTCGGATTACATCGGGATAAATAGACGTTATGTCAGCCTTGGCATATACTATTTCGCGGCGACCCGGTCAAAGTATTTAGCAGTGTCCATCTGGAAACTCCGAATGAGAACTCCACGCCACGCGAGGTTTCTGTTCGGATTTTTTGTCCTGAAAGAAAGGCATTTTTCGTCGACGGATCAGGTCCGGGGCAGGCTCTGGCGAGGAAAGAGCTTGCCCTGAACCTGCCGAAGGGAGGGGTTGCGCAGAGGCATACATGTGTACCGCCCCATGCCTGAAGCGTGATCCTGAAATATCGTAAAATTTGGATTTGGGCGGCAAAATGCCGATTCTTGTACATTTGAATTCTACACTCATTTAGTTTTCCGGCCTCTTGCACTACACAAAACGAAACGATAGTAAGTCGGGCCGAGGGGTCTTGGCCCTCCCATACTCACGTGCATACCCAATGGCATGTCGCTTGCTCCCACACCTGTCTGAAGAATTCCGGAACAAGGCGAAGCCCTTTGGAAAGAGGGCTGAATCAATGCTGGTCACCTCAAAAAGGAGGATGATAGTGCGAAACTGGACATGTTCGGTATGCCGTTATGCTTCGGCGATTCTCATCACTCTGGGTTTTGCTGTCTGTTGGATGTCCCCGGACGCCTATGCCGGAGGCGTTCATTTTGGCTTTGGGATCGATGTTCCGCCACCGGGCTATGCCGTGGCTCCTCCTGAAGTGGTGTACCCGCCCCCGGTAGTGGTCGAACGGACGCCGCCCGTCGTTTACGAGGCGCCGGTGGTTGTTGAGCGACGGTCCGTATACTACTACTATTACCGCCCGTCCTATCAGTACCGTTCTTATCACGTGGAGACGGGACGGGAGTACTACAGGCATAGAAGTCAAGAGTGGGAAGATGATGTAGAATATTGATGGGGCATCATTACTCTTACAGGCGGAAGGGGGCTGTCCCCCTTCTGCCTGTATCAGATCAAACAGTGAAAAAAGAAAAAATGGTCAGGCCTTGAAAAGAGAATATTTGGCGGACGGTGTCGGTCCAAGCGAGGTGGGATGGTGGGACGCCCATAAAAGGCCAGGCGTTGAGGACTGACGGTCTCGCTGATCGACCAGTCGAGTTGGTTTCCGTCCGGAAGGGGTCCTTTTTAAAGAAGGCGCCCCGCTGACAGCCCCGTCTCTGGGCATAGACAGGTCAGGGAGAGCGTCGAGAATGAGCGGGGCGCCTTCCGCGCTACGCGGGGTACATCGCCAAGGGGTGCGCAGTAGAAATGATATTCTTCTGCTCAGTGTTGTATATAGTCTGTCATACGAGAGTGAAGAGCGAAGAGTGAGAATTTCACCCTACTAACTTGACCCTTCACACTTCATTTTCCACCCATTCACCCATTCACCCGCTTTAATTAATCCTGTAAATCCTGATCGCAAAATTTAGGAATTCAGGGATTGAGGAATTTAGGAATTTGAGAAGATTTAATCGTTTTAATCCCTGAGTCCCTCAATTCTGAATTCCTCAATTCTTAAAAAGCTTTTCTCCGCTTCCCCGCGCTCATCCACCCTGCTCTGCGCTCCTTCATCCGTGTCTACTTAACTACGTTTTATAAACAACATCAATATGTTATGCTGAGATATCCTCTCACCTAAATACGATGGGCTGCTTGCCGCTCATATGCCAAAGGCAAAAGAATCCTAAAACCATATCATTTCACGTCATATCGTGTCATTTTAAAAAATTGCATTAAGGGATTGCCCGCGATCTTCGATTATCTTGATATGAAATGTTTTGCAGGTTGGTATCCGAGAGGGGCTGACTCATGATATACTGCTGTAAATCCGATTGCGGCCGTTTTTGGTCTCAGATGCGGATATGTGCTGGAGATAGGCATGGAAAATACTGACGATATGCTCGTTGTAACCTGTCGGACCATGATAAAGACAGTCCTTTCATGCCTGGATAACGCGACGAAGGGTACAATTTACAAGATAAGCCTGATGCCGGAACTGATCGCTATGCGCGTTATGTCGGGCGCCAGAAAACAAGATTCGGATGAGTTGGAGTGGGGGTTGCCCGCAGTCTCCGATTACAATCCCCCCGGCAAAAAATGGGAGCAATACCGAGACCAGCCTGGCCGTCCCCTGGAAGCAATGGGTTGGTGTGTCGAAAAGCAGATGAACTGGACGGCGGACAACCCAATGCATGACTCCCGCAGCGTCAGAAAGCAGCTCTCGGGAGAATCGGAAGATGAGTTCCACATGGAGCCTGTGCTGGTTCGGAAGAAGAGCCTATACGGCTATTCAGTCGAAAAGATTCAATATCCGGTCGATTGGCAGGGAAAGCCTATCTGGCAGGACAGCCAAAACGTGGTTGCAGCCGTTATAAAGATTCACTTTAAGCCCGGGACATTGAAGCGCGGCGATCGTTCGACCAGAATCATCAGGGATTTATCCCAAAGCCTTGGCTCCGAACTGCTCTCTTTATGGTTCAGAGAAAAACTCTACCAGGCGAGTAAGCACTTTGACCGCCAGCGTCTGCAAAGCTGCGAAATCCTGGCCCATGAACTCAGGAACACATTGGTCAAACTAGGGTTTGTGTTCTCGGCGATAAACGCACAAATCGGCATTCTTCGGGCGAAATGGGAAGAACTGCTTCAGAAGTGCGCGCCGGAACTTGAGTGGAAAGGACCTCTTCTCGACGAGCTGTGCGGCGCATTAAGCGAAAAAGTCCAGGAGTTGCGTTCCTGCGGGGACCTGTTTGTCGTAGGTCAAAGGCTGCTTATTGAACAAAAAGAACTGGCAAGACTTTATCTTTCTCCTCACCAGGAGCGTGAGTGGGTCAAAAACAAGATTCACCCCAAGTGGGAAAAACTCCTTTCCGGGACCAGCCTTTGGAATCAGTCAGAAATTAAGTCTTTGTTGGACCGGCTTGCAAATGCATTGTCTACAGGTATGAACTACGACTTTTCCAACGGGATGGACGGCTTGCCGTCCGAGCTTCTGGGGCAGTGGTCCAAACTTGCATATGTGGTGATAACATCGAGTAATCTCTTTCAGTTGGATGAAGTGATCCAGTTGGTTGAACATCCGGTCCTGCCGGTTTGTCATAAAGAACAGATGCTGAGGGTGCTAAAATCTTTGAGGGCCATTGTCCACACGATACCCGAAGTCGAGGAAAAAGCAGCCAGCATACTCCAGTCGCTGAGGTTTGGGACGTGGGAGGAAGATCAATACAGGTTCGGTCCCGACTTTCCGGGTTTGGAGTCCCATGGAGAATTTGGAATGGGTTTGACCGATTGAATAATTGATTTCCAAGTTTTGATTGTTTCCTGCCTTTTTCTTGCTAATTATGCCGAAAGGCAGATATAATGCCATCCATTCAGTCCATTGTGGTCCCTCACCGCTGGAGCAGCCAGGAAGGCTTGCGGAGGTGAATGCGAGATGGCCGGTGGAACAGACAAAAATCCTGTTTCTTCTGGTTTCCAGATTTCCGATTTTCATGTGGGGATGATGTATAAGCGTTTTTTCGATGGGGCGGGTGACATGCGTTTTATATCGAGCGGGCGCGGCAAACTGCTCGATGTGAATCAGGCGGGGGTAGAACTGTTCGGCTATTGCAGCAAAGAGGAATTGCTCGAGCTGGACAATGTGTGCCTGCTTTTCTCCAATCCAGAAGATGGCCGTCAGTTTCAACAGCGGCTCGAAGCGGACGGATTTCTAAAAGAATATGAAGCGGAGTTGAAAAAAAAGGACGGGACCGTTTTCAGCGGGTCCATTACGGCCACCTTGTGGTTCGAAGAAGACGGTTCCATATCGTGGGAGGGGGCGCTCAGGGACATATCGGGCTTAAAGGAACTCCAGGAGGCATATCTGGAAGCCGAAAGACAGAACCGGGAGCTTTCGGAATCCGAGCGGCGCATCCGGGAGCTCAACCAGCATATACTGAACATGCTGATGATCATGTCTCACGATATCCGGGGACCTCTTGTCTCCATTGCCGCTACTCTTAAGCTGCTCATGCGCGGTTCCTTCGGACGAATGGACGAATCCGTATGGAACACGGTTGCGGATCTGATGGCGCGGGTTCGGAACCTGATCGGCATAGCGGAGGACTGTCTTGGGAGCGCGCATTCTCTTGAGGGTGTGCTTCTCAAGGAAAAGGAATTCGTGGATCTACGGCAGGATATCATAGATGCGGTGCTCGATGAGATGTCAAATGAAATTGACGAACGGCATATAGTGATCGACAACCGGCTCGGAGCGATTCCAGGCGGAACTATTCCAATCGGCGCCGATATGATGTGGCTGAAAGCCGTGTTCAGAAACCTTTTCAAAAACGCCATAAAATACGGTGGTAAATGCTGCAGGATCGCTTTCGGCTTCGAAGATCACGGCTCTTTTTATCGCTTGAACGTTTACAATAGCGGTGATCCGATTCCGGAGGAATACAGGGACAGGCTTTTCACCAAGTTTGCCCACATAGACGACGGGGCCGAGAAAAAGGAGGGGTTCGGCATGGGCCTGTACCTGATAAGGGAAATCATCCGAAAGCACGAAGGCGACATGTGGTACGAACCGAGACAAGAGGGCTCGGATTTTATTTTTATCCTGCCTAAACAACCGGTTTGATCTATTCATTGGTGGTCAACGGTTGGGATTAAAAAATCAATTTAGTGTCCGCGAGGTTTGAAACATGATTTCGGCTGCCGAAATCGAAAGGGCGGCCGGCGTCCTTAAGGGCCGCGTAATCCGAACCCCTCTTGTATACTCTCCCACGTTCAGCAAGCTGGCCGGGTTCGAAGTCTATCTGAAATTGGAGAATCTGCAGGCAACCGGGTCGTTCAAGATTCGTGGCGCAACGTACAAGATCCTGACTGAGCTTGAACGAATCGGGAAGGCAGGGGTCGTTGCGGCATCGGCCGGCAATCATGCTCAGGGTGTCGCTCTGGCCGCGAGCCGGGCGGGGCTTGCCTCCACCATCGTAATGCCTGAATGGGCTTCGATTTCAAAACAGGAAGCAACGCGCGGCTACGGCGGGAAAGTAATCCTTGAGGGACAGAGCCTTGCAGACTCGATAAAAAGAGCGCTGGAGCTGGCAAAAGACGGCAAAACCTTTATCCATCCATTTGACGATCCATCGATAATAGCGGGACAGGGGAGCATCGGCCTGGAAATAATGGAAGAGCTGCCGGATGTGGAGCTGATAGCCGTGCCGGTCGGCGGCGGAGGGTTGGTGGCCGGAATTGCAGTGGCTGCCAGGGCCATCAGGCCGGGGGTTCGGATCATCGGGGTTCAGGCGGAGAGGTGTCCTTCAGCCCTCAAGGCCGTTGAAACCGGCGAAAGAATCACGGTCGAAGCGCTCCGCTCAATTGCCGACGGAATAACGGTCAGGCAGATCGGATGCATTCCTTTCGATATAGTCCGTAAAGAGGTCGATGAGATCGTCCTGGCGAGTGAAGACCGGATCGCGGAAGCTGTGATTATGCTCCTGGAACGGAAAAAGATACTTGCCGAAGGGGCAGGAGCAGTTTGTGTGGCCGCTCTGCTGGGAGGGGCGATAAAGGCCCCTCCGGAGGCAAAGGCTGCACTGGTTATCAGTGGGGGCAATATCGATATTCCTCTGCTGGACAGGGTCATTCGGAAGGGTCTGTCGCGGAACGGACGCATTATGCGGTTCAGTGTCCGGCTGGATGACGTGCCCGGCGCCCTGGCGAACCTCCTGGGCATAATCGCCGGCGCGAAGGCCAACGTTCTTCAGATCTATCACAACCGGGGCGGGGCCGACATGTCCATTGATCAGAGCCTGGTGGAACTTGAAATCGAGACGCGCAATTTCGAGCATATCCGGGAAATAGAGGCTGTGCTCAACCAAACCGGCTATCTTATTGAACTTCGTAATTTGAGTTGAAATATCTGCGTTTTCTGAATGTGAGCCCCTGATCCGCGTAGGTCTTCTCTCCGCCTCCGTCCTCTGTTGGCTTTCGGCGGGTTAGTCGTTGTCGGCTTCCGTTTCGCCTCCGTCTTCCGTTTTCCGTCCTCTGTCCTCCGTTTGTGCTACAGTTTCAGCCGATTCCCGTTTTCACGCAGCCATTTCCTGCTTTGCCGGTGGTCCGGGAGAATGGTTGCAACCAGGTCCCAATATTGTGCTGAGTGGTTGTGTTGAACCATGTGGCAGAGTTCGTGAACTATGAGATAATCGAGGATCTTTTCAGGCGCCATTATGATATTCCAGGCGAGACTGATCCGCCCGTGGATAGAGCAGCTACCCCAGCGCGACTTCAATGACTTGACGGCCACAAAACCAGGATTTACTCCAATCTGATCGGCGTAGACCGGGACCTTTTCATAAACTTTGGCCAGGGCGCGCTTGTGATACCATTTGAGCAGGTGCTCTTTTACAACCGAAGGCTCGGGCGCCGCGCCTTCGATTATACGCAGCCGCACGCAAATATCCTCATCTCTCAGGATGACTTGCGAAGAATTTCCATGTTCGACTCGCAAAATATATTCTCTGCCCAGGTAAAGCAATTTCTCCCCGGTTTCGAATCTGGTTGCCTGGCTTTGCTGAGCCCTTTGGAGGTTGGCTCGAATTGCTTTTCGAATCCAGTCCGACTTTTTTTCGACGAACTGCATGATATTCTTCCGGGGATAAGTTGCGGGCGCGCTGACAACGACCCGGTTATCCGGATGGACGACAATTGTAAGTGTCTTTCTCCTGGAGCTTTTTGTGACCTGATAGTTGAATTCGAGTTCTTTCATGCGTCACGTCCGTTCGGAAGATGAACATTCTCTTTCGCTTCGCCGCCGGCCGGAAGACCGGCCGTTCGCTTGTGGTTTCCGGGCAAGAGGAGCATTTCTTATCTGCTTAAGTAATCTGCCCGCCCCTATACCGGCGCCGTGAACGTACAGATACATGGGTTGGGGTCACGCGTCAAGCAGTCAGATCCTCACCTCATAGGTTTGGATTTGGGAGTAATGAGCAAGAAAGTGGTTTGAAGTCAACGTATTTATGCAGGCTACTATGGTTGCAGGGGGCTTCCCCATTTTAAGGGGCTCGATGTGGTGCAATATCTGCCAGGCGTCAGTTCTTACCTGCGTTGCTTTTCCACCGGATTTGCCAACCTTTCGGAGACCAGCCGGGAAATCAGAATCACCATATACAGTTGGCCCGCAATCGCCTCGAGGACCGCCAGATTGCGCGCTGCGACATGAATAGGCGCGAAGTCCCCGTACCCAAGCGTTGCGAGCGTGACAAAGCTAAAATATACCAGATTGGCAGAGTTCAAATGCTCACCTGCCGGGACGCGGAAAGCTCCCGGGGCCAGCACTTCCACGAATTCGTACAGCCGCGCCCATATGAGTCCGAGCAGCAGGTAGACAGCTATAGCTGCTGCGATACGATGCGCCCAAGCACGCCCAGTGACGAGAAAGCTTTGGATCATCAATAGTGCAAAAATTGAGAGCATCCCCAGGGAAAGAAATATGTCCACTTCTTCAATTGTTTTTCCTGAGAACGACAGATCCAGCCACCGCAAGGCTATTGACAACAGGGCTGCCGTCAGGGCGAGCAGCCGGAGGGAAGTCCGTGAACTCACATTGAACGCTCCCGCCACGATGATCAGCCAAGAGGCAGTTTGAAGGATGACCGGCATTACTATCCGTGTATAGTGGAGCGGGGATACTACGAACACCATGATGAAAAGCAAAATGAGCAGAGCGTATGGGCCGCTCTGAGGCGACCAGAAGCGAGACAGAAGTTTTCCTGCCCGATGTATCATCCAGGTTCCCTCACTTAGCAACTCACCCGGGTTGAACCAAAATAGCAGAGCAGGTTGGCGAATATGACGCATCGTAGATCATAGGCCACCTTCATGGGTTTAATGGCCGGTAGGCACTGTAGCCTCCAGTGAGTTTGTCAGCCTCGTTCACCCAACCCCCTCCCATGGCCTGGTAGATGGCGGTGAGCGAAGCTAAGACCGAGCCGTGGATCTGTGCATAGTTGAGCTCAGCGGGAAACAACTGGGTTTCCGCGTAGAGTACTGTGAGATACTGCGTGTAGCCGCCGTCGTACAACATCCGGGCCAGGCGGGCGTATTCCCTCAGTGCCTTGACGAGGCGGTCCTGAGCCTGAAGCTGGTCGACCAATTCCTTATGGGAGGAGAGTGCATTTTCCACGTCCCTGAAAGCGCTTTGAATGGCATTCTCGTAGAACAGGAGCGCCGCCTTCTGTTGGGCTTCGGCCTGCTTTGCCTGGCCGGCAATCGCCCCTGCGGTGAAAATCGGCCCGGTAAAAGAGCCGGCATAACTCCACATTCGTGTCGGCCCCTGGAAAAGGTTGGACAGGTCGGAACTGCCAGTGCCGAGGGCCCCGGTAAGCGAGATTGCGGGGAAATAAAGCGCCTTGGCGGCGCCGATCTGGGCGTTCGCGCCAATCAGGTTCTGCTCCGCCTGGGCGATGTCGGGTCTTCGCTCAAGCAACTGCGACGGCAGACCGGATGGCACGGTGGGGAGTGCAAGCTGGGAGAGCGGCTTGCCGCGCTTGATCTGGCCGGGGTTGCGGCCGAGCAGGATGCATATGGCGTTCTCGCTCTGCACGATCTGGGACTTGATCGGCGGGATCGCCGCCGCCGCAGTTTCGTACTGGGACCGCGCCTGCTCGACGATCATAGTGGAGACCTGGCCGTATTTGAACTTCAGCTCGAACTGCTTGAGAGTCGCTTCGTAGGCAGCGAGAGTACGCTGAGAGATCGCGAGCTGATCGTCGAGTGTGAGGAGCTGAAGGTAGGCGGTCGCCACTGATGCGACGAGGGAAAGGATAACGCCGCGCCGCGCTTGTTCGGTGGCTAACAGATTCGCCCGGGCGGCCTCGGTGAGGCGCCGGATGCGGCCCCAGAGGTCGATCTCCCAGTTGGCGCCTGCGAGTAACTCGAAAGACGATTGTGGGTTTGGGACGGCGGGCGGCACCGGGTTTGCCATGAGTTGGCTCAGTCGCTCGCGCGTGGCGCTCCCACTGTAGCTAACCTGTGGAAACAGCGGTGCGCGGGTCTGCATGAGCAAGCCAGCGGCCTGTTCGATGTTGGCGGCGGCGATCTTGACGGTCTTGTTATTCGCCAGCGCCTCGGCGATCAGCGCGTCGAGCAGCGGGTCTTCGAACTGCTTCCACCAATCGGTGTTGGCTGTGTCGCGTGCGTCCTTTTCTTCATATCGGAAGGAGTGTGGAGTATCCACAATGGGGCGGCTATAATCGGGGCCTACCATACAGCCTGCCAGCAAAACGGCAATGGCAAAGAAAATCAACCGGCCCATATCAGCTTCCCTCCCGGCTCTCATGCGGCACGATCGCAGGTGGGCTTTCGCCTGGCGGAGCCAACTCCTTCTTTGCCCCGGAGCGCTCACCAAGTTTGTCGAAGATGTAGAAAAAGAGCGGCACATAGAGCATAGCCAGGGTGGCTTCGCCGATCATGCCTCCCATTATGCCGGTGCCTATCGAGTGACGGGCGTTGGCGCCGGCGCCTGTGGCGATGGCGAGCGGCAAGACGCCGAAGATGAACGCCAGCGAAGTCATGATGATCGGCCTCAGCCGCTCCTCACCGGCCTGGATCGTGGCGTCCATGACCGAGAGCCCCCGCTTGCGCAGGTCGACTGCGAAGGTGACCCTAAGGACCGCGTTCTTTGCCCCAAGGCCGATGAGCACCAGCAGGCCGATCTGGAAGTAGACATCGTTTTCGAGACCGCGTATCGCGTTAAAGGCCAGGGCGCCGAGAATGCCGAAGGGCACGGCCGTCATAACGGAGCCGGGCAGGGTCCACGACTCGAACTGGGCAGCCAGGACCAGAAACACTATTATGAGGCCGAATGCGAAGGCCGATGCGGAGGTCCCCCCCGATTTTTTTTCCTCGTAGGCCATGCCTGACCAGGCATAGCCGTAGCCGCTGGTGAGCACTTCGTTTGCGACCTCTTCCATCGCCTTGATCGAGTCACCCGAGCTGTATCCCGGTGCGGCGTCACCGGTAACCTGGGCTGCAGGGAAGCCGTTGAAATGCGTTACGAGGTCCGGGTCTGTAACGTAATCGGTCGTAACCACGGCCGACAGCGGAACCATCTTGCCGTTGGTGGATCTTGTGTACAACCGCGTTATGTCGGCGGGGTCCCGGCGGTATGGAGCGTCGGACTGAAGGACGACATTCCAGACGCGGCTGTACTGGTTGAACTGGCTGACCTGTATCGAGCCGAACTGGGCCTGCAGGGCGCTGTACACATCCTCCACCGGGACCCCGAGGAGCACTGCCTTGGAACGGTCGACCTCAGCCCGTAACTGTTGCGAGGAAGCGCGAAAAGTAGTGTTTAGATCGTCGAGTTGGGGGCTCGTGCGGGCTTTGGCGAGAAATTGCTGGGTAATCCGGTATAGACGTGCAGGGTCCCCTGCGCCTTTGTCCTGGACCCAGAATTCGAAGCCCCCTGTCGTTCCGATCCCGGGGATCGCCGGGGGGGCGATCGGGATGGTCAACCCGGTCTTTATGTTCCGGGCCGCGGCGGCAACCCCCATCAGCACTGCTTTGGCGCTTTCCTTGCGGGCTCGCTCGCTCGAGGAGTAGCGGTCCTTAAAATCTTGGAGCGTGACGAAAAAGGTCGCCGTATTGGGCTTATACTGGGTGTCGATCAGGCTGTAGCCGTTGACGATCGTCCTGTTGGCTACCGCCGGATTACTCGCGAACAACTCGTCCACAAGGCTTGAAGTCTGAGAAGTGCGATGCAGACTGGCTGCATCGGGCATGATGATCTGGGCCATCAGGTAGCCCTGGTCCTCGTTGGGTACGAAGCTCGCAGGAGTTGTGCGAAACAGATGCACGAGACCCCATATCATAAAGGCCAGGAGCACGAACGCCACGGTCATCCGCTTTATCATGAACACCACTGCATCCCCGAAAGCCAGGGTAAAGCGGTCGAACAGGCGGTTGAACCAGGCGAAGGGGCCTCTCTGCGGGGGCTTGGAGTGCTTGAGCATGATCCCGCACATCGCAGGCGTGAGCGTGAGCGCAATAAACCCCGATAGAGCCACGGAGATGACGATGGTGATAGCGAACTGCTTGTAGAGCTGCCCGGTCGTGCCGGGAAGGAATGCAGCCGGGATAAAAACCGACGCCATGACCAGCACCACGGCGACAAGCGAGGTGGCGATCTCCTCCATGGCCTTTATAGTGGCCTCCCTTGGGGGGAGCCCGGACTTGGCCATGTTCCGTTCCACGTTCTCCACAACCACGATTGCATCATCCACGACCATGCCGATGGCGAGCACAATACCGAACAGCGTCAGCAGATTGATCGAAAACCCCAGCGCGAGCATGCCGGTGAACGTGCCGATCAGCGAAACGAAGATCGCGACCGTACAAATAATCGTTGACCGGAAACTCTGTAAAAAGAGATAGACGACCAACACCACCAGTAGTATCGCTTCAAACAGGGTGTGGATCACCTCCTCGATGGAAAGGCGTACGAAATCTGTGGTGTCCAGGGCAATTAAGTACTCTATGCCCTCGGGCATAGTTCGCTTCAAGTCCTCCATAGTCTTGCGGACACCGCTGGAAACATCGAGCCCGTTGGCTCCAGGCTGCTGATAAATGATGATCGGGGTTGCCGGCGCCCCATTCAGCCTGTTGTCGTCAATGTACTGCCTCCGGCCGACTTCGGCCCGGGCAACGTCTTTGAGCCGGACAATAGCGTTGCCGTCCTGGCTCGCACGCAGGATAATGTCTTCGTATTGCGAGGGTTTGACAAACGGGATCTGGGTCACGACCGGGTAGGTCAATTCCACCTGCTCATCACTGGGCTGCTGCCCTATCTGGCCGGCTCCCCACAGGGCGTTCTGCTTGGATACTGCATTTTGGATGTCGGTCGTCGTGATCCCGAGGGAGCCCATCCGGTCTGGGTTCATCCATATGCGCATCGCCTGGTCCGGCACGCCGAAAATCTGTGCCTGGCCGGCGCCGTTCACGCGCTTGATCGCATCCAGAATGTAGACGTTGGTGTAGTTGGTCACGTACTCCGGGCTATACCGGCCATCCCTGTTGTAGACTGCAATGATCATCAAAGGGCTGGCCGACTTTTTCTCCACCGATACGCCGTACTGCACCACCGCTCCGGGGAGTTGCGGCACGGCGAGATTCACCCGGTTCTGTACTTGCACCTGGGCGATGTCGGGGTCTGTATTCAAGGTGAAGTAGACCGTCAGGGTCATCTGGCCGGTGCTGGAACTCGTCGACGTCATGTAGAGCATGTTGTCCACGCCGTTGATCTGCGCCTCGATGGGTGCAGCTACCGAGTCGCCTACCGTCTTCGAATCGGCGCCGGGATATGTGGTCGTCACCTGGACCTCGACCGGCGTGATCGTCGGATATTGCGACACAGGCAGGGCTTTCACCGCCACCAGACCGGCAATCACGATGATGAGCGAGATGACCGTCGCGAAGATCGGCCGCTCGATGAAGAACTTGGAGAACATGAGTCGATGCCTCCTGTGCCTATTTGCCGCTTTTTGCCGAATCGGTCCTGGCAGGGCCGGTCTCCGGCGCCTCCGTCTTTTCCATCGTTGGTGAGGCTTTTACCAAAGCGCCGGGACGAAGCGTGAGAGTTCCATCGACCACCACTTGATCACCTGCGCGCAAACCATCGAAGATAAACCAGTCGTTTTCGTGAGCGTCGCCCAACGTTACGGGGCGCGGTTCGGCTTCATTGTCTTTGTCCACCACCCACAGGAAATGACCCTTGGGTGACTGCTGGACCGCGCGTTGCGGGACAAGGACCGCATTCGGCCGAACCCCGCCCTTTAAGCGGACACGCACAAACTCGTTGGGACGCAGCCAGCCTTCGGGATTTTCAACGGTAACACGGATAAGAAACGTTCCCGTCTGTGGGTCGAACATGGGGTTTAGGAAAGTCACCTGCCCATGGTGCGGAAAGATCGAGCCGTCTGCGAGAACGACCTCGGCAGTGTAGTTCTCGTCCTTGGGTTCGCGGAGCAGCCCCTTCGCAACGTCGTTATGGTACCTCAACCTGTCATTCTCAGATACGCTGAAGTTGACATAGCTCGGCGACATCACGGCGACGGTGGTGAGTTGGCTGTTACCCTGACTAAGGTAGGTGCCGTCCGCTTGCTGTGCATAACTGGTAATGCCGTCAACGGGCGACTTGATAACCGTGTAAGAGAGATTGAGGTCCGCCTGCTCGACCACCGCTTTAGCCTGAGCAACCGCGGCTGAAGCCGACTGAAACTGGCCGGTCGCGTCGTCCAGCTCCCTTTGAGAGAGCGCGTTAGCGGCGGCAAGGGGTTTGACTCGAGCCAGGTTCTTGCGCGCCACCTCAAGGGCGGCTTCCTGCTCTGCAAGCGCTGCCTTGGCCTGGTCGAGCTGCGCCTTAAACGGTTTCCGGTCCATCAGGAAGAGCGTTTGCCCCGCCGTTACGATTGCACCTTCGGTGTAGACACGCTTTTCAAGAAACCCGTTGACACGCGCCTGGATGTTCACCTGCCGGGAACTCTCTACCCGAGCGATGTACTCGAAGGTGACCGGCGTGTCCCTTGGTGCAACGGTGACCACGGTGACCTCTACCGGACGTTGTGCCCCCTGTGAGGAAGTGGAGTCTTGTTTTTTGCAGCCGGAAGCGGCAAACACCATAAAACACGCAAGCGAAGCGAAGAAAAACCGTCGCCAAAAGCGGCGCCGGCACTGTGATAGGACATACCCGGAAAAGATCGCGTATGGCAAAGTCATCCTCCTCCCCTTCCAATGGAGTGCTTTATCGATCTCATTATACAATAGATTTTTTCGCCCGGTGCCGAGCAGGGCGACTATCTCCAGCGAAGGGATCACTCTTGCCGCAGAACCCTCAACATAGAAGACTCGCCGGATTGCAGCGGGGGTCACGATGAGGCATTTGGTTATGCGTCTCGTTAGATGCATCATCGTGTCTGTGTGCGGAATAAAGGAGTGTTGCAAAGGTAGTTACATCTAAGAACAGACCTCAATCGCCTGCTTCCATCGCCCTCGAATTGAAATTGACGAGTGTTACTAAAATCATGATTGTAGAAATGCCTGGCAATCTTGTGGCGTTGCATCCCTTAAATTATTCGATATATAAGTTGCTCCCGACAACTTTAAGCGGTTAAGATCGACCGAAACCGAGAGGTTGACCAAGTGGTTTTGTGGTAGCTATCGCGGCAATATCTGTGGCTAAAATCGCTCGGTTGAGCTATCATTAAAAAATTGTGGCGCCACTCCTGTTGGTTAACAGAATGGTGAAAGCGGCAAAATTTCCGGTCGAAAAGGTTTTTTTGAGTATTTTTGTTCCCAGAGGTAATGGCATGTCTTATTTGCAGCAGATTGATCCTGAACTAGCTGAGGTCATTAAGGCAGAGGAAAAACGTCAGAGGGGGCGCCTGGAGCTCATCGCATCCGAAAATTTTGTCAGCAGGGCGGTACGGGAAGCCCAGGGGTCCGTTCTGACCAACAAATACGCTGAAGGCTACCCTGGGAAAAGGTATTATGGCGGATGTGAAAATGTCGATGTCGCGGAAAAGTTGGCGCAGGACCGTGCAAAGAAGCTGTTTCACGCCGATTATGTAAACGTTCAGCCTCATTCAGGCTCTCAGGCGAATATGGCCGTGCTCTTCGCTGCGCTCCAGCCGGGCGATACTATACTGGGAATGGATTTACGCCAGGGGGGGCATCTAACTCACGGAAGTCCGGTGAGTTTTTCCGGACGGCTTTTCCGGGTCGTTTCCTATGGAGTGAGGCGTGACACTGAGGAGATCGATTACGACCAGGTTGAGCAAATAGCCAGGGAGGAACGGCCGAAGCTCATAATAGCCGGAGCCAGCGCGTACCCCCGAATTATCGATTTTGAACGTTTTCGTCAGATTGCAAAGCACATCAGCGCCTACCTGATGGTGGATATGGCCCACATTGCCGGTCTTGTCAGCGTGGGTCTTCATCCGAATCCGGTCCCGTGCGCCGATTTCGTAACTTCGACTACCCATAAGACTTTGAGAGGACCGCGCGGTGGTTTGATCCTGTCTCACGCCCCATATAGCAAGATGCTTGACAGCCAGATCTTTCCGGGGATTCAGGGGGGGCCGCTCATGCACGTAATAGCCGCCAAGGCCGTGGCGTTTCAGGAAGCCCTTCAGCCTGAATTCAGGCAATATCAGGAGAGAGTGCTTGCGAACAGCAGGCGGCTTGCCGAGGTGTTATCCAGCCATGGATATCGGCTCGTCTCCGGGGGGACAGACAATCATCTGATGCTGGTGGACCTGAGTCCCAGAGGGCTGACCGGAAACGTCGCCGAGGAAACCCTGGACAAGGCCGGAATTACGGTGAACAAGAACTCTATACCTTTCGACACTCGGAAACCGAACGTGACCAGCGGAATCAGGGTGGGCACGCCTGCAGTAACGACCCGCGGAATGGGGCCCGAGAACATGGAGACAATCGGGAGTCTCATGCACCGCGCCCTCGAATCGGTCGGCAACGACGCAATGCTGAAATCACTCACCGGTGAGGTCGCTGAATTCTGCTCCGGTTTTTCCTTGGACCCATAAAGTTTAAAACGACTCGCAAGAGGCGGGAATTTCCGGAAGCTTGTATGGGGCTGGCGCTATGCCGCCCCAGTTTGATTTTGATATGGAAAGCAGCGCCTGGAGAATATGGTTCAAACCGATTCTGAAGTAGAGTTTATGAAAAGGGCCCTGCGCCTGGCCGCGCTGGGCGCCGGCATGACCAGTCCCAACCCTTTGGTTGGGGCGGTTGTAGTAAAAGACGGCGCCATTGTTGGTCTGGGCTATCATCAGGCGCTCGGTGGGCCGCATGCCGAAGTGAATGCAATAGCAGACGCGGGCGCCGCCGC
>Ga0074046_10001284_pt1 | contig 23003 bp, 23 predicted proteins | sample BogForMeECP23OM3_FD_94441 | JGI IMG/M metagenome (GOLD analysis project Ga0074046, IMG submission 94441) | Bog forest soil microbial communities from Calvert Island, British Columbia, Canada - Bog Forest MetaG ECP23OM3 | ecosystem: Environmental > Terrestrial > Soil > Wetlands ...
CCCTGCCCTAGCTCTTCACCGCAATCCCCAGCATCTCAAACCGCCCTTTCAGCAAAAGCGTTCCCGATCCCAGAAACGCGCGCGCCGGAAACTCCCGCGAGAACAACTTCACGTAAGCAGCGTTGAACCGTTGCCACAAAGAAACATCCGGCGAATAAACCTGCACCCATACCAGGTCGTCCATGGTCATGCCGGCCTCGCGGAGAACAGCCTGGAAACCATCGAATAACAGGTCCAGTTCCGCATCAATACTCGCAGGCGCCTCGCCCGTCGCCGGATCGAGGCCGATTCGTCCGGAGATGTAGAGCGTATCGCCCACCAGCACGGCGTCGCTGAACGGCAGCCCCGCGGGACGATTCGGAAGATTGATGTAACGCCGGCTCTCGGCTGACAAAGGTTTCCTCCTGACGTCTCACCACTTTAACAGGAGCGCGTGGCAGCGGAAAAACTCGAGTAGAGACGGGGCTTGCCCCGTCTAGGGCCATCCGAGAACTAGGTGCGAGCACGAACGGGAAGGGCACGGCTTTCAGGGGCTGCGGAAAAACTCAGGTTTCGTATCACGGTATCGCTTTAGCGATACCATAAGCCGTTCGAAATCAGATGCCCCTTTAGGGGCTGCGCAGCCAAAAAGACCGTGGGCGTGTGACCGCCATGGAGAACGCCTGCTCAGTTTGAAAGTACGTAGACCTTATACAGGAAATATCCATTGAAACAAACACCACCGATGTAATATATTGCGACCGTCCACCAAAAGTCAGTCGGTTCCTTGGCGCGAGAGGCCAAACCACGACCATACTTTCCATACGTTTTTCCGGTGCACGTCGAAACCACAGCCGCAGAAAATGAGATGAGCCCGACAATCAAGAAGTAATACGGCGAACTTATCTGGGTATGCCACCAATCCATCAATAACGCCCTTTCCCTCTCTGTGAAAATGCCCAGTCTGCCACTTCACTGATTCGGACCAAATTCCTGGCCCGAATCGAAAAGCGCCTGAGGACTCGGTACTACGGTACCATTCCCAGTAGGTATCGCATCCGACTGCAACGCGTCTGGGGTGAAAACTTGACCCATTTCACTTTTTCCGCAGCCTGTTCAGCCGTGCCATAAGCATCGTATCTTCATTGCGGCTTGAGAGCGAAACCGCCCTACCGCGATTGCTATACTAGAACCAACCCGTTTTCTCGATGACCGATGACCGACTTGCTCTCAATAATTTCGCGCCACGGTTACTTGTTTTTGGCGCTAGTGTGCTTCGCGGAAGCGATAGGTCTTCCGCTGCCCGCCGCGCTCGCCATCCTGACCGCGGGCGCGGTCGCTGCCTACGGACATCTTCATTTCTATCTGGTGTTCGGCATAGCCCTGCTATCGATGATGATTGGCGATGTCATCCTCTATTTCATGGGCCGGGTCAGCGGATGGGCCTTGCTCGGCTTTCTATGCCGGCTTTCGGCGAATCCGGAAACCTGCATTCTCCGTTCAGCGGAATATTTTTACCGCCGCGGCAAGCAGACGCTGCTTTTTGCCAAGTTCATCCCGGGCATCAACACCATGTCTCCGCCTCTTGCCGGCAGCATGAAAATGCGCCTCGGCGATTTTCTGCAATTCGACACGCTCGGCGCGATTTTCTACGTAGGCGCGTACGCTCTCGCCGGATATCTCTTCAGCGACGCCCTCCGCGCCATCACCCGCGGACTCCGCTCGGCCGGCTTCGCCGCCGAAGTCATCTTCGCCATCGGCCTGCTCGCCTACGTCGTCTATCGCATCTGGCTCTATCGCAAGTACCGTCTCCTCGACGTGATCCCACGCATTCAGGCCGAGGAACTGGCCAAAAGACTGGCGTCCGATGCCGCCCACAACCTGCTCATCGCCGACGTCCGCAGCCATGGCTACTACGACGCCGACTCCGAACGCATTGCCGGATCGATCCGCATCGAGCCCAACAACCTCATTGAAGAGATCAAGAACCTCCCCAAGGATCGCGAGATTTACCTCTACTGCACTTGACAACGCGAAGCCACCAGCGCCCGGGTGGCGCGCCAATTACAAGATCTCGGATTCAAAGTGTTCGTTATAGCCGGTGGTCTGCGCGCCTGGCGCAAAGCCGGAAATCCCGTAGAACGAGTCCCCCACGACGACCTGATCAAGCTGCCAACCTTCAGCTAAGCTTGCGCAAAAAACTCCAGTTTCGTATTAGGGGATCGCGTTGCAGCTTGCGCAAAAACTCCGGCCTCGTATCAGGGTATCGCTTTAGCGATACCACAACCCTCCGAAATCAGATGCCCCTTTAGGGGCTGTCCTGTGACCCCCGTCCTTGGCACAATCGCAGCAGTTTGTTATCGTGCCCTCATGGGGCAAACGCCGAGTCTCTGCGGAGTAATTCTGGCGGCGGGTGCGTCCTCCCGCATGGGGCGCGACAAAGCGCTCCTGCCTTGGCCTCCATCCTCCACGAGCGAAACATTCCTCTCCGCTGCCATCCACCTCTTTTTCCCCTACGTTGATGTCGTGCTCGTCGTAGTCGGCAAGAATGAAGCTGCCTTGGCTCCCATCGTCTATGCCAACGGCGCGTCGCTCGTAGTGAACCCCGATCCGGAGCGCGGGCAGTTCACATCGCTGAAGGCCGGCCTGCGCGAAGTGCTCAATCGCGGTAGCGATGCCGCGATGGTCACGCTCGTCGATCGGCCCCCAGTCAAAGCCGAAACCATCGAAACCCTCGAAGCCGCCTTCGAACGGGCCACCGCCAAAAGGAAGTGGGCTGTGATCCCCGAATACCAGGGAAAACACGGCCATCCCATCCTCCTCGGCCGCGAGTTGCTGGAGGCCTTTCTGCGCGCTCCCGAAACCTCGAATGCGCAAGAGGTCGAGCACGCGCACCCGAACGAGATCGAATACGTTCCCGTGGATGACCCGCTGGTAGAAATCGATATTGATACGCCGGCGCAGTACGCTGGTTTGAACTTGCCGCCTCCGCTTGTGCCATGAGTTAATGCCTGCAGGGCCTGATATTTCATGACGCGTCTCTCACCTCTTCAAACTGACTTCATCGAAAGTGTACTCAGCCTGAACCCGCGCACAGCCACATTCGACTGCGACGGCACGCTCTGGTCCATAGACGCCGGCGAAGGTTTTTTCGCCTGGGAACTGGAACAATCTCTAGTCTCCAAAGAGATCGCCAGCTGGGCGCGTCCCCGCTACGCCGATTACAAAGCAGGCCGTGTAGCCGAAGACGTCATGTGCGGAGAAATGGTCACCATGCACCGCGGATTGCAAGAAGAAGTAGTGCAGCAGGCCTGCGACACCTATTTTGCCCAGGCCATCGTGCCCAACGTTTTCCCGGAAATGCGCGAGTTGATCGCCCGCCTGCAAGCCGCTGGTTGCGACGTCTGGGCCGTTTCCTCCTCCAATCAATGGATCATTCGCTCCGGCATGCGCTACTTCGGCATCCCGCAAAATCGCATCCTAGCCGCCGAAGCGGCCATATCGACCGAAAATGAAACCGAAACCGAAAACGAAAATGGCATACTCGGTCGGACGATCACCGACCGCCTGATCCGGGTTCCATGCGGTCCCGGTAAGCCCGAGGCGATTCGCTCCGTGTTCAAGTCGGCCAACGACAGACCCGATTGCGCCTTCGGCAACGCCATCTGGGATCGCGAGATGCTAGCCATGTCCAAGCACCCCTTCGCCATCAACCCCAATCCCGATCTGAAAGAAATCGCGCTCGCTAACGGCTGGACGATTTATCAGCCGGAAGCAAACGACTCAGGAAAGTAAAAGCAAAGTCCAAACAAATCCAAGTTGTCATCCTGAGCGCAGCAGGGACTTCACGAAGTGAAGTTCTCGGCGGAGTCGAAGGATCCCTGCACTTTCTCGCGCTAGGATACTTCCGGGAATTCTTCGCGTCGTCGGGGTTTCGCTTGGGCGTTTCTTTTTGGCTGGATGTTCACTCTTGAGGTATTAATTCGTGTTTACTACCCCCCTACCCCCTCGCGTTTGGAGTCATGGGGTTAGGGGGAGTCTTGCCGCCAAAGTCTTGGGGACAAAGGGCTTATTTTTCAAAGTATTCCGGAATAAGGAGTTAGCTTTGTTTTTCGTCTGATTCTACTAGATATCACATCCTTTGCCCGTCTGCTGAACTCCTGACTATTGCGTCAGATATTTACCATACAGTTAACCGGCGATCGGCCCGGCGCAACCTCGGTGGCCTTGGTCGGAGTGGCACTCCTTAGCGGCGACAGATCTGAGGATATTGTCGCGCAGTTCGGGGTGGGCGTCTGTGATGGGTGGGCCGGACGTTTGTGATGAAAAAAGGTTGGACCTCGCGCATTGGTTTGCGGGTGGATTCCCATTCATCGCAAAATACGCGGTGAGTGGGGCACCAGGCCGTCCGTTTCTGCAAGAGTATACTGGCTCGCGATGGATACCCAGAAAATGTGGCGGTGCGCTCAGGATTGGGCATTACGCCCCGCACCATATAACAATCGATGGGGTTTCTATTTACAGATTGTCGCGATAATTATGTGTGTCATATGGTCTCGCGTGTGGCCTCCAATTCCCGCGGTCGCAATCGGCTTTCTTGGTGTTGTCGCGGCGGTGATGACTGTTAGAGCTGACAGGTTCACCAGTTTTGAGAAAGTTGTCTGGGTTTTAATCTCGGCAACGTTGTTCATAATCGAAGTGAAGGCAGTTCGGCGCGACCGAGATGAATTTGCGGCGCAGCAGTTAGGACTTCGGAAAGAAGAGAACAGCCACTTCGCAGGTATTCTTCAGCAGAACCAAAACCACTTCGACACGTCCCTGAGGAAGATGGAGGCTATCGCTGAGCTTAGCGGCAAAGCCGTGTATTTTTCTAGTAACGCTCTCCAACAGATAACAGGCGGGGGCCAGTACTGCTATCTCGTTGGCCTTCCAATTGGGCCGGGATTGATTGCATTGGGCGTAGTAAACTCTGGTCCCTTGCCGTTAGATCGATGCTCGGTAGTTGTGCGTCACAAAGAAGCCCCAAGCGCACATTCCTTAGAAGAAGCCGTGAAGACATTCGAGCCGCCTCTGCTGACAAGAGAGTTTGGTCCACTTCCTCCCGGTGAAACAATTCATCCTTCACGAGGGTTCACACTCAGATTCTCCACCGCCGTTGTTGAGCCCCTTTATGATTCCTACAAGGTGGAGATACACACACGCAATGAGGATTTTACCGAGTCGCTTACGGTTCCCCCTGAGGTCGTCGCTGGGCAAAACAAGGACAAATTTGAACGCATTGAGATACGAGACACGAAGGGCAAACGGATCTATCTTGGGAATATAAACTTCTCCGCCAAATAGAACCTTAGCGGGTGGCCCATTCTAAATTTCGCGCTCTTTGCGAGATTTAGAGTGGGGGTTTTGCGGCGGAGATCGGGTCAGAATCGACGACACGAAAACATGAAGGAGCGGCAGGAAGACTCCGTCCAGCAGTGGAAATCCCACTCAAGCCAAAACCCGGCTTGAATGGGCCACCCGCCCGTCGACTTTCTGTCTCGATGTAACGGCGCCGTTTTCCTTACGCCGACGCCGCGCGACCGACTGGCTCGGCCCTTCGTTCGGCTCTTCGCACCCTCACTTTCACCTCGACGCGGGAACCCAGGCGGTTGAGGATGGACATCAGGCGGTCGACGGTGAAGCGTCCCAGGTCGGCGTTGCGGATGCGCGAGAAGTCGGCTGCGGCTATGCCGGTGCGGGCGTGGGCGGCGCGCACGGTCAGGCGATCGCGGTCGAGCGCCTTGATGATTTCGGCGGCTAAGATCGCTTTGAACTGTTCGACGTCTGGGTTCTTGTGTCCCAGATCGCGGAACACGTTGCCGCTTCCGCGAGCTACTTCCAGCTTGTCGCTTCTTGTTTTTATTGTCGTTGTCATTGTTATTTCAACGCCTCCTTAGTTATTGCAACGCCTCCTTCAATCTCTTCAGACGGTCCTTAATCAGATCAATCTCACGTTTCGGCGTCTTGATACCTTGCGTCGATTTCTTTTGGAAGGCATGGATCACCCAAATTTCCTCGGCGAGTTGCACCGCGTAAACCACGCGGAATGCGTCTCCCCTAAACGGCAACGCAATCTCGAACACGCCCGAACCAAGACCATGCATCGGCTTTGCGATATCGGACTTTTCACCTTCGGCAGCGATCGTCAAGGCGGTCAGACAGATCGACCGGGCTGCTTCGGGAAACTCCTCGAATTCCTTCAGTGCCGCCCTGATCCACGAAATGGGCCGTGTCTTTCTTGTCGGCGATGGGTTGCGGCGGTCAACCACTTCATTCTCCGATATCCCTGATGTTGTCATATATGACAACGCTTGTCAAGGCGTCTGAGGCCATGCCTTTCCACGAAACATCCTCAGGGATTCATCACAAATGCGGTGTGATGGGGTTCACTTACAAGTGGCGGTTCGACGGGGAATCATGGTAATTGGGGCATTGCTGCTTTCGGGCGGCTGGGTCCTGGTCGCCGCAGTTTGACGCGGCTGGCCGCGTCTCTACTAAAGGTTATCTTATGTTTCTTGCTTTATTTCATACTTCATACGCGAAAGAGGAGGTCACATATGTCTTTATATCCGGAGAGAGTTGCTCGGTGTCAGCATATACGAGTCGATGGGACGCAGTGCGGGTCGCCGGCGCTGCGCTCGGAAAAACATTGTTATTACCACGTGCGATGGTATCGGCAGAGCATGGAGGTTCACTTGAATGTCGCAGCCAAAATCGAGGGAACCGGGACTATCTCGCTGCCGACGCTGGAGGACGCGAATTCGGTCCAGGTGGGACTGGCGGAGCTGATGCGGCTGCTGGCTGCCAACCAGATCGATTATCGGAGGGCGGCGCTGATGCTGTACGCGTTGCAGACGGCGGCGGTTAACGTGAAGCGGACCTCCTTTGAGCCCGAGCCAACGCGGGTAGTGATTGATCAGGAGTGCGTGGAGCAGCGTCCGATCGGAGCTACGGCTTGGTCCACCGTTGAAGGGTGCGAATACGACGATGTGGCCCCAAGAGAAATCGCGGAGAGAGTTGTGGCGCCGGAAGACGATGGCGAAGCATCGTTTGATTCGATGTTGAGCGCTCTTGTCGCACGGGCGGCGCATAATTCGGGGTATCCGAACCAGAGGCGGGGACCGGCAAGGGCGTTCGAGAAAAAATAGAAGTCACCAGACCGGGCTCACCCTGATCGCACTCAGAGGTTGCGCAGGAGCGCAGCGAGCGTGTCCATGGCCAGGTGGCTGGCGTGGTCGGAGGCCTGCGGCAGGCCTCCGACTTTTTGAACCAGCTCTTCCCTGCTGATCAGCCGCGCCGCTTCCACAGTCTTGCCTTTCGCCAACTCCGTAATCGCCGATCCGCAAGCCATCGCCGGAACGCAACCCTTGGCGCGAAAACGAATTTCGGCGATGCGCCTGTCTTCTAGTTTCGTCTTTTCCAATCCATTTTCCAATTTAAGGCTGAGTTCCAGAATGTCTCCGCAAGCGGGATTCTCCAGGCGCGCAGTGCGGTCGGGAGCTTCAATTTCTCCCGCATTTCGCGGATTCTGAAAATGGTCGAGGAGTTCGGCGGAATACACATGTCGATTGTAAAGCGCCGGGACTTTAATGCGCGGCTAATGCATCGAGGCTTGATTTCGCATTCGCTGCAAATGCTCCCTAGAATAGAGTCATGTCCGCTTCGCACCTTCCTCGCCGGATCGCTTGCCTGCAACCGAGCGCGACCGTCATTCTCGCCAGCGTGGGTGAATTGGATAGAGTTGTGGCGTGCACGAAGTACTGTGCGGACGTGGTTCCGGAATTGCGAACTGAATTGCATGACAACCTCCGCAGCGGCAATCGCCGTATCGTGGCCGACTCCTGGACTTCGAAGGCGAGCGAGATTCTCGCCGCCAAACCTGATCTGGTGATCGCTTCCGTTCCTTATCAGCAGGATGCCGTGACGGAGATTCTTAAGGCAGGCATACGTTTTCTTGGCTTGGCTCCTCGAACGCTCGACGACATCTACACCGACATCGCGGTGATTTCCGGCTGCGTCGGCGCTAGCGAGCAGGGTGTGAAGGTGATTTGCGAGATGCAAGCGGCAATCGAAGATGTGCGACGCCGAACGGCAAGCCTTCCGCGAAAGCGCGTGTTCTCGGAAGAGTGGGGAAAACCTATCATCGCATCGCAGCCGTGGGTGGCAGAACTGGTCGACGCAGCCGGTGGCGAATTCCTGAGTAAAGCGGGAGCGCAATGCTCGGCGGAAGAGATCGCTCGACTCGATCCGGAAGTCATTATCGCCGCCTGGTGCGGAGCTGGGGATCGAGTGCCCCTTGGAAAGATCGCTACCGGAAGAGGCTGGGCTGACACCGTCGCGATGCGGAATTCGCAGGTGTATTGCATCTCCGACGAGCTTCTGAATACTCCCGCTCCCACTCTGGTCGCGGGGTTGCGCGCACTGGCGGGCGCGATTCATCCCGCAGTATGCGGCCCGCAGCGCGGACTGAGGCCGATGACTGTCGTACGATGAGTGACGTACGTTAACTGACGTACCATGAGCACAAATACGGCGGCGATGCTGAACTACGGCTGCGTGATTTAGGATTAGCGTTATGGCAACCACATCGAAAACCGGCAAGATCGACGAAGCGCGCAAGGATGTCGACCGCCTCAATGCCGAAACCCGCTCGGCGGAGCAACTGATGGAAGGCATCACGCTGGTGTTGAATAAACACATGCTGAAGTACAACTGGGTGGGCTTCTACATGCTGGAAGCTGGCGCCAATCCGCCGGTGCTGGTGCTGGGACACTACCAGGGAGCGATGACTCCGCACACCCGCATTTCTCTGCATCAGGGCATCTGCGGCGCGGCGGCTTCGTCGGGAAAGACGGTAGTGGTGGACGACGTAACCAAGGACACACGCTATCTTGCGTGCTCCCTCGAAACCAAGTCGGAGATCGTAGTTCCAGTCTTTGTGCGCGGCCAGGTGGCGGGCGAACTCGACATTGACAGTCACTTCCTGGCGGCCTTCACTTCCGAAGACCGCGAACTGGTTGAGTATTGCGCTGAGCTCGTAGGCAAGCGACTGGAGAAGAAGTAAGTTATTGCCGCGTTGCTCCCCGAAGTTCTAAACGTAATTTCCCTTTATCATAATCATAGTTCTCTGCATCATAGTTCTCTGCCATGAAACGAGTCGTCGCCGCGCTGATCGTCAAAGATGACCTCATCCTCGCCTGCCAGAGGACGCGGCACCAGCCAATGCCGCTCAAATGGGAATTTCCCGGAGGCAAAATCGAGGAAGGCGAACAGCCTCGCGATGCCATGCGCCGGGAGCTGGAGGAAGAACTGGGGATCGTGGCGGAGGTCGGCGTGGAGGTCGCGCGCATTGTTCATGAATACCCGGGCGGGGGTTCGGTGGAGCTCCGATTCTTCGAAGTGCGCCATTACCAGGGTGAAATCGAGAACCGAATTTTTCGTGAAATCCGCTGGCTAACGCGGCCGGAACTGCTGGAACTGGACTTCCTTGAAGCGGACTTGGGTTTGGTGAAGGATCTGGCGGCGGGAAAGATCATCTGAGGGCTTACCTAGACTTGCTGGTCGTCCTGGAGCGAAAGGCTTGTTTTTTGCGAGCGCTTGAAAAAGCGGGTCCTTCGCTTCGCTCAGGATGACAATGACTATTTCTATCCCGTCCCGCCGCGCAACTGACCATAGACCAGCAGCGCCGTTAATACGACCATGATCACGGTTGTCGCCCAAGCGATGATGTTGAAGGTGGGCTTATTCACGTATTCGCCCATCAATTCCTTTTTGTTGATTAGCAATAACATGAAAATCAGCACAAAGGGTAATACTGCGCCGTTGACCACCTGCGAAAATACGGCGATCTTGATCAGCGGAAGCCCGGGTATCAGGACCACAGCTCCCCCTGCGACGATGAGCGCCGTATAGAGCCAGTAAAAGGCGGGGGCTTCGGAAAATTTGCGTTCCACGCCTGACTCCAACCCTAATCCTTCGCAAACCGTGTAGGCCGTCGACAGCGGCAGAATCGAAGCCGCAAACACCGATGCGTTGAACAGGCCCAGCGCAAACAGGATGTACGCGTAATCGCCCGCCAAGGGACGGAGGGACTGGGCGGCGTCGGCGGCGTCACGAATGTCACGAACATTATGCACGTACAGCGTGGCCGCGCAGGCCACAATGATGAACCAGGCCACCACGTCAGTGAAGATGCAGCCCACGATCACATCGAGCTTCGAGGTGTTGTACTGACGGCGAGTGACTCCTTTTTCCACGATTGACGACTGCAGATAGAACTGCATCCAGGGCGCGATCGTGGTACCGACAACGCCGATCACCATGTAGAGGTATGGGCCCTGCCTGAAGGCCGCCATCTGAGGAAGCTTCACCGTAGCGGTCAGGGCCTCCATCCACGCGGGTTTGGCCAGCACTCCCGCAAATATGTAAGTGATGTAGAAGAACGAAGCCGCCAGGAACACCTTCTCCACGCTCTTGTACTGCCCCTTGACGGCGATCAGCCAGACGATCACGGCACAGATCGGTACCGAGATGTACTTCGAGACTCCAAACAGCCCCATGCTTCCCGCGATGCCGACAAATTCGGTAATGACGTTTCCGAAATTTGTAATCAAAATGCCGATCATCATGAGGAACGTAACCCGCAGCCCGAATTCTTCCCGGATCAGGTCACTCAGGCCTTTGCCGGTAACCGCTCCCATGCGGGCGCACATCTCCTGCACTACGATCAGGGCGACCGTAATGGGGATCATGGTCCACAAGAGCAGGTAGCCGAACTGTGCGCCAGCCTGCGAATAGGTGAAGATGCCGCCGGAATCGTTGTCGACGTTCGCGGTGATGAAGCCCGGCCCTACGACCGCAAAAAACAGCAGGAACCGGATCTTCCAACTTCTCAGGAATTTCATGCGCGCAGGCCACAGGGACGGTTCAAATTGGCAAAACAGAACGATCAGAATAAATGCTAAAAGCGCCGCGTGGGTAGACGAATCTGCAAAATCCCGAAAGTTTTTCGTAGAGACGCGAGTGGCTACAGCTTGGCGCGCAGCATCGCGATCACGTCGTCCGGTGTGATCACGCCGGTAAGATGTTTTTGCTCGTCGACTACTGGCAATGTGAGCAGGTTGTATTTGTCAAACAGTTCGGCAAATTCCTTCTCTTTCGCGCCTTCGTCGCAGGAAATGAGGGGCTCCTGGCCTAAAGCGAGCAGCGGGGTCGAGGAGGGCGCCAGAACGATCTTCACCAGTGGCACGGCGCCCGCCAGAGTGCCATGAGAATCGGTCAGGTAAATGGTGCTCATGTTTTCCATGCGGCCTTCGAAACTACGCATGGCCTCGATGGCATCGTGGGCTGTGGCTGCGACCGGGAGCGCAATGTATTCGGTGGTCATGCGGCCGGCAGCGGTATTCTCTTTGAACTCGAGCAGTTCGGTAACTTCCTGGCGCTCTTCGGGCTGCATCTGCACCAAGATTTCTTCGGTGCGCTCGTCAGAGAGATCGGCCAAAAGGTCGGCGGCAGCGTCCGGTTCCATCTCCTCGACAATATCGGCGGCCCGATCGGAGTCGAGGGATTCCAGGACGGATTTCTGCACTTTGGGCTCGAGTTCTTCCAACGCGCCGGCGGCAACGTCTTCGTCCAGAGTCTCGAACACGGCTTCGCGCTCATCGGGAGCGAGATCTTCCACGATGTCAGCAATGTCAGCCGGATGAAGTTTGCCCAGGCGTTCGTTCGAAATCTTCAGTCTGACGCGACGGGCGGGGTCGGTCTCGACGATATCCACGAAGTCCCAGGGAATATCGCGGGCAGGAATGCGCAGGAGCAAGACGCGAAGGGCAGCCGCTGGGACCATGCCTTTGAGGAGGCGGCGAACGGCGCCCCGCGCGCCTACATCCACGCCACCAACTCTTAGAACGGAATGATTGTCGGCGCTGTCCTGGTGAAAGTCCACGTCGTTGACGCGCACAACTTTTCGACCGTGGACGTCAATGACCTGCTGATCGAGCAGATCACGGCTGAGCAATAACAGGCCTTCAGAACCATCGGCTGCGGTCCAATCGGCAGCCCCAGTGGACGCGCGAATACCGCCATTGATCTCGGAAACGGCGGTCAAGGGCAAGACTCGGTTTCCCGCTGGCGTTTTAACAATCAGCAGGGCAACGCGGGAGCGGTCTTCCTGCGGGGCAAGGGCTACCTCCCGCACTCGGCCGCTTGCCGCGCCGGACGCGTCATACACGGTCGAGCCCAAGAGTTCGCTTAGCGAGACGGTGGCCACGTCAAGAGGATACCCAAGAGCGCGGGCGGATACCAGATGAATGCGCTTTTTTTTACACCCGAAAGCTCAAACACCAATGACGCAACATCTGGAGGATTTGCGGAAGCTTGACATTACGCTGGTTGACATGCCGCGACCGGACTGACTACACTCTGCCTTCCTTACTGCAAGGCGGCGCGCTACCGTTTGAACGTGTCGGTTGCGCCGAGAGAATTATGGGAAAGCGTCCTCGTATCGCGGTTGTCGGTAGCGCCAATGTCGATTTGACTACGTTCTCAGACCAGTTTCCCAGGCCGGGAGAAACCATCTTTGGGCAGAAGTTTGATTTGGGATTTGGCGGGAAAGGCGCGAATCAGGCGGTTGCCGCGCGCCTCTGCGGAGCCGACGTCTTCATGGTGGCGCGGGTCGGGGACGATCTGTTTGGTCCATCAACCATCAAGAACTTTGAAAAGCTGGGGATCGACGCCACGCATGTACGGCAACTGAGCGGTGTGTCGAGCGGAGTGGCGCCGATTTTTGTCGATGCTTCGGGGCAGAATCGAATCATCGTGGTCAAAGGCGCCAATGATGAACTCAAACCTGCTGATGTGGATGCGGCGGCAGAGATGCTGAAGAGCGCCGACTGCATCGTTCTGCAGTTCGAGATCCCGCTGGAGACCGTCTACTACACCGTCAAGTTTGCGCGGCGGAATAGTATCCGCTGCATTCTGAACCCGGCTCCGGCACAACCCATCGACATCACGGCGATCGCTGACCTCGATTATTTTGTTCCCAATGAGAGCGAGGCAGAGGCGATTTCCGGAATGCCGGTGCGCAATCTCGATGATGCCAAACGCTGCGCGGGCAAGCTGGTGGCGAGCGGCATTCGGCGCGTGATACTCACTTTGGGCGCGAACGGTTCGCTGCTTGCCGGAAGTGAAGGCATGGAGCACGTGCCTGCGTTTAACGTGAAGAGCGTTGACAGCACCGGAGCCGGTGACGCTTTTATTGGCAGCTTCGCGACCTTTCTTGGCGAGGGTGTACCGGAGCGCGAAGCCGTCAAGCGCGCCAACCTTTATGCGGGGCTTTCGACTACTGGGGTGGGGACGCAGAAATCTTTCTATGACCGCGCGCGGTTTGACTCGGAGTGGGGTGGAAGAAGCAAGGCATAGAGGTGGGGCCGAGCTGCGCTCGGCTTGGACCCTTCGCCCTCGCTCAGGGCAGGCTCGCGAGGCGCCCACACAAGCTAGGTCTCAGCGCTCCATCAGTAGAACTTTCTCGGCTTCGTCGATCTCGGTCAACTTGACCTCGATCACTTCATTGTCAGTGGTCTGCACGGTTCGACCGATGAACGTGGCCTCGACTGGCAATTCTCGATGGCCGCGATCGATCAGCACCAGCAACTGCACCAGGCTCGGGCGGCCATGCGAAAAAAGGGCGTCTAGGGCAGCTCGCGTGGTGCGGCCGGTGTAGAGCACGTCGTCGACCAGCACAATCTTTTTTCCCTCGATGGAAAAACCAATCTCCATTTCCTGCACTACCGGCTTCGGGCCCAGGGTAGAAAGATCATCCCGATAGAACGTGATATCGAGCGTGCCCACGGGAACTTTTTTCTTTTCGACCTGCTGAATCATTTTGCCCAGCCGCTCGGCAATGGGAACGCCGCGGCGGCGGATTCCCACTAATCCCAAGCCGTCAACGCCGCCATTTTTTTCGAGGATTTCGTGAGCCAGTCGCACCAGTGTGCGTTCGATCTCCGAGCCCGACATCAACTGCGCTTTTTGTCGGAGCGCCGTTTTGCGGACAGCGTTCTTCTTCACAGTCATGCACGAATACCTCGTTAATACCAGTTTGAATGCGGAAAATACTTTGCGGGCCCGATCGACCCCGGTTCTTGAATGTATTGGAGTCCTCTCTGGAACGTCAAGCATCAGTCGCAATGACCCTCGCGCCTTCCCCGAAACGCGAGGCTCACCGCGCATCCCAGTCCGCCCGTGCCACCGGCGACCAGGGCCAACTTGCCTGAGAATCTCATATTCATTTCGCCAGTTAGGCCGCCAATTGTCCGCTACGCTTGAAGAACGCGAGCAGATCTGCGTTGATCTGGTCCGCGTTGGTTGCAGGCATCCCGTGCGGAAACCCTGGATACACCTTCAGCGTGGCGTTCTTCACAATCTTGGCGGACATCAGACCAGACGCGCCGATTGGCACGATCTGGTCGTCGTCGCCATGCATGACGAGGGTAGGCACATCGATCTTCTTGAGGTCTTCAGTGAAGTCCGTCTCCGAGAAAGCCTTGATGCAGTCGTAGTGGGCCTTCATTCCTCCCAACATGCCCTGCAACCACCAGTGTTCCCGAATGCCTTCCGAAATCTTGGCGCCGGGCCGGTTGTAGCCGTAGAAGGGGAGGGTAATGTCCCGGTAAAACTGCGGCCGATTTGCCGCAAGCTGGGCTCGGAGGTCATCGAAGACCGAGATGGGCAAGCCACCGGGATTCTTTTCCGTCTTCAGCATTAGCGGTGGCACCGAACTGATGAGCACGGCCATGCCGACACGCTTCGAGCCATGCCGCCCAATGTAACGGGCAACTTCTCCGCCGCCAGTGGAGTGGCCCACATGGATCGCGTTCTTCAGGTCAAGTTTTTCGGTGAGAGCCGCGAGATCGTCGGCGTAGGTGTCCATGTCATTGCCATCCCACGTCTGGGTGGAACGGCCGTGCCCTCGCCGGTCATGCGCGATGACTCGATAACCCTGCTGGCCGAAGAACAACATCTGTCCGTCCCAGTCGTCCGCGGTGAGCGGCCAGCCATGGCTGAACACTATGGGCTGGCCCGTGCCCCAGTCCTTGTAGTAAATCTGCGTGCCGTCTTTCACTGTGATCGTAGCCATAAAGATTTCTCCTTCGTTGTGATTCTCAGTTGTGATTCTTATTTGCAGGTATCGAGGCTTCGGCCAGCGGGAGCCACACTTGAAAACGTGTATCCCCGGGTTTTGAATCGACATGAATACTTCCCCTGTGTTTCTTCACAATGCGCTGAACTGTGTCCAAGCCCAATCCCGTTCCCTCGCCGACTCCCTTGGTCGTGAAGAATGGTTCAAAGATGTGGGGCTCAACCTCGGGCGAAACGCCTGGACCGTTATCGCCGATCTCAACCACAACGCAACCGTCTTCGCGATAGGTTCGCACTCGAAGCTCGCCCTTTCCCCCCATCGCATCGATAGCGTTATCGATAAGGTTGGTCCACACCTGATTCAGCTCGCTGCCGAATGAATTCACGAGCAGTGGAACCCGCTGATAGTCGCGCTGTACGACGACTCCGCGCTTGAGCTTATGATTCAAGATGGTGAGCGTGGTTTCCAGACTTTTCACGATGTCGACATTTTGTACCGGCGCCTGGTCCATGTAGGTGTATTCCTTGACCGCACCGACCAGATCGGAGATGCGCGATATGCTGCTCTCAATTTCGTTCAGCAGACCCGCGATCTCGACCGAGGCAGCAATCCTTACCAATGCGGCTCGGGCGGTGCCGGCATCGAGGGCCGCGAACAACGATTCCAGCACTTCCGGCTTGATGTTCTTTCTTGCCAGATCGGCTGCCAGTTGCCACAAGTCGGTCTGCCCGTGACTGCGCAACAAAGAATCAAGCTGCTCTTCCAGGTCGCTGATAGCCAACGCATCGAGTGGAGGGTCGTCGTGCTGGATGAACGAAGTTTCCAGCTTCTCGATTTCCGCTCTCTGCGCAGAAGTGAGATCGCGCCTGCCCAGTTCGAGACTCGCGTTCTTGATTTTCTTCAGGATGTCACGCAATTGGCTGGTGGCACGTTTGGCAGCCGAGGCCGGATTATTGAGTTCGTGAGCCAAGCCCGCGGAGAGCTTCCCCAATGCGGCCAATCGGTCTCGCTGTTGTTCGATGCGGGTGGTTTCGCGGATCCGGTCGGCCATCAGGCCCACCAGACGCTTGGCTAACTCCGGCATTTTCTGCACCAGCTCTGGAAATAGCGCAGCAGGAAATCGCAAGATGCGGCTGTCGGTGGCGGCGCGCCCATTCACCGAAAACTGCTTCATCCTTGAGAACGGAAGCGCTCCAGTGACATCGCCCGGCCCCATGGAAAATGCGACAGTCTCGCCGCTCAATTCTCCGTGGAGCTCAAGTCGCCCCTCGAGAACCACAAACATCGAATCTGCGGGAGTGCCCTGGCGCAGGTAGGTGTCGCCCGCCTTGTAGCGGAGTTCTTGCGACTGGCTGATGAACCAGGCGATCTGATCGTCGGGCAGATCCGCGAATGCCGGAACGAGAAGTAATTCCGAATTTTCGACCATTTATGTCTTTATTACCTTTATGTCTTTATACCTTGCTCAAATACTGATGGATGAACTGCACCGCTACTGATCCTTCGCCAACTCCCGAAGCCACCCGCTTCACCGAACCGTGCCGCACATCGCCCACCGCAAAGATGCCGGGAACATTGGTCTCGAGCAGGAATGGATCTCGTTCGAGCGTCCAACCCTTGGGGCGTTCGCCATCGCGAACCAGATCGGGGCCGGTCAACAGAAAGCCACGCTCGTCGCGTTCCACCAGACCTCCCAGCCAGTCCGTGGCCGGCAGGGCTCCAATAAAGATAAACATCGAACTGGCCGGCACTCGTTCCACCTTGTTGGTATCCGAACAAAGGACGGAGATCTCTTCGAGGCGCGAGTCACCGTGCGCCTCTTGGATGCTGGCGTGGGCCCACACTTGAATGTTGGGCGTCTCTTTAATCTGATCAATCAGATACTGCGACATGGTGCTGGCCAGCGAACTGCCGCGCACGACCATGACGACGCGCTCGGCGTAGCGGGCGAAGTTCATGGCGGCCTGGCCCGCCGAATTCGCGCCGCCGACTACATAGATGATTTCGCCCTTACAGGAGAGTGCTTCCGTGGCTCCGGCGCCGTAGTAGACTCCGGCACCCTGAAGCCGATCGACTCCAGGGGCTTCCAGTCGCCGCCACTGCACTCCGCTTGCGATCATCAGGGCGTGGCAGGAGATTTCGTTGCCGTCAGCCAGCTTGACGATGCGGTAGGATCCCTCGGTGCGCACGCCGACCGCTTCTTGAGCAAGAATTTCCACTCCAAATCGCTTGGCCTGCACCACCGCTCGCCGGGCGAGATCGTTACCACTGAGCCCGGCGGGAAATCCAAGATAGTTTTCAATTTTCGAACTCATTCCTGCCTGGCCGCCCGGCGCTTCGCGCTCGATCATCAAAGTATGCAGACCCTCCGACGCGCCGTAAACGGCGGCGGCCAGACCCGCCGGTCCACCGCCCACGATTGCCAAATCGTAAAAGCTGGTTTGTGCGCGCGTCCGCAAGCCTACTTTTTGCGCGACCTCGGACGGGACGCTCTCCAGAAGTTTCGTTCCATCCGGAAAGAGCACGACCGGGAGGCTGTTGGCTTCATCGCCGAGAGCTTCCAAGAGACGTTTCGTTTCCGGGTCATTGGCGGAGGTTTCCACATCGATCCACTGATAGGGAACGCGATTGCGCGCGAGGAAGTCGCGCAATTCGTAAGATCGGGGCGACCACCTGGTGCCGAGAACCCGTATTCCCTGGAACGCGGGCCGGTAGGAAGCCTGCCAATCATCCAGCAGATCGTTCAGTTGTGGATACAAGTGCTCCGACGGCGGATCCCAGGGCTTGAGGAAGAAGTAGTTGATACTGGCTTGATTAATGGCGCTGATGGCTGCGTTCGTGTCGGCATATGCGGTGAGCAACGCACGTTTTGCATCCGGAAAAACATGCTGTGCTTCCTGCAGAAACGCGACGCCATCCATCTTGGGCATGCGCTGGTCGGCCAGCAGCAGCGCTACGCTGTCATTGCGAACCTTCAACTGCTTCAACAGATCCAGCGCGCCTTCCGGAGAATCGCTGCCGATGACGCGATACTCCGCACCGTACTCAGAGCGCAAGTCGCGTTCAATCGCCCGCAAAACGTCGGAATCGTCATCGACACTCAGCAAAATCGGTTTCGGCATTATTCGGTCTCAGCTTTGATGATGAACTTGAATACTAATCACCCGCTCAAGCGGCAAGTTCGCCCGCCTCGATCTCATCTACATAGCACCAGATCCAGGACTCTCCCGGCTCGATGGAGCGCATAAGCGGATGCTTGGTGTGATGGAAATGCTTCGTCGCATGTTTGTTCTTGGACGAATCGCAACAAGCGGCATGCCCACAGATAAGGCACATGCGGAGATGGACCCAGGTATCGCCGGTCTTCACGCAGTCCTCGCAGACATGCTTGTTGGTTTCTCTTATTTTGATCTGGTTCAGATGGGTACATTCTTGTGGCATAGATTCCTCCGGCGCCAGCGCAAGAAGAAGATTATTCCGCGACTAGCAGATTTTCCGCAAAAGGCCACTGCTCGTCAATCCATTGTGCCTGGCAGCAGAAGCCGGCAGCGCGCGCCATCCGGAAGACTTCGTCAGGCGCGTACTTGTGGCTGCTCTCTGTCCAGATCGTCTCGCCCTCCGCAAACTCGACGCGCAGATCGGCTGCTGGAATGCGAACCATTTGCCGCCGCTTGGATTGCAAATGCATTTCGACACTGCGAGCTTCGGGATTAATCCGGGCCACGTGGATGAACTGGCTCAAGTCAAAATCGGCATCGAGTTCGCGATTGATGCGTGCCAGAAGGTTAAGGTTAAAGGCTGCGGTCACGCCGATTTCATCATCGTAGGCTCGGAGCAATTGCGCCCCGGATTTTTCCAGATCCGTTCCCAGAAGCAGAGAATCTCCGGGCTCGAGAATGCGCCGGACCTCGGCCAGAAACTTCACTCCGGCATCACGATCGAAATTGCCGATTGTACTTCCTAAGAACAATACGAAAAGATGTTGGTTGCACTGCCGATGTGCGGCAACTTCGAGCAGGCCTTCGAGATACTCACGCTCGAAACCGACGATGCTGAGCGAGTCAATATCGCTTAGTTCGCGCTGGCACATGAGCAAGGCGGAACGGGATATTTCAACCGGATAATAGAACGTCCGCTGCCAACGGCCGAGCGCCTCCAGTATCCAGCGGGCCTTCTTGCCGCTGCCACTGCCAAGTTCGGCTACAGCTACCGGATCGTGCAGGCGTTCGACGATCTCAGCCGCATGCCGTTGCAGCAAACGTTCATCGGCGCGGGTGAGTCCGTATTCGGGCAGACGGCTGATCACTTCAAAGAGCGCGGAGCCCACGTCGTCGTAGAGGTACTTAGAGGGAAGTTCCTTTTGTCCCGGCCGAGTGAGGCCGTCGCGCACCTCGGCAGCGAACTCGTAGGCGACGTTATTGATTGCGTGAATCAGCATTGGTCAGTCCTTTTCGACCCTCAGATCTGTTTATGGAGCTCCGGGCGAGAAGCCCGTCGCTCCACGATCGAAGATCGTCACATCGAAGATCAGTGCCTAACGCAGCGAAAGCCCGCATACACGTATTGGTAATGCGCCTGGAACCAGTTGCGGAACAAGGGGCGCAACATGCACGCAGCCGTGCGCGCCGAGCCGCCCTTCATAACGAAATGCTTGCCATCAAAGAAATCGGCTGAGTACCCGCGGTAAAACGGGAAGGGCTCGAAACCAGGAAATGGACCGAAAACGGTGGAGGTCCATTCCCACCCGTTGCCCAGTAGATCATGAACGCCGAAAGCGCTTTGGCCCGCGGGAAACGCGTTGACCGGGACGGGATCCCAACGATGAAAGTCAAAATTACCGAGCTTGGGATTAGGCGCCTCGCTGCCCCAAGGGTACGGCCTTGTCTTCCGCTCGCCGTCGATGGTGCCGTAGGCGGCGTGCTGCCACTCCGCTTCGGTGGGGAGCGACTTCCCTGCCCAGCGCGCATAGGCCGCTGCCTCAGCTTGGCTCACGTATACGGGCCAGTCGAGCGAAATTTCGTCAAACGAAATTTCTTCAAACATGCCGCGCCAGACCCAGCCGCGGCTTTTCTTTTTCCAGAATGCGGGATGCGAAATCCTCTGCGCGCTCTTCCAGTTCCAGGCGTCGTCGTCCCAGAAAGCACGCGTGTCATAGCCGCCGGCGGCGATGAAGTCGAGATATTGCCGGTTTGTCACCTTGTAGCGATCGATCTCGAAAGCGGGAACTTCGACGGTGTGAGCTTCATACTCATTGTCCCAACCAAAGCTGTCAGCACTCCGTTGAAGGCCTAGTGTCACTGCGCCAGCAGGAATGGCAACTATGCCTTGGACGACGGGAAGACCGGTGAGAATCGGGGTATCCGTTTGCTTCACTTTCAGATGAAGCAGCAACTGATGCAGCATGTAGGCGAGGGTTTCCGTATGCATGAGGCGATGCTCAATCGCCACATTCAGCAAAGTGGACAGCTCGTACCCACCCCTTGCGATAGAGCTGCAAGGAGTGGGCCACCCCATTGACTCGAAACTTGTATCGGCAAGATTCTCGTCGAGAGTGTTGCGGACACTATTCACATAGTCGCGGATAGCGTTCAATGAGGGCCAGTCCGATGGCTGATCGGTCGGCAGTCCGCCGCCAACGGGATCGATGCCGAAGGCAAATAGCCGATCAAACTCAGGGTTAGCGCTTTTCAGTCCGCCGACGCGTCCACTCAGCAGATTCCAATCGAAGGCCTCGAGGTGACCTACATAAAAGATGATGCGGTGGCGCTCGGGGATGGGCCGTTCATAGAACGCGTCGGCGCGCAACAAATTGAAGAGAGCATCGCTTCGCCGGCGAGCGTCGGAAACCCGCTCGATGAGTTCGTGAGGGAGTCCGTGAGGGAGTTCATGAGAAACAGCGACGCCCTTTTGCGCAGCAAGCATTTGGGGCTCCCGGTCAGGTAGCGGAGATTAGACGAAGGTTCGTTTGAAGGCAAGCCGACCCCGACTTTGCCTTCAAGGCTTTCTTAGATGACAAGTGGCTTCGAGTGGTCGCAGCAGAAACTACTTTTATTTAGTGGCTGTTTGGTCATCCTGCAAAGCTCGCTTGGCTTTAGAATCGTGTTTGAACGTCAATGTGAGGTCGAGATGAAAATGCTTCTGGCTCTTGCCGTCTTTTCTGCCCTGTCTTGCTTTGCCTATGCTGCCACCGCTGAGCAGAAGTTTCCAACCTCGGCCGGGGAAGTCAAGATCATGCCGCTCTATCACGCCAGCACCCTGATTGAGGCGGGAGGAAAGACCATCTACCTCGACCCGGCCAAGCCAGCGAAATTCTCCGGATCGCCGAAGGCGGACCTCATTCTGATCACCGACATTCACCCCGACCACATGGATCCGGCTGCCATCGCCGAGATCAGCAAAGCCGGAACGGAGATCCTTGCGCCTCCCGCCGTAGTCGCAACGGTGACGACCGGCAAGCCAATTGCGAATGGTGAAACCAAAATCTGGCAGGGCTGGACGATTGAGGCAATCCCCGCTTATAACCTCAAGCGCGGCCCCTCACCGGGCAAGTTCTTCCATGACAAAGGACGCGGCAACGGATACGTGCTCACCTATGGCGGCGTACGTTTCTACTTCTCCGGTGACACGGAAGGCATACCTGAAATGCGCGCGCTTAAGAACATTGACGTGGCATTCGTTTGCATGAATCTTCCCTACACCATGCCTCCGGAAGAGGCGGCGGATGCGGTGAAGGCGTTCCACCCGAAGATCGTGATTCCGTATCACTACCACGGTTCCGATCTCGCCGTATTCAAGAAAGGGCTGGAAGGAACTGGAATCGAAGTGCGGCTGCTGGAGTGGTATCCGCAATAGGATTGCGAACTTGCCAGTGGAGAGCCGGGCGTCCCCGCCCGGCATGGACGGGCGAGGCGCCCGTCCCTCCACCGGTTGATTGATGTGCGTTCTTACTCCTCTTAGTTTTTACTCCTCGGTCCCGAATCTCTTCAGGTCCTCCGGTCCATCCGCCACCGCCACAGGCTCTTTGCCCTGGACCAGTTCCCGGATGCTTGCGACCACATCCGGATTGGCCAAGGTGGTGATATCTCCAGTGTGCATGTTGTTGGAAAGGGCGGCGAGAACACGGCGCATGAGTTTGCCGGAACGGGTCTTGGGCATATCCGGAACGATGTGGACATGCTTCGGACGGGCAATCTTGCCAATCATGGTTTCAATGACCTTGTTGACCTTGTCGACGATCTCCTGACTGGCTTGTACACCGGGCTTCAGAGCGATGTAGACTTCGGGCACACGGCCCTTGATCTCGTCCGCCACCGGCACCACCGCTGCCTCCGCCACCTCGGGAACCGTCAGACACGCAGACTCGATTTCCTTGGTGCCCAGGCGGTGGCCGGCCACATTGATGACATCATCAACTCGGCCGAGAATGCGGAAATAGCCGTCGGCGGCCAGCACGGCTCCATCCGCCGCAAAATACGGCCAGTCACGCCAATCCTTGCTGTTGCGATTCTTGCAGTATTTTGCGAAGTACTGGGTAACGAAGCGGTCGCGATCGCCCCAAATGGTTTGCATGATCCCGGGCCATGGATTGCGGATGCAGATGTTGCCCGCCTTGTTGGATCCAGCCGCGACTACCTCGTTGTTCTCGTCAATAATCACCGGATAGATTCCAGGCACGCCTGGGCCCGCGCTTCCCGGCTTCATGGGGTCGATCGCCGGCTTGGTGCTGCATAAGAATCCTCCGTTTTCGGTTTGCCACCAGGTGTCGACAATCACTGCCTCACCCTTGCCGACGGTTTCGTAGTACCAGCGCCAGACCTCGGGCTCGATGGGCTCTCCCACCGTGGTC
>Ga0074046_10001285_pt1 | contig 22963 bp, 23 predicted proteins | sample BogForMeECP23OM3_FD_94441 | JGI IMG/M metagenome (GOLD analysis project Ga0074046, IMG submission 94441) | Bog forest soil microbial communities from Calvert Island, British Columbia, Canada - Bog Forest MetaG ECP23OM3 | ecosystem: Environmental > Terrestrial > Soil > Wetlands ...
CACCCGCTCACTCACGCGCCCATCGCGCTGTCCCGCCACATAGCAAGTCGAAAGGTGCAGCAGCGCCGCGTGCTCCGACCCGCGAATGAATTCGATCAGGTGATACGTCGAATCCACATTCACCGCCAGAGCGTCGCGCAGATCCGGATTGAAATCCGTCAGCCCCGAGCTGTTGATGATTAGATCGAGATCCTTGCGCAGACGCGCGGCAGTCTCAGCATCGAGCCCAACGCTGGGCTGCGATACATCACCCTCGACCACCTCGATCTTATCCGCCAGCAGGGCGCCCAGTTGGTCGCCGTATCTCTCAAACAGAGGATCGAAAACCGGCGATTCTTCCATCATCTTCTCGAAGCGCTTCTGCGCCGGACTCGACTTCTGCCGCCTGACCAATAGATAGAGTTTCCCGATTTCGGGCAAGTCCATCAGCGTATTCGCCAGCCACACTTTGCCGATGAATCCGGTGACGCCGATCAACATCACGCGCTTTCCGCCCAAAGATTTGCGCACGGAAAACGGCGCTCGATACCGGGTTTCGTCGAAGTACACAATTGGACGAACCCGGGGCGCTTCTACCCGCACCGCCGGCACAATCGCCGAGGCCAGCGCCTTCGGGCCGCGCAAACCGAGAGCCCGCACCCATCGCGCCGGACTTTGCTGCCCATCCGGACCCGCTTCGCGAATCCGCGCAAACAAGCCCCGCGGCCGGATCACCGGACTCAGCAGCCGTCCCGTGGCAACGCCATCGCGGAAATCGAGGCGGTTGGCGATCATCCACCGTACTCCCAGATGCCGCGCCAGCGGCCGCATCATATGCTCCAACCCCTGGCTTACCAGCACCACCTCCACGCCGGTGGCCTGCAAGGCCTTCAGGTGCCGAACGCCTTCTTCTTTCAGCAGCGGCTTCAGCTTGTATTCGAATTCTTCTTCGCCCAGCAAGTCGAGCCGGTCGCGGGTAATCCCGCGCAGCACGGCGTGAACGATCCGCGTCGCGGCGATTCGGTTCGCGGCATACAAAAATGGCCGCAGCAACGCCATCAAAAGCACCAGAAATCGGCGTGCTGCCCGCGCGATATAGGTCTGGCTGTTCCAGGTGAAAAAAGCGATAGGACGAACCGTGGTCAGTTCCAGCAGGCTTCCTTCCACTCGCCAGTAAACGGGCGACGAAGGCCGCTGCCGGCGAGGCGGGGAAACGCCCGGCGGAGCCGGCGAATTGGCGTCAAGCGACGTCCGCGCCCGATCTGCTTCGAGATTGTTTGCTGGTTCCACGGCTCTACACCGGGAAGCCCTCCCAGTGTCTCGGGGAGGCTGGCCGGAATTATCCATTTTAACCTTTCCCTCATTCAAGGACGAAGAATAACCGCCAGCCCCGCGCTGGTTCTCAGGCCGTCCGTTCCAGCCAACACACATCCCAGTACTTTCCCAACTTTCGCCCATTTTCGCTGAACACGCCCACCACCTTGAATCCGAATCGTCGATGCAGCGCCTCGCTCGCCGCGTTCGGCAAAGCATATCCCGCCACATAGCGATGAACATCCTCGCCCCTCAATATTTCAAACAACCCCCCATACAACCGCCGTCCAATGCCCTTGCCCACCGCCTCCGGAGCGCAATAAATCGTCGTCTCCACCGTCGTCTCATACGCCGCCTTCGGACGAAACCGCGTCGTCCCCGCGTATCCCATCACAACCCCATCTTCCTCGGCCACCAATAGCCGATACCGCCCGGTCACGCCAAACTGCCCGAACCAAGCCTCCCGCCCCTCTACCGTGTAGGCCTCAATGTCAAACGTCACCGGAGTATTCAGAACATAGTAGTTATAGATCTGGGTGATTCGCGCCAGGTCTCCACGCTCCGCCGTTCGAATCCTCGTCTCGCTCATTGCTCTCCCCGCATCCGAATTCTGCAATTACCGCATCACCCAACCGACGGCCGCTGCTGCCGCGACTACCCACGCCGAGTTCACCCGAAACCGGAGCAAAGCGATCAAGCTCACCGCAAAGACAGACAGCGTGGCCCAGTCCACGATCGACGCCTTCCCCAACTGCCACGCCACCACCGCCATCAACGCCAGCGAAGCGGCCACCACTCCATCCAGCGCTGCCGCCGCCACTGCCGATCTGCGCACCCGCGGAAGCAGCGGCCCGCTCGCGGCTACGAGTACGAACCCCGGGAGGAAAATTCCAACCGTGGCCACCATCGCGCCCATCCATCCAGCCACCACATACCCGATAAACGTCGCGGTCGTAAACAGCGGACCCGGCGTGAACTGCCCCACCGCGACCGCGTCAATCAACTGCTTCTCCGTCAGCCAGTGCAGCCGCTCCACAAATTCGGTCTGGAGAAATGCCAGCAAGACATATCCGCTGCCGAACACCACCGACCCGACTTTCAGAAACGACAAGAACAACCGCAAGAGCCCAACCGGAAAAGCCGCGCCCATAGCCGCAACCGCCATCGCCCCACCAACAACTTTCGGAAGTCCGGGAACCTTCTGAAGCCCAACCGCACTCACCAGCCGGTTCTGCATCGTCAAAACCGAGGCCGAGATCACTCCCGCAAACACCAGCACCAGCACTGGACTGACTCCCAAAACATTCAGCACCACGGCCAGCACCGCAATCACCGCCAGCGGAATTGTCTTCAGTCCGGTGCGTCCCAGTTTCCCGAGAGCCTGGATTACGATCGCAACCACGGCCGGCTTGATCGCGTACAGCACGCCTTCGGCCTTCGGCAGCGAGCCAAAACGCACATAAGCCCACGCAATCACCGACACAATTACGGCCGCCGGAATGATGAAGCAACAGCCCGCCACGATCAGTCCGCGCCAGCCGCGCTTCAGTTGCCCCACAAAGATCGCGACTTCGGTCGAACTCGGTCCGGGGATCAAATTTGCGGCCGCCATCCGGTCGAGAAATTCGGCGTGGGTAATCCAGTGCCGCCGCCGCACGAATTCTTCTTCCATCATTGCCAGATGGGCCGCTGGCCCGCCAAACGCAATCGTGCCCAACTTCAGAAACACCAGGGCGATCTCCCCCAGCGATGCCCCCCGGATTTCCGTGGACTCAGCCATTGTCTGTGTGGCGCGGGCGCCCCCGCCCGCGGCCCGCCGCCAAAGCGGGAAGTTCGAGGGTACCGCAAATTTGGAGATCTTGATGGAGTCATGCCCGCCGAAGGGGAACAGGCGTCCAGGCACGGCTGGAGGGGCAAGGCGCCTGTCCCTCCAACGCTTAACCAATCAACCCCTCCGGGACCTAGCTGGCGCTTATTCCCCGAACACCGCGCGATACACTCCGCCTGCCAGCGCTCCACCCACAATCGGAGCCAGCCAGAACAGCCACAATTGCGAGAGGGCCCATCCGCCCACGAAAATCGCCGGTCCCGTGCTCCGTGCCGGGTTCACCGAAAGATTCGTCACTGGAATTCCAATCAAGTGAATCAGCGTCAGTCCGAGCCCGATCGCAATCGGCGCGAACCCCGCCGGAGCCCGCTTGTCCGTCGATCCCATGATGATCATCAAGAAGAAAAACGTCAGCACCACTTCCGCCACCAGGCACGAGAGCAGTGAATAACCGCCCGGAGAGTGCGCCCCGTATCCATTCGAAGCAAAGCCCCCGGCCAAGTCAAAACCCGCCTTGCCGCTGGCAATGACGTAAAGCGTGCCCGCGCCCGCAATTCCCCCAAGCACTTGCGCTGCCACATAGGGCAAGAATTCCGACGCCGGAAATCGCTTCCCCACCACCAGTCCCGCTGAAACCGCGGGATTCAGATGACATCCCGAAATGTGTCCGATCGCGAATGCCATGGTAAGCACGGTCAGCCCGAAAGCCAGTGCCACGCCTAGAAATCCGATGCCCAGCTGCGGAAATGCCGCATCCAGCACCGCGGCCCCGCATCCCCCAAACACGAGCCAGAAGGTTCCAAAGAATTCCGCGACAGCCCGTTTCGATAGACTCATATCTCCTCCTCAGTGAGGTTACTGGTGAACGTAGTTTGCGAATGTTGATTGCGAAATTGCCAGCGATTGTACCGCAGTCTCCCTGGGATGTTCCGAGTCTGTAAGATTGCTAGGGTGAACATGCTGACCCTATTCGGAGTGCTCGCAGTAACCGCGATGCTGGTCACTTATGCGCTGGAGAGTCGCAGCACCTGGTTCATCCTGGCGTTTGCCGCCGCCTGCGCGCTCGGCTCCGCTTATGGCTTCCTGCAAGGCGCTTGGCCCTTTGGAGTGATCGAGGCGATCTGGTCAGCCGTGGCCGTTCGCCGCTGGTATCGCGCGCGACAGTGAAAGGGTTGTGTGGTGACGGGGCTTCGGCAAAAAACGGACACTCTCGTCCACGCACTTACTTCACGCAGAACGTAACGATCGTTTGCCCGCGCGGACCGGGCATCTTCTCCAGTTTCCGCAGGAGCTTCGACTCCAGGTCGTCGGGATCGACGACCATCTCGCACGCGGCAATCTGCTCGTCGGTCGCGCCGTGAAAACACAATTCGCACACCCCCAAGCCGCCTTCTGCTCGCACCGGAGGACCAAATGTGCGGCAGGTCATCGGCCGGGCATCGTAAAGATCGCACAGTCCCGTCTCCGGATCGAGCACCGGACAAGGCTCGTCATTGGCAAACTCAGCGAAGCGTTCCTCCGCCCCTGAGCCTTCGTCAAACACTGCTGGATCGAGCTCACCCGTTTTAGCGTCACCAGGGAACTCCGCTGCCCACCGCCGGATCGAAGCCCGCGCCCGCTCGCGAATGCGCCGCGCCCGTCGCGGGTCCGTCTTTTCCAGGTCAGCCAAACCGCGCTGCAACCGCACCGCGTCCAGTTGATTGATGGCAAACACACCCACGCAGCACTGCGTGCACCCCGGCCGGCACTCCAGCCACTCGCCGCTTCGACGCGAAACATCGGCCAGAGCCGCGTCCATGATCTGGATCAGCGCGCCATCCCCAGCCGGCATTCGCCGCAACGCCATCCCGGAAGGATACCGCACAGACCGTGTGGCGCGGGCGCCCCCCCCGCGAACAGTCGTAGCCTACTCCGACTGTAGCTCCGTCAAGATGATAGAGTGCTAGCCATGAAAGTAAACATGCCGAAGGGTTTTGCCTGTCTGCTCGTCATGTTCGGTGCAGGTTGGGGATTCGCGCAGCCCGCGCCCGCGTCGCCCGCGCAAAGCGAAACCGACGAGTACACCCGCTACGAACTTCTGGCGCCGGAGAGTGCAAGTTTTGCTATCCGCTACGAGGTGACGGCCACCACCGCAGGAGCGAAGTATTACTTCAATCCGATCCGTAAGGGCAGCGTGGCCAGCGGCGAGTCGGTGATTGACGTCATGACCGGACTGCCACTGCGGTTTGAAGTGGTAAGTGGCGAGCAGGCAGTAACCGATCCGCTGATGAAAGGCGAAGACGCGTCCGTAGATTACATCAAGGTAACCCTGGCGCGCCCGGTGCCGCCAGAAGGGCAGGCCCGGCTGCAAATCCTGAAAACATACAAGGATGCGAAGAGTTACTACCGCGAAGGTGACACCATAGTCTTCAACCGGTCGCTGAGCATTCCGCGGAACAGCGTCGTGCTGCCCGCGGGATATGAACTGGTATCGTGCAACATACCATCGCAGGTTTTAGCCGAGTCCGACGGACGAATCGCCATCAGCTTCATGAACGGCATCGGATCGGAAGCTCCGCTGGTAGTGAAGGCCAAGCCGGATTCGGAAACCGGTGCCACAGCCGTGCCCAGAGCGCCAGGTTCGGCGAAAAGCTGGGAAGCCCCGTTCGAAGGTGAGACCGAGCAGGAGCGTCTTTCAGAGCGCGCGCACCAGGACCGCGAGATTGGCTATTTCCTGCAGCAACCGGAAACCCACGCCTTCCGCCTCTATCACGATTACACCGAGTCGAAACCGGGAGCCGATAAGTACTTCAACGTAGTCCGCAGCGGCAGCAAAGTGTCTGATCCGTCCGCCTACGTCCTGGACACGGGCGAAAAGCTAGCAACACAAATAATGACCGGAGCAGAACTGGCCGCGGCAAGAATCGATGCGGGAGAACCGGTGGACGCAACCGCGCAAGTAGTCGTGGTTCCATTCTCTCCAGTGAAGGTGGGCCAAAACATACGGGTAAGAATTTCCGAAACCTACACCGCGCCGGCGAGCTACCGCCTAGAGGGAGACGAACTGGTCTTTGACCGGAGCCTGGGACGTCCGCGCAACGCTGTCGTGTTGCCTGAAGGATGGTATGTAACCGACAGCTCAATTCCCGCAACCATCACACAGATGACAGACGGCCGCATTCGACTTGATTTCTGGAATGGACGCCCCGACCCGGTAGATGTGCTGATCAAAGCAAAACGCCGCAAGCAGGGACATTAGCTCGTGTAGCGCGGACCCTCCTGTCTGCGGACGTCAGCTGAATGTCGCACCGTTGACGACGGCCCTTGCGCTCCATTCCCAAATACGCTTTGATAATCCCCATGAAGATCTCGCGTCGCCGATGCCTGCAGTGGCTCGTCCTCATCCTGTCGCTGGTAACCGTAACCCTCGCCAAGGAATCCCCAAAGAACAAATACCTCCTCTTCGTTGGTACTTACACCGCAAAGGAGAGTAAAGGCATTTATGCCTACCGCTTCGATGCCGGAACCTCTGAGCTAACTCCGCTCGGGGTAGCGGCGGAAACCACCAATCCCTCATTCCTCGCGATCGACCCCAGCCGCCGCTTCTTGTATGCAGTGAATGAAGTCCCGAACTATAAAGGCGCTAGCAGCGGAGCGGTGAGCGCCTTCGCCATCGATCTTCAGAGCAGCGACCGGCAAACCGGGAAGTTATCGCTCCTGAACCAGGTTGCCTCGCGCGGCGCCGACCCGTGTTATATCGCGTTCGACAAGACTGGCAAGTACGCTCTGGTGGCCAACTATACCGGGGGAAGCGTAGCTGTATTCCCGGTTCAGGCGGACGGCCACATAGGCGAGTCCTCCGCATTCGTTCAGCACCAAGGGTCGAGCGTCAACAAAGAACGGCAGGAGGGCCCGCACGCTCACTGGATCGAGACTACCTCCGACAATCGGTTTGCCATCGCCGTCGATCTAGGGCTGGATGAGTTACTCGTGTACCGCTTCGACGCAAAAACCGGATCCCTTACCGCGAACGATCCTTCCTACGCCAAGCTCGACCCCGGCGCCGGACCGCGCCACCTCGCCTTTCATCCCAACGGCAAGTTCGCCTACGTAGTGAATGAGCTGCAGTCCAGCATCACCACATTTACCTACGATGGCAGCCGCGGAGTGCTGCAGAAGCTGACCACGGTCTCGACACTTCCAAAAGGTTTCAGCGGAAGCAACGATACCGCCGAAATCAAGGTCCATCCCAGCGGCAAATTTCTCTTCGCCTCCAATCGCGGACACAACAGCATTGCCGTCTTCTCCATCGACAGCCACACGGGCGCTCTAACTTTGGTAGATCACGTTCCCACCCAAGGCGAGACGCCGCGTAATTTTGAGATCGATCCCACCGGCAAGCTCCTGTTCGTGGCGAATCAGGACACCGACAACGTCGTAGTGTTTCGGATCAACCCCAATGACGGAAGACTGACCCCCTCCGGCCAGACTCTCCATGTCCCCGCGCCCGTATGCCTGAAGTTCATGTCCGCTGAATAAGGGAGATGCAGGCCGTGAATCGCGGTCAAAGGAAAAGGCCGCTCTTTCGAGCGACCTTTGTTCTTCTCAGGCTAAATGCCAAAAGCTGCCGGCTAAGAGCTGCCCTCTAGTCGCCCGCCACTGGTTCGCCAACTTCTTCACTCACTTTCGCGGCGCCATTTCCGTTTGCTGGAGCAATTGCTGCCGTAATCGCGCCCAACGGAATGAATCCACCTTCGTTCGACGTTGCCGGCTTCTCTTTCAGCACCACTTCCCGATAGAGCTGCGCCATGCGTGCGTCGTAGGCCGCGTCATTTTTGACTTTCTTATTATTGTCCTCGGCCTTCTTGTCGCGAGCCCGCGCCTTTTCTTCGCGCGCCGTCTTGGCGATGCCCAGCTTGTCGAGATCGTGCTGCACTTCGTTGGTCATGATTTCGTCGCGCAGGTACAGGGCATGTGTTTCGTCCTGCATCTTGACTTTCTTGCCGCCCGCGAAGATCTCGTGACGTCCATGCTCTTCGTACCACTTGGTGAGCGTGGAAGTCATGTGCATCTTCTCGATGATGTTGCGCCAGCCCACGCCCGTGTTGTAAGCGCAGAAGCTGATCTCGCCTTCCTGCGTGGCGTAAGGAATGATGCACTGCTCGGTACGCCGGAAATCGTAGTTAAACAGATCCTGGAACCACATGCCGGCGATGAACAGGAAGTTCCACCGGTCCTGACGCCGCTTCATCACGTCGTCAATCGTCCGGTCCGGACCAACTTTCCCGTAGTTCTTGCCGGTAGCATTGAAGTTCTTGTCGAACTTCCTGAGCAGGTCGATCATCTTGAAGTGTGTTGGCGACTGGAACGGATCGTAGTTCTTCATCAAACAAAGCGCCATGCCGAACGCGGTCCAGAATTTCGAGCGAGCCGCATCGTTGACTTTGGCAATGTCCTTGGCCAGTTGATCGCCCTTCAGGAACGCCGTAACCGGCACCGCTTCCTTGGTTTCTTTGTCGATCATCATGGCCATGCCGGTTCCGCAATTCGGGTGGCATCCGCAAGAAAGCTGGCCCCAATCGTTATTCGGTTCCCCTGAATGCAGAACGTCTGCCCAGTCTGAGAACGTGCTCATGAAACTGATGGGAAACCAATCGCGGGTAGGCTCGCCAAAGCCCGTCTGATTCTTTACGTCGTGCGCCAGGTGCGCCAGCGTGTAACGCTGCGCCTGCCGGCGTTCGTCGGTGATGGCTTCGTCGCGTCCGGTGAAGGAAACCGGCTGGAAGCTCAAGAAGCCAATCTTCTTCGGATTGTCGAGCGCGAACTGGATGATTCTTCCGACCTGCTCGTTGTTGATGCCGTTGATGATGGTGATGACCGGCACGATTTCGCAACCGGCTTTGTGCAGGTTGTCGATGGCCTTCAGTTTCACGTCGAACAAATTGCCGACGGCGCGATGGTCGTTGGCGGCATTGCCGATTCCGTCAAACTGCAGATAGGCGTAACGCATGCCGGCTTCTACTGCTTGCTGGCAGAATTCAAAACTCTTGGCGAATTCAATTCCGTTGGTCGCCGCCTGCACGCTGTTGTATCCAACTTTGCGGGCGTAGCGAACCGCGTCGAGGAAGTAAGGCGACAACGTAGGCTCGCCGCCAGAGAACTGCACCGACATCTGCCGCTTCGGTTTCACCGTGATGGCGTTGTCCAGCACGGTCTTGATTTCTTCCCAGGTAAGTTCGTGGACATACCCAACCTGATTCGCGTCCATGAAGCACGGATCGCACATCATGTTGCAGCGGTTGGTGAGGTCGACGGTGAGCACGGCGCCGCGTCCATACTTCACAGTGGACGATCCATGGTGATGCAGCTTCTCGTCGGCGTGCGCCCGAATATCGCGGCCGGGGAAAACTTCTTCGAGGTGTTTTGAGAATTCGGTGTCAATCGACATCAAGTCTTCGAAGTGCCCGTGCTTGGCGCAGTCCTTGACCATCCAGATTTTGCCGTCGCGTTCGACGATCTGGGCCTTGATCTCGCCGACTTTTTCGTTCATCAGAACGTCGACCGGCAAGTGGCCGTCGAGAATCTGCTGCCGAATTTCCGGCACGCACTTGGGACAAAGCGAATCGGTCGAGCGCGGCCAGCCGAGCGGCGGCTTCGACTTTTCCCACGATTTGAGCAGGGGCTTATCGGACCACTTCGGAATCGGCGCGTCATTCGGAGCAATGCGATTCAGGCGTTGAAACACCGCCCATGCGCCCGTGGCGGCAACCGTCACGGCCTTTTCTACATATTTAATCGGCTTGTGCATTCTGCTCTCGCTTTCCTCAGCTCGGGAGATTAGAACTGTCCCCGCAGTCCCGCTTCCGGGAACTTATGTACATAGACTTATCCACGGGAAACCTACCTGTGAAACCCAGAAGTTTCGATGCGTGGAATGGGTCACTCTGATGCTATTGAATCCGTGACGTTTAGGCACGAAGAAGGTAATGAAGGGGTGAAAAACGGGGTTAAGTGGGGAATTGGGGGATTTTATGGAGCTAAGTTATTGAAAAAGCAGGGGGGGGGGAGGCGGGATGAGACTCATCTTTACGGGCCTTACATTCTTGTCATCCTGAGCGGAGTGGATGCTTCGCGAACGCGAAGCGCCACGGAGTCGAAGGACCCCTACACTCTTCAGGGACGCCTCAGGGAGTTCTCCAAGCAGTTTCGCAAGAATGCCTATCCGCATTCCTATCGGCATGAGGTGCAGGGTCCTTCGACCACATTGGCGCTCGCTTTACGACCGCCAACTCCGCTCAGGATGACACTGCGCGGTGGATGAGGGGAGGCCCCCGCCGCGCTACAATAGCCACGGAGTTTCCCATGCGTGAAGTCGTTGTGGTTTCTTCCGTTCGCACCCCGGTGGGGCGCGCGTTTAAGGGTACGCTGCGGGCTACGCGTCCTGATGAAATGGCCGCCGTTGCCATCAAGGGCGCGCTCGATCGGGTGCCGCAGCTTGATCCCAAGGAAATTGAGGACGTCATCGTCGGCTGCGCTATGCCTGAAGCTGAGCAGGGGATGAACGTGGCCCGCATCGCGTCGCTGCGCGCGGGGCTGCCGGTTGAGGTGTCGGCGGTGACTATCAATCGCTTCTGCTCGTCCGGCTTGCAGGCGATTGCCATGGCGGCCGAGCGCATCATGGCGGGCGGCGCCGAGGTGATGGTGGCGGGCGGCACCGAATCGATGTCGATGATCCCCATGGGCGGCCACAAGATTTCGCCTAATCCCTGGCTGGTGGATCATTATCCGGATGCGTATCTCACGATGGGCCTGACAGCGGAGCGGGTGGCGGCGCGCTTCGGCATCACGCGCGAAGAGTGCGATCAGTTTTCGCTTCGCAGCCATCAGAAGGCGCTGGCTGCGATCGCGGCGGGCAAGTTTGAGGATGAGATCGTCACTGTGCCGGTTAGCTTTACGACTCCGAACGGGTCGAAGCCGAAACGGACGGAAATCACCTTCAAAGTAGATGAGGGCCCGCGCGCCGATACTTCGATCGAGGCTCTGGGGGCGCTGAAGGCCGCATTTCACGTGAAGGGTGTGACCACGGCGGGAAATTCTTCGCAGATGTCGGATGGCGCGGCGGCGGCCGTGGTGATGACGGCCGAGCGGGCGAAAGCTCTAGGCATCGCTCCGCTGGCACGCTACGTCGCGTTCTCGACCGCCGGATACAAGCCGGAAGAGATGGGATTGGGGCCGGTGTTTGCTATCCCGAAGGCGCTGAAGCTGGCAGGGTTGAAGCTCGCGGACATCGACGTGATCGAACTGAACGAGGCGTTTGCGACGCAGTCGCTGGCGGTGATCCAGGAAGCTGGACTCGATCCCGAACGCGTGAATCCGAACGGAGGCGCGATCGCGCTCGGTCATCCGCTGGGATGTACAGGAGCGAAGCTGACGGCCAGCGTCATTCGCGAACTGAAGCGCCGCAGGGGACGCTACGGCATGGTGACGATGTGTGTCGGCGGAGGCATGGGCGCGGCGGGCATCTTCGAAAATCTGAATTGACCGCGATGCTCCTGTCCAGATTGACTGCCGCCAGGTTAGTGCGCTCCCCGGGCATTGAGAAAACTGCTATAGGCCTTGTCGCTGACCAGGACGTGCTCTTTCAACCAGGTCTGCAGGAACAGCATGAGTGACACCGGAACTCCCGCCTTGCCGGCGTGGTAGTCTTCCAGAAACTTCGCGACCAACCGTTTGAACCTGTCGTGCTCGGAACAGTGGGTGAGGAGTGCGGGGAATTCGTGTTCGGTCATCAGTGCTTCTTCCGCGGCGAAGTGGGTGTGCGCATGCTCGACCAGTCGCTGCAGAATCGAGCGGGTGACGGCTGCGCCTTCACCGGCGGAGAGTGCCTGGTTGAGTTCGTGGACGATCGCCAGGAAACCTTGGTGCTGACGATCGAGTTCGGCAATGTTTACGCTATACCGATCTGACCAGCGGAAAGGTGAAGCCTCAACAGTCATGTGGTTCCATCCTGTACCGGGATATCGGCCAATAACGGAATATTCATGACACTCGGGAGAACCGGGAACCTCACAGGCAACTGCCGGGCCAAATCGTGTTCGAACCGGCCCTTCGTGCGCCCAGTGGACGCCTGCCCGGACTTCTCATAGACTTCTAGTGGTTGATTCTGAACTTCTCGGCTTACTTGCCGTTCCTTCTCAAAAGGGGCTTGAAATGGCGACAACCGCAATACCCAGGACAAAGATCTCCGGTGGCAGCTTCCTGCTCGAAGAGCGGCAGACGGCCGATGTCTTCACCCCAGAAGATTTTTCCGAGCAGCAGCGGATGATCGGGCAAACGACGGAAGAGTTTACCCTCAACGAAATTCTTCCCCAGGCCGAGAAGATCGAGCACAAGGACTACTCGATTTCCCGCGATCTGCTGAAGAAGGCCGGCGATCTCGGCCTCAGCGGGGTGGAGATTCCCGAGGCTTACGGCGGCCTGGAAATGGACAAAGTCACCGCCGCCATCATCGCCGACCACATCGCCAAGTACGCCGGGTTTGGCACCACCTGGGGCGCGCATAGCGGCATCGGCATGTTGCCCATCGTTTATTTCGGCACCGAAGAGCAGAAGAAGAAATATCTGCCCAAACTGGCCACGGGAGAAACTGTGGGCGCGTACGCCCTGTCGGAAGCGACTTCCGGCTCCGACGCCCTCAATTGCCGTGCCCGTGCCGTGCTTTCACCCGACGGCAAGCACTACATCCTGAACGGCGAGAAAATGTGGATCACCAACGCCGGCTTTGCTGACTTGTTCACGGTGTTCGCAAAAATTGACGGTGAGAAGTTTTCGGCATTCCTGGTCGAACGAACTTTTCCGGGATTTTCCACCGGCGCCGAAGAACACAAGATGGGTATTCGCGGATCTTCCACCTGCCCCGTCATTCTGAATGACTGCAAAGTGCCGGTGGAGAATCTGCTCGGCGAGATAGGCAAGGGGCACATCATCGCCTTCAACATCTTGAACATAGGACGTTTCAAACTGGGCGCCATGTGCGTGGGCGGGGCCCGGGTTTCGATTGAGAGCGCCGTGGCCTACGCCAAGCAGCGCAAAGCCTTCGGCAAGACGATCGGCGAATTCGGGCTGGTGCGGGAAAAGATCGCGAACATGGCCACGCTGATCTATTTCGGCGAGTCGCTCGTCTATCGCACGGTCGGAATGATGGACGCGCTGCTCTCGGAAATCGACTCCGCTGGCGCTGACGCGGCCGCCGTAGCAAAAGAACAGCGCAAGGCGATCGAGGAGTACGCGGTCGAGTGTTCGATCCTCAAAGTCTGGGGCTCGGAGATGATCGATTACGTCGTCGACGAGACGCTCCAGATTTATGCCGGCTACGGCTTTGTGGAAGAGTATCCGGCGGAACGGGCCTACCGCGATGCCCGCATCAACCGCATTTTCGAAGGCACGAACGAAATCAACCGGCTGATCATCACTGGATTCCTGCTGAAGCGGGCGATGAGCGGCCAGTTGCCGTTGATGCCGGCGATCAAGAAGTTGATGGACGAAGTGCTGAGCGGTCCGTCCGTCGGTGAGGAGATCGAAGGTCCATTGGCGGAAGAGCGCAAACTGGTCGCGCAGGCGAAGAAGTTGGGCCTGTTCATCGCTGGATCGGCAACCCAGAAATATATGATGGCGATTCAGGACCAGCAGGAAGTGATGGGTGCGATCGCCGATATGACGATCGAGATTTACGCCATGGAATCGGCGGTGCTGCGCGCGCAGAAGATGGTCGAACTGAAAGGAGAAGCCTCGGCGGCGCTGCCCATTGCGATGACGCGAGTGTATGTGACGCAAGCGCTCGACAAAGTCGAAGCCGCGGCCAGGAAAGTCATTGCCGACGTGGCCGAAGGCGACATGCTGCGCACGCAACTGGCGATCGTGCGGCGGTTGTCCAAGCACGAACCGTTCAACACGATTGCGCTACGGCAGCAGATTGCGCAGAAGACGATTGAGGCAGGGAAGTACACGCTGGCGTAAGAACCGAGATCATCTGGATGGCATTTTAGGTTTTTACTCAAACCAGCCGCTGCGGTAAGCCATCCACCACGAGAAGCACCCGATGGGAAGGGTCGCGCCTAGGGCCCACCAGATCGGCAGGACAAAATCGGCAGCGAGCCCGAGCACGGTGAAGGAGATCCAGAAGATCTTGCGCTCCATAGGTGGATTGTAAGGCTTTCCGACCGCTTTTCGGTTCCGTACCGCTGGTGTCGGAGTGACTTCAGTTTTGGCTGTGGAGACGGGGCCTGCCCCGTCTTATTCCGGGAAAATCAGACTTTGGGTTTGAGTTCTTCCATCACACTCTGAATCAGCTCTTTGGCGTCGGTGAGGTTTTTCATGATGAGCTGCACATCCATGACCGGTTTGTCCGGCCAGCGTTGGCTCTGGCAATATACGCCATGCTGCCCGACCAGGGCCATGGCGTCGGTGACCAGGTCCATGGTGACGGCGAGGCGTCCGCGGGGCACACCCATGCGGGTTTCATAGTGTTCGAGTTCTGCCTGCTTGTCGTGGAAGACGGCCATCGACAGATTGTAACGGGGATGTGGGTATAATTCTTGGCGAAGCAGCAATTAGCAATTAGCACTTAGCCGTTAGCTCAACAAAATCAAGTCCCATGCGAATGGGGGCGGCTTTCGAAGTGTTTTGGCTAAACGCTAATTGCTAAGTGCTATTTCAGGAGGAACCATGAAGAAGCTTGCCTTAATTACACTGTCGTTGTTTGCCCTAGCCACTCTCGCTTCGGCGCAAATGAGCATGTCGCAGGACAAATCCAAGCGGCCTAGTCCGCCCGCCAGTGCGGCGTGCAAGTTTTCGGATGGCAAAACCATCACGGTGGACTATTCCAGTCCGCGTGCGAAGGGAAGGAAGATTTTCGGCGCCGCCAGCGACAAGGCGCTGGTGCCCTACGACGCGATCTGGCGCACCGGAGCCAATGACGCGACCACGTTCGTCAGCGATTCCAACTTGAAGGTGGGCGGCAAGGCCGTGCCCGCGGGCAGCTATACGATCTTCACCGTCCCGAAGGCCGATGCATGGACGCTCGTCATCAGCAAGAAGACGGGGGAGTGGGGAACGGACTATCCCGGCGAGAAGGAAGATTTGGTGCGCGTGCCGATGAGCGTTTCCAAAACCAGCGCGCCGGTGGAGAACTTCACCATCGTGTTCGACCAGACGGGCAGCAAATGCACGCTGCGCATGGAGTGGGAAAACACCCGCGCCAGCGTCGATATTACAAAGTAGGAAGTCTGTCGGTAGAGACGGGGCTTGCCCCGTCTCGCTGGCGCTATACTGGAGCCCGATGCGGCAGATGCTGCGCTTTCTTTGGAACTCCACCCGTGGCCACCGGATTGCCCCCTGGCGCAGTCCCTATCTTCTGTGGCGCATCGAGACCTACACCGGCGTCAAAATGACCCAGATCGGATTCCTGGAATTCTGGGGATTTTTGTGGACGGAACGAGGCAGCCTGTGGCGCTTCCTGAAGTGGACAGCCGAAATGGATCGCTACGTCCATCCTGGCGCGAAGCATACGTAGGGACATCCGAGGGCGGCTGTCCCTACGTTAGCCCATCACCACATTGACTTCGCTGCCCTTGCCTGCGCCCAGCAGTTGGAAGGCTGACCCGCGGTTGGCGGCGACTTCCAGGAAACCCATGCTGCCGAGGATGCCAAAGACTTCGCCGGGAGCGCCATCGGCGTAGTTTGCGCACATGCGCGTTGCCTGCGCCTTGGTTCCAATCGCTATCTTGAAGGCGGGCGGCGCGGCTTCGAAAAGTTGGGGCGCATCCTGTGGAGTAATGTTGGTGATGAGATTTCCAAAACGATCCACTTTCAGCACCACGCCTCGCAAGGTCCGCTCGTCCACCGGCTTGGGACGCGGCGCGCCAAAACGGACGTAGTCGGTGATCTCTTCCCCGAAGCGGCTGGGTTCGACTCCCTTGGCAAGAAAAGCCGCGACTGGAGAAAAAATATCGCGGGCATGGAAGGTATTGCTGCGTGGCTGCAGAAAATAATGCTCGGCGGTGACGTGGCGGACCGAACGCCGCTCTTCTCGATCGTAGACCAGAGACAGAACGCCGTTGTCGGGAGCCACAAACATGTGGCGCTCGCTGGTCAGGATGACCGGCCGCCGCGCGGTGCCCACGCCGGGATCGACGATCACCATGTGCACGGTGCCGGTAGGGAAGTAAGAGTAGGCCTGCGAAATGGTCAGCGCACCATCCAGAATGTCGAAGGGCTGCACCGCGTGGCTGATGTCGACGATCTGCGCCTCGGGGGCGATTTCCAGGATGACCCCCTTCATGGCGCCGATGAAATGATCGTTGAGTCCGAAATCAGTGGTGAGAGTGATGATCGCGTTGCGTTCCAATCCGTTACCTCGTTGAGTCGGCGATTTTCAGGAACCCCAACGCAGTATCGGACGCGGCATGAGGATGAGTCAAGGAGTCAGCATCTAGCAATTAGCACTTAGCAATTAGCACTTAGCCAAACCAGTCACGGTTCCATTTTGGCTAAATGCTAAGTGCTGTTTTAGTCCACTTGCACGTCGCCCGATCCAGTGTGCACGGAAACCACGGGACCACCGCCGCGCACCTTGCCCACCACACTCTTCCGCGATTCCTGAATGCGGCCCTGGACGGTGGTAGTCACCGGATGTCCCAGGGTGACGCTCCCGGAGTTCGAAGAGATGTCGACATCAAAGGCGGCGTCGGATGGCACCTGGAGGTTTACGTTTCCCGAGCCGGTGCGGATGCTCCACATGTTCTTCGGCAAGCCTTTACCGCGAATGTCGCCGCTCCCCGCCTCAGCATGAAATCCGCCATTGATGCCGTTGACGGTGATGTTGCCGGAGCCGGTGCGAATCTCCACGTCACCCGCGCCCATTTCCTCGACGTCGATGTCACCGCTGCCTGCCTTGATCTTCGCGGGACCCGAGAGTTCGCGTCCGCGAACGTTTCCCGATCCTGTCTGAAAATGCATTTCGCCGGTGAGCCGCGCCAGTCGCAGGTCGCCCGATCCACTCTCCAGATCGATGTTGCCCTTGAGTCCTTCGACCGTCTGGTCGCCGCTGCCGGAGTGGGCGCGAATCGCGGTGTTCTCGGGAACCGTGATTTCGTAATCGATGGAAATGTTATTGAGATTTACGTAGTCGATGCGGATGCTGTTGCCGGTCTGGCGAATGGGAGGATTCGTCTGCAACTCCTGTACCTCCGCCTTGTGGTCGCCCCCAAACCAGGAATCGCCCGAGTGGATCTTGGCATGAATCGAGACCGTTCCAGCAGCCCCATTCCGAACGGTGATGTCGCCGGAGCGAGTCAGCACCTCAAGGTCCACAGGGCCATTGACCTGGAACGAGCGGTCAAAGGTTCCAATGACCGACGCGAAGCCAGCCAGCGAGGTGGCCAAAACAAAAATCAGCGACCGGACTGCACAAGCGCGAAACAGAGAAGTCTTAGTCATAGCGGTTTGACTCCATAAACAAGGTCCCAAGTCCTAGGTGGGTTGGTTTTCCTAACACCTAGGACCTGACACCTGACACCTGGGTTCTCACTGCAGTACAACCTGGTCGCCTTCCTTCAGCCCTTTCAGCAACTCGGTCTTCGCGCCATTCGATATTCCGATGTTGACGGCAATCTTTTTCTTGCCTTCCTTGGCCTTCGGGTCCGGCACCTCGACCGAGGCATTCTTGTCCTTGTCGTAAATGATTGAGCCTTCCGGAATCTGCAGCACGTTCTTGTGCTCTTCAAGAATGATCTCGGCGTTGGCCGTCATCATGGCTTTGAGAACGCCCTCGGGGTTGTTGATTGAGACACGCACCTCGAAGGTCGTGACGTTATCCTTTTCGACGCCCATGGGAGAGATCTTCGTCACTTTGCCGGTGAACGTTTTGTCTTTGAACGACTCGACCTTAATCCGGGCGGGTTGTCCCAGATAAACCTTGCCGATATCGCTCTCGTCCACTTTTCCTTTGACATAAACCTCGCTGGTGTCGCCGAGCGTCATTACCAGCGTCGCTGTGGAACCCAGCACCAGAATCGAGCTCACAGCGTCGCCAATCTCCACATCGCGCGATAAGACAATTCCATCCAGCGGAGATTCAATCGTGGTGTACGCGAGCTGCTCTTCCAGTTGCTTCAGGTTGGCGCGGTCCTGGGACATCTGCCCCTGGGCCTGACCAATCTTGGCCTGCAAAACCACCAACTGCGCCTTGGAAACATTTTGTTTGTTCAGCGCCATCTCGTAATTCTTCTCGGCGTCGTCGAGCGCGGAAGCGGACACCACTCCGTCCTTTGCCATGCGCTGAGCTCGCTCATAGGCACGCTTCAGAAGCGGGACATCGGGTCCCTCGGCATCGACTTTGGCGCGCTCCAGATCGGCGCGCGTGCCGTTCAAGCTGGCAGTCGAAGCCTCGAGTTGCGCCCGTGCCTGATCGACCCGTGCTTGAATCTCGTCCCGATCGAGTTCGGCGAGCACCTGGCCCTTCTTAACGCTGTCGCCATAATCGACATAGAGCTTCTTTACGATGCCGCTGGCCTTGGACTTGATTTCGACCTTGGTGATGGGCTCGATCTTGCCCGTGGCCACCACGCTTTTCGCCAGATCGCCTTTTTCGACCTTGGCAAGCTTTGAGGGATCGATCTTGGTGCTGCCGCTGAATGCGACCAGCGCAACCACAACGACCAACGCCACCACGGCTGACACTATTGAGGTCCAGATGATGATTCGCTTACGCCGCTTCTTTCTGCCGTTGCCGTTACCGTTTCCGTTGCCTTCCACGATCGCCTCCTGCTCAAACCAAATCTTAAGAACTGCCATCCACCTGTTGTTACGGAAGAACCATTGGAATAGTTCCTCAAAAACTCTTGCGCTTGCATCCGGGCGTCGGCGCTACGTGCTTAGACCGCCAGCAATGGAAAAGGAAAGCGACCTATTGGGAATCACATCGGCACTGCGGACCCGGCCGGGTGTCAGTGTCCCTCGCGGCACGGGAGTCGACTACCAAGTTGCCGTGCCCTGTTCTCATTGTACTGCCCGAGCTCTGCAATGCAGGGCATTATCCCTTTGGAATGTTAGAATTAGAGTTCCATGATTGCAGCCGTACTGCTGCGGGTGTTCGTCGTCCTGCTCCTGGTGGCGGTCAACGCTTTCTTTGCCGCAGCCGAGTTCGCGCTGGTCAGCGTGCGCGAGACGCGCATCCAGCAGTTAATTGAAGCCCACCGGGTGGGCGCCCGCACTGTCCTCAAACTTCACCAGCAACTCAGCCGTGTCGTCAACGGCGTGCAACTGGGAATCACCGTTACCAGTCTGACCCTGGGCTGGCTGGGCGAGCCGGTACTGGCGCGCTTGTTCGAGGGCTGGATCGGAAGCGTGCCGCATGGGTTGATCTACGCTCATGCCATCGCCGTCGGTGTGGCCTTCGTCATGATTACCAGCCTGCACGTGATCCTCGGCGAACTGGTTCCCAAGTCGCTCGCCTTGCAACGGGCCGAGAGCGTCGCCCTCGCCGTCGCTGCGCCCATGGACGTCTTTCTGACCATCACCCGGCCCCTGACGGCGGGCATGAGCCGGGCGGCTGGTTTTGTCCTGCGCGCTTTTGGGACGCGCGAGATCCGGCACGGTTCGGTGCACTCCCCCGACGAACTCAAGCTGATCGTAACCGCCGCCCACCACTCCGGACAGCTCTCTCCTGCACAGGAAGAGATGCTGCTCAATGCACTCGAACTCGACAACATTACCGCGCGTCAGGTGATGGTGCCGCGAACCAGAATCTTCGCGCTGCCCTCCGACCTGAACCTTGACGAAGCCCTGGCGAGGGTGGCCGACGATCAACACTCGCGCGTCCCGGTCTATGATCCGCAACGCGGTCCCGAGCATATTGTCGGCGTGCTGTACGCCAAGGACTTGATGCGTTGGACGCGGCTGCGGCTAGGCCACAGCGCCGATCCTCCTGCCGCCCAGCGTATTTCCCAGATGAAGATTGCCCAGGTCATGCACGATGTGCTGGTGGTGCCCGAAACTAAGTCATTACTGGAACTGCTCGGTGAATTCCAACAGCGCAAGCGGCATCTGGCGGTTGTAGTCGATGAATTCGGGTCTACGGCTGGCGTGATCAGCGTGGAAGACGTGCTCGAGCAACTGGTCGGCGAACTGGAAGATGAATACGATGTGGCTTCCACGCAGCCCGCGGTCACCGACGCGAGTGCGCCCCTCGTGCTCGACGGAACCATCAACATCCGCGACCTCGAAACCCAATACGAGTTGAAACTTCCCCAGGACGAAGGCTATGAGACCCTGGCCGGCTTCCTGCTTTCGCGCTTGCAGAAGATGCCCGCGGGGGGTGAGGCGTTCGAGTATGAGGGACGGCGTTTTGTGGTTGAAAGAATGGACGGCCATCGCATCGCGACGGTCCGAATCGAACCCGTACCCGCGCCCTCGCCGACGCCAGCCGTAACTCCCGTGCAACGGGTCGGGGACTAAGATCAGTTACGTAAATTGGCAATATGATAAGAATTGTCATCCTGAGCGAAGCGAAGGACCGCCGAAATGCATAGGTCCTTCGCTTCGCTCAGGATGACAGCTTAGTTCTGATCCCCGATGCCGCGCTACATCATTTCCCGCCTCCTCTACACCCTGCCGGTCATCTGGCTGGTCGTCTCCACCGTCTTCCTGCTGATCCACTTCGTCCCCGGCGACCCCATTCAGCAGATGCTGGGCGAAGGCGCGGCCGCCGGAGACATTCAGGCGGCAAGACACGCCTACGGCCTGGACGTTCCGCTAGGAGAGCAATACCTGAATTACTGGCGAGGCGTGCTCCACGGAGATCTAGGCAAGTCGCTGCGCTTCAACCAGGGCGTGACAAAGCTGATAGCCCAGCGCTATCCCTTCACCCTGCAATTGACACTGGCATCGTTGTTTGTAGCGATTCTGCTGGCCATTCCCGCCGGAGTGCGCTCAGCCCGGCGTCGTAATCAATGGGATGACCGCGCCCTAAGCGTAGTCAGCCTCTTCGGCCTCTCGTTCCCAAATTTCGCCTTGGGCCCAGTGCTCATCTTATTTTTCGCCGTCAAGCTGGGATGGCTCCCCGTCTCCGGTTCCGGCACCCTGGCCCATCTGGTGCTTCCCGCCATCACCATGGGAGGAGCGCTCGCCGCGATCCTGACTCGCATGGTGCGCACCTCGATGCTGGAAGAGTTGGGCCAGGACTACATTCGCACCGCCCGTGCCAAAGGCTTGCCCGAGCGCACTGTCGTTTATCGTCACGCCCTGCGCAACGCCATGATCCCAATCCTGACCGTCCTCGGATTACAGTTCGGCGCGTTGCTCGCGGGTGCCATCGTGACCGAAACAATCTTTTCCTGGCCCGGAATCGGGCGCCTGACGATTCAAGCCATCGCCAACCGCGATTACTACCTGGTGCAGGGATGCATTCTGGCGATTGGGTTGACGTACGTCGCCGTGAACTTTCTCACCGACTTGCTGTATTCGGTGGCGAACCCGAGGATACGGCAGTGACTCGTGATTGGACTGCCGCACAGATACAGACTTGCAACAAGTACAAGTGCGCATTTGTGGAAGCAGACGGAAATTCAAAGGTAGGGCTCGCCCTCTGTACTCTTGGGGGAGTGCCAGTAAATGGCCTGCGACATCCCCCCACCGAGAACATGTCGGGCTGGTTTACTTGGTGTGGTACAGAGCTGTCTGAAGATCGAGAGTTCTTTGCACCGATGCACGTCTCACACCTCGAAGAGAGATGCCCGGAGGTTTTGGGGTTTCTTGGTCTCCCAGCCGGATATCGCTTTTTGTTGGCGGGTGATCATGTGGACGTCTGGTTCGACGCGAAATTGCTTGGCGTTTGAGAAGTAGGTCCATTAGTTGTTTCTCCAACAGCCTGATGGGGGTTCGATGCACTACTTTGTGGAGATTGTCGGGTGGGTGGGCGCGCTGCTGATCCTGGCGGCCTACGCGCTTCTGTCGCTGGGAAAGTTGCACGGTCGCTCTGCGCTCTACCAGTGGATGAATGTGGTCGGATCCGCCGGCTTCGTCATAAACAGCGGCTGGAACGGCGCTTATCCGTCGGCCGCCCTGAACGTCGTATGGATGGGCATCGGAGCCTATGTGCTGCTCCAGCACTACGGAAGTAAATGAATGTCCACCCTCGCGCGGGTGCCCCATCCTTGCGCGTTCTGTGCGCAAGGGTGGGATTCCACATAGGCATCCCGCTTAGGATTTTCTGCCTTCTCTCGACGACAAGATTTTCCCAATCAGGAAAATCACACCCCTAGTACTCGGTCGTTATAGCCAGCACGCTCGTGCTGGATGCCCCACGTTTCGCCGGATAGTCAAACAGTAATGCACCAAACTGGTGTATAATGATGCCATGCCTGCAACCAAGCATGTCCGACGGAGCGTGTCTCTCCCCGCTCCCATTGCTAAACAAGTAGATCGTATGGCGAAGAACCAGCGCTTGAGCGATAACCGTGTGCTGGTGGAACTCATTGAGTTGGGAATCGAAGCGCGGAAACAGAAAGAGAAGGCGTTCTTCGAACTGGCCGAACGCTTTCGAAGCGCGAGCGATCCCGAAGAAGCGAAGCAGTTAGGCGACCAGTTGGGCCGCTTGGTTTTTGGCAAGTAATGCCGCGAATTTTCGTCACAAACGCTCGGTGTGCCCCATCACAGACCCCCAACCCGCGATGCGCGACAATGAAGAAAGCCGCTGAACCATGAATTCTGGGAGAATGAATCAAACATGCGAGCTAAGTCGTTATTCTTGAATATGTTGCGAGTAAGTAATCTAGAATCAATATTTTACATGAAAAGTGGGGGGGG
>Ga0074046_10001286_pt1 | contig 22954 bp, 22 predicted proteins | sample BogForMeECP23OM3_FD_94441 | JGI IMG/M metagenome (GOLD analysis project Ga0074046, IMG submission 94441) | Bog forest soil microbial communities from Calvert Island, British Columbia, Canada - Bog Forest MetaG ECP23OM3 | ecosystem: Environmental > Terrestrial > Soil > Wetlands ...
AACGCAGCGCAAACCGCCTTCAGGCCAGACAACAGCGACGCCAAAATCTCCATCCCTAGCGTGAATCATGTTTCCCCTGATTTGTGAATCCCAAAAAATGCCCTTCTTTTAGAATTGCTGCCTCACGGGTGGAGAAGGGCGCCGGCGACACGCGGCAGGACCGGTAGATCGAGGGACTTGAGCGAGACGATCGCAGGTTGAACCGCCGCCGTCATTGCGAGGGCCCCCCGACTTGATCCGCGGGGACGAAGCAATCCAGGATTAAAGGACGCGCCGGCGGCATGGATTGCTTCCCCCCGGGCTCTCGACCCCTCGACCCGGGGTCGCTCGCAATGACGGGAACGAATCGACTTCAATGCGACGCCGTTTCAACCTCAGAAATACTCCTGAAATTCTTCGATCGATGTCTCGCCGACCGGCTTGTCGAAGACGATTTCGCCCCGCGCCATGGCGACGATGCGGTCGCACGCCTCGATGACGTGGTGCAGGTTGTGGCTGATCAGAATGCCTGCCACGCCCTGCGCCGGCAGTCCGCGCACGAAGCCCAGCACTCTGGCCGTCTCCTTGACTGAAAGATGATTGGTCGGTTCATCGAGAATAAGCACCCGCGACTTGAAGTGGATGGCGCGCGCGATGGCCACGCCCTGCTGCTGCCCGCCCGAGAGCTCGCCGACCAGCGCGTCGGGCGAGCGCAGGTGAAGGTCGACGTTGGCGATCGCCTTCACGCTTTCGCGCCGCATGTGCGCCTGGTCCATCAATCCGAAGCCGAAGATCGAGACCGCCAACGGCTCCCGGCCGATGAACAGGTTACGTGCGATCGACATCATCGGAACCATGGAATTGGTTTGGTAGATCGTCTCGATGCCAAGGTTCATCGCTTGCTTGGGCGTGCGGATGTCTACCCGCTTGCCGTCGACGAGGATCTCGCCCCGGTCCGGAGGATGAACCCCGGAGATGATCTTGATGAGCGTCGACTTGCCGGCGCCGTTGTCGCCGACGAGGCCAACCACCTCGCCGCGCTTGATCGTAAGGCTCACGCCCTTCAGCGCGTGGACGCCCGCGTACCATTTGTGCAGATGGCGGCACTCGACGATCGGGGCGGCGACTGCCGCGGCGTCGGCGGAGGCGTCGGGAGAGGCGCTTGCTTCCGTCATGCCGGGCTCTCGAGCTTGATGCTGCGCGCCGTGCGGCGGAGCCACGAGTTGCCGATCACGGCCAGGATTGTCAGCGCGCCCACCGCGAACTTGAACCAGTTGGCGTCCACCTGTGACATCACGAGGCCATTGTCGATGATCCGGATCAGCAGCGCCCCGACGATTCCGCCGAGCACCGTCCCGATCCCGCCCGTTAGCGCCGTACCTCCCATGACCGCCGCGGCGACGGCTTGCAGTTCGAGCCCGTCGCCGATGGACGGCAGCGGCGACTGCAGCCGGAACACCTGGATGATCCCGCCGAAGCCGGCCAGCATCGAGCAGAGAATGAAACAGAAGAGCTTCACCCGCCGCGCTGGCACCCCCATCGTCGCGGCGGCCTCGAGGTTGCCGCCGGTGGCGCGAATCCAGTTGCCGAGATTGCACAGCGTCATGATCGCCGAAGCGGCGATCGAGACACCGAGAAACCAGAGGAACGAAGCGCGGAGCAGGCCGCCCGGGCCGACATACTGGGTGAAGACGCCGGTCGCGAGATCGTCCGGCAGAAGCGGCGGAAAGCCGCCGGAGATCACCACCGTCAGCGAGCGGACGATGAAGAGCATCCCGAGCGTGGTGATGAAGCTCGGGATGGCGAAGGTCAGCGTGATGAACCCGTTTACGAACCCGATCACCGCGGCGATGACCAGTCCGATGACGATGGCGGGGACGAGCGGAACGCCGGCGATGATGGTGAGCGAGGTCGCCATCGGCGCGAGCGCGAACGTCGAGCCGACCGAGAGATCGAATTCGCCGCAGATCATCAGAATCGTTACGCCGACCGAAACGAGGCCGACCTCCGGCAACAGCCCGAGAATGCCCCGCAGGTTGTCCGGGGACAGGAAGGCGCCGTTGGACCGCGCTTCGAACACCGCCGTTAGGATGCAGAGCAGCGCGGCGCCGGCGAGCTCCGGCTTCTCGAGATAGATCCGAAACAGGTTTCTCAAAGGCGAAGCGCGCATCAGGCCCTCATCCGGCCCTTCGGGCCACCTTCCCCCTGAGGGGGAAGGGTAGCGTCCCTCTCCCACCGGGAGGGGGAGGCGGCCGAAGGCCGCCGGGTGAGGGCTCGCTGGCGCAAGCCTATTTCATCCCGCTCTAGCGAAGGCCCTGCTTCGCCAGCCCCATCAGCGTGTCCGCCGACTCGGGCGTGAACACCGCCTCGCCCGTGTCGATGTCGGCCGGCGCCAAGCCGACCTTCTTCTGGAGGTAGACCTGCATCACCGGAAGGAACCCTTGCTCATAGGGCTGCTGGTCGATCTCGACCTGGATGTATCCGGCCTTCATCCCGTCGATCACCTGAGGCGTAAGGTCGAAGCCGCCAAGCAGAATTTTCCCCGACCCAATTCCCCGGTCCTTGAGCGTTTTGGCCACGAACGAGTGCCAAAGGCCGGTGTCGATATAGGCCGTCGTGTCGGGATGCGCGCTGAGGTAGGCGCCGACGCGGTCCGCGACGACTGCGCCCTCGGCGCTGACGTCAAGCCGGTCGATGACGATCTCGCGGCCGGGGTTCGCCTTCTTGAATTCGTCGAGGCCGAGCATGATTCCCTTGGCGCGCTGCTCAGACCAGTTCTGGCCGGGCCCGTTGACGCCGACCAAAACTCGGACCGGGCCCTCCTTCGGGAAGAGCGCGGCCATCCGCCGTCCAAGCGTCTGCCCGGCGGGGACGAAGTTCTGGCCGACGAACGCCTCACGAAGCCCGAGCTCGGGCCCCTCGGTCGCGTCGACGTTCGTAGCGATCACGATGACGCCCTTCTCCTTGGCGTCTTTCAGGTTGCCGAGGAAGGCCTTGTTGTCGACGAGGGTGGTGAGGAGCGCGTCCGGCTTGCGCGCAAGCGCCGCCTGCTGATTGGCGACCTCCTGTTCGATCGAGTTTTCGGTCTGGGTGAAGATCATCTGGCAATTCGCCTCGATTTTCGCGCAAGCGTCGTCGAACCCCTTCTTCACCGCCTGCCAGAACGGATTTGACGCCGACGAGTGGTGCGTGAAGACGATGTTCAGCTTTTCGTCAGCAGCAACGGCCGGGCCGGCAAGGGCCAGAACGGCGAGACTCGCGCCGATGAGCGCGGCCACCGTGAAACGTTTCGCCATGTTTTCCTCCTCCCTTCAACGGTCAAATCTGACCGTTGAACTCCTTCACCGCATCGATCATCGCGACCATGTTCTCGATTGGCGTATTGGCCTGGACGTTGTGGATGGCGTTGAACACGAAGCCGCCGCCCACCGAGAAGATCTCGCAACGCTCGATGACCTCGGCTCGCACTTCGGCCGGCGTCCCGAACGGCAGGGTCTTCTGGGTGTCGACGCCGCCGCCCCAGAAGACGAGGCGGCCCTTGTACTTCTCTTTCAGCATGCGGGGGTCCATGCCCTTGGCGGAGCACTGGACCGGATTGATGATGTCGATCCCGGCGTCGATCATCGATTCAAAGAACCGCTCCGACGACCCGCAGGAGTGCTTGAACACTTTCCAGGTCGTGTTTTTGTGGATCCAGTCGCAGAGCTCGGCATAGTGCGGCTTCCACAGCGAGTCGAACGTGCGGACCGAGCAGAACGAGGACGTCTGCGTGCCGAAGTCCGTGCCGCAGAGAAAGATCACGTCGATCGCGTCGCCGACGCGGGCGTGGATCTTCGCCATGTTCGCGATTCCGACCTCGACCTGGCGTTCAAAGATCTTGTGCACGACCTCCGGGTGGCTCGCCGTCAGCATGTACCACTCGGCGACGTCGCGCACGCCCTTGGGATCGGTGAGGTCCGGGCCCGGGACGAAGGCGATGTCGCCGAGCGCGGTGTTCACCAGCGACGCGAAAACGGCGGTGTCGCCAGTGCTGACGGCCCGCGCGTCCTCTTCGATCCCGTCGAGCTGAGCGTCGGTCAGCGGCGCATACTGCTCGGTGTTGTCCTCAGGATCGAGATGGTCGAGGTCGAGCGGCTTCTGGCGGATGATCGAATCGAAGAAGAAGCCGTCCTTCGGCATGTGCCCGCTCGGGGGGGCGCTCAGGTCGCCCTGGGGGTAGATCAGCGTCCCGCCTTTCTCCGGTTCGACCGTTGTCCGGAAGCCCTCAGGCACCAGGACTTCCAACCCGTTGAAGTTCCATGGCCTCCAGTCGCGGTTCTCGAAGCCGAACATGTTGGTGCGCCCAGGCAGCGGCGTCACGTCGATGCCGATCGCCTCTTTGAGGTCGTCCTCGATCAGGCCCAGCATCTGAAAAGGCTCGTGAACTTTCACCAGCCGTTTCTCGAGCCCGTAGTGATCTCTGAGTTTCGCGACACAGCTTGCGTGAACGCCGGTGACGGCCGAGCCGCCGAAGTCCACCGGAACGCGATCGGGGGTGCGGTGGTTGATCGCGTCAAGCACTCGTTTGCGCTTCGGACCGATTGTTTTCTCGGCGTTCATCTCCGCAACTCCTGCCTTCCCGATTGCCCCGTCGCGTCAGGCGAGCCCATAGCTCTCCTTGTCGTAGAGATGTCCGTATTGGGGCTCGAGCTGAGCCTGAAGGTCACGCCAATCGGCCGGAAGCGCCTCGAGCGCCTCGCCGATTCGATCGAGCCACTGCCGCTCCTTGCGGGCGAGCGCCAGCCGGCCTTCCCGCGCGCCGCGGTCGAGAAGGTCGACCGCCGCCCTGCCCGCGGCGACTGTCCGGTCGTAGGGATCCGTCTTCGACACGATCGCGCTCGCGATCTCGATCGTCGCCGCCGGAGACAGAACCGCCGCCTGAGGGCTCAGCCATTCGTCGGACAAGGTCATGAGATCGCGTAGCGCCTTGGCCTGGCCGCTCGCCGAGGCGGCGTTCATCAGGCGGCAATCGTATTCGAGCAGTTCGGCGAAAACCTCCGGGGCGTTTCCCGAGAGAAGCCGCACGTTCTGCACCGACTCGTTGCTCCACAGATCGCACATCGCGCTCGCGATGTTGCCGACCGGACTGAAATGCGCGCAGGCGGCCGACTTGCCTTCCATCGCGATGGGCACGCCGGCGATCGCCTTCATGACCGGGCCTTCGTAGGCGCAGTCTTTCGAAGGTCCGAGGGCGCCCTGCTCGAACGCCACCAGGGCGCGCGCCGCGCTCATGGCGCGAACCACCGCAGCCAGCACTTCGGGCAGCATCTTCTGGCCAGCGAGGTGCATGGCGGTGTTGGCGAATCCGCAGGCGGAATCGCCGCCAGGAACGACGCCCGGGCGCCTCTCGCAAACTTCTCGTATCCGCGCCCATAGCCAGGCCATGTCTCGCGGAGCGAGCACTCCGAGCGCGAACGCGATCGCCGGGATGTCGGCGACCACCAGCGCCTTGTCATGCACTGCCTTGCCCCCGACCGACTCGATCGAAAGGATGTCCGCGCCGGCCTCGGCGCTAACCTCGAACGCGCGGAGCAGAGTCTCGCAGGGTTCGCCGCGCCGTAATCGGGGCGGCTTGCCTTTCTCGCGGATATCGGTCGGCGTCACACGCAAAGCCGAGGGAAGACCGCTCTTCTCCTGCGCCTCCATGAGGCGCGCCTTGAGGATCTGCGTCAGTTCCGCGCCCCACTCCGGTCTTTCGGTCATGGGCGGCAAGTCCTCGAACTCGAGCACGAGGCCGGGCGATTTCAGCCGCACGGCCCTCGCCACGACCTGCCGTCCAATTTCCTCGTAATGGGCGCGGACTTGCGTCCAGGTCGCCTCCGTCAGCTCCATCGTCGGAAGGGTGAAATTGACCTCCGGATAGACCTTGCCCGACCCGATCTCGAGCCCGAGACCGCACCGAACCGGATGCGGCGCCACGCCGAAGACGAGATCGTCCGCGTTTCCGATCGCGAGGTTCGAGAAGACTCGCGGCGTGAATTCGGCGCGCATGTCAGTTCGAAAGCCCCACCTGCCTGCGGGCGAGCGCCACCGCGTCGGTCGCCGTCGCGCCGTAACCGTCGGCGCCGATTTCCGTCGCGTAACTCTCGCTAATGGGCGCGCCGCCCACGAGGATCTTGACGTCGCGTCTTAGGCCCGCGGCCTTGATCGCCTCGACCGTCGTCCTCATGGCCGTCATGGTCGTTGTGAGAAGCGCCGACAGGCAGACGATCTGGGGATGGTGCTCCCGGATCGCCTCGACGAACTTTTCCGGCCACACGTCGGCGCCGAGGTCGACGACCTTGAAGCTTGCGCCTTCCAGCATCGAGATGACGAGGTTCTTGCCGATGTCGTGCAGATCGCCCTTGACCGCGCCAGCGACAACGACCCCGACGGGTTTGGCCCCGGCGGCCGCCAGCAATGGCCGCAGCGGCTCCATCGCGGCCTTCATCGCCCGCCCGGCCAGCATCAGCTCGGGGACGAAAAACTCTTCCTCCCGGAAGAGCTTGCCGACCTCGTCCATCGCTGGGATCATCGTCTCGGAAATGAGCGCCACAGGATCGGCGCCGGCCTTCAGCTCCTCCTCGACCAGGGACTCCGCAAGCTGCGCATGCCCGTCCACGATCGCGTCGAACAGCCTTTGCGAGAGCGCCATCGTCTCCCCCTTTTTACTTCGTTGTGTATGCTGCCAGAGACATCATCTTTATCGCTTTATGTATTCATCGGATCTGCGTCATTGAGACGCACAAAGGACGACCGATTTCGTCCTTCGGTCCATTTCCGGCGAACTTCCGGAAAAGATTGCGCCGTCCGGCCTTCCTGAGCTGCAACGGCATCGAGGTCTTCGGCGGATGGGCGCGCGATCGGCTTTCCCGTTGAGCGAGGTCTTGGACCTCAGTCGGCGATCGACAGCTCCGCGTCCGACGGATTTGAGGCCGCTTCGCTCATGTCTCAGGCATGTTCTCACGGAAGATGACCTGCAATCGCGGAGGATGATACTCGTAGTGAAGATTTCTGATGCTGTGGCTCAGGATATTCAGAGCCTCCCGCGCTTCGACCCGTGGATTCTGGTCGATGACGGCGTCCAGCGTGCCGTCGAGAAGGCGCGCCCTGTTGTTTGCGGTGAGGTCGTGCGCGACGTAGACGGGCCGCTTTGTCGAAGGGAGGCCGTCGAGCGCCCGCGCGATTCCCTCGCTCCCTGCGCCTATATTGTAGATTCCGGCCAAGTCCGGATGTCTCTGGAGGAGTTGCGTCGCCTCGAAGAACGCCGTCTCCGCGTCGTCCCTGACTTCGCGCAGCTCAACGATTTCAAGGTTGGCAAATTCCTCCTTGACGATGTGCCGGAAACCCATTTCACGCTCTTCGTGCCCGCGATACGAGAGAGACCCGGCAAAGAGCACCACTTTCCGCCGCTCGGATGCTCCCAGAAAACGTCCGAGGAGATAGCCTGCGAGCCGGCCTGCGGCTCGGTTGTCGATTCCAATGTAGGCGATGCGCGGAACGTGCAGGATGTCGGAGGCCAGGGTGACGACTTTCACGCCGGCCTCCGCGAGCCCTCGGATCGCTTCGCGAACCGTCGGGTGATCGAGGGCTATGATCCCGACGCCATGCGCGCTGCCTGGGACCTTCGCCAGCGCCAGCGCGAGCCGGTCGGGATTGAACCCTTCGATCGCCGTGATCCGCACCGCGACGTCTTCGCGTAAGCCAGCCTGAGCCTCGAGCTGCCCATGGAGCGCGCGAATGAACATGTTCGACCCTTCGGGCAGAATGAACTCGAGGCGAACCGGCGACAGGTCGCCGCTCGGGGTCTCGAATGGCGAGGGGTCGGAAATATATCCAAGCCGCCGCGCCGCATTGACGACGATCTCTCGCGTATGCCGGCGAACCCCCGAACGGTTGTTGAGCGCCCGTTCGACCGTGGCGGTCGAAAAGCCTGCTTCGCGAGCGACGTCGCTCAAGGTCACCCGCATGCCGTTTGATCCCGCAATTGACCGACGAGCAGGGCTTGGCGCCGAAACCGTCGCGTCCCCCCTGCTCGTCGTGCGCCTCGATTGTGCACGGCGCGTGCCTTGAAGCGTCATCCCGACGCACCGGCGGAAGACAATTGAGGCGCGGCGCGATAGGGCCGCGCCGTCGGCGGCAACTCGCGCCGGATGGAATAGTCCTCGTCGCGCAGTTGGCGGATGAAAGCCGGAATCATTTCGCGGTAGGCGTCCCATATCGAGGGGTTCGCGCGAGGAAGGTCGTCGTTCACCAGTTCATGCAGCCGGGGTAACGCATGGAAAGGAACGAGCGGATACATGTGGTGCTCGATATGGTAATTCATGTTCCAGTAGAGGAACCGGCTGATCGGATTCATGTAAACCGTCCGGGTATTCAGCCGGAAGTCGACGACGTTGTCGGCGAGGCCGCCGTGCTGAATGAGACCCACCAGCACCAGGTGCCAAGCTCCGTAAAGGCGAGGCAGGCCGATCACCATGAGCGGCAGCACCGACCAGCTCGCGAGCGCCGCCGCGAGCGTCGCGGCGTAAATGGCGACATGCACGCGCGCCACGGTCACGGCCCTGCCCTGCTCCGACGCCGGAATGAAACTCTTCTCGTCGTCCGACAGGATTCCCGCCGCGTTTCGCACGAGGGTCGGGAGCGACCGCCACACGTCGACGAGGCCGAAAAAGTTGAGCACGACGCGCGCAAGGTCCGGCGGCCGCATCACCGCGATCTCGGCGTCGCGTCCGACGATGATGGTGTCCGTGTGATGTCGGGCGTGGCTCCAGCGCCAGGTCACCGAGTTGCGCATCAGCATGAAACTGGCAAACTCGTAAACGACGTCGTTCATCCACCGGGTCTTGAAGGCGGTGCGATGCCCGCATTCGTGCCAGCGCGAGTCGCTCGCGGAGCCGTAAAGCGTCCCGTAGACGAAGAAGAACGGCACGCACCACCAGGTCGGCCAGAACCAGATTCCGCCGGCAAGACCGACCGCCATCGCGCCGAGCCAGACGACGGTGTCGCGGATCGCCGGACCGTCCGAGCGCTTCATCAGCTCTTTCATCGCCTCTCGGGGGACGGGCGTCCGATACCAGTCGGCCGACGCCAAGCCGGTTTTCAGGGCAAGCCGCGTGCTCTCGCCCACGAGGCTGTAGTCTCGCTTCACGTGAACTTGCGAAATGGTTTCTGTCGCCGTCATGCGTTTGGCCGCCGGAAGGGCTGATGCTTGGAGCCCCGTAAGCCGGGCCCTTTCCGCGCTGCAGGGCGGAACGCAACGTTGTCTATAATCATATCGCATCAAGACCTCAACCGACAGGACCGCGTTCAAACGGCCCCCAGGGGGCAAAGATGATCAGTCGTTATCAAAACGGTATGTTTCCCCGTCGCGCGCCCGCCTTGTCCACGCTCGGCGTCAAGGAACCGAAGCTCTTATTTTTACATGATATAACTCGGTTGTGGGTCGGCGCGCGTTCAACAATTGCAAAGGCCGCTTGCGGGAGGCGCACGCCGCGCGCGAACATCTTTTCTTTGTTTTTGATGTCCTTGGGGTTGTCTTGTGATCAAAAACGATCGAACCTGACGTCCCCGAGTGTGAAGCATCGAGCCGGAGCGCGCGTCCGGCTTGCTGGCCGGGCGGCTGCGGTGGATGATCTCGGGCGATGAGAGCCTCGTTCCGTCATCTTCGAGGACGCCATGAACTCCGAGCCGGTCGCTTGGGAATATCTTCTGCCCGAGGAATTCGAGCGCCGCCTCGCGGAGCGTCCGATCGTCTATCTTCCGCTCGGGCTTTGCGAACCCCACGGCCATATCGCGCCGTTCGGGCTCGACACGATCAAGGCGCGCTATCTCTGCGACGAGGCTGCGCGCCGCTTCGGCGGCATCGTCGCTCCACCATGGCCTATCACGTCCACGAGACTGGCTATCATGCGCCGTGGCTTCGAGAGGTCATGGGCGACGTCAATCCGCGGCTCGCGGCGCTGCCGCCGCACGTCGTCCTGGAGGCTTTCCTGTACCAGCTTCGCGCTTTCCGGAACGCCGGATTCGCGGCGGCGCTCGTCGTGTCGGGGCACCACGGCGGAAACCAGGAAGACCTACGCACCGTCGCGCGCGCCTTCTCTTCGGCCTATCCGTTCGAAGTCTTCGCGTGCAGCGACCCCGAACTCGTCGAGGGTCGCTATCAGGGGGATCACGCGGGTTTCTACGAGATCTCGCAATTGCTGGCGATCGACCCCGATCTGATCGACATCAACCGCGTCGGCCGAGTCGCTTCCGATCGGCTCGGACGGTTCGCCCAGAATCCCGACGCAGCCTCGGCCACGGCGGCCGACGGCCGGAAAATGCTCGATCTCGCGATCAAACGCATCGGAGACGTCGTGGCCGGGTTCACTCTCGCTGCCCGCAATTCAGCGCTGATCCCGATGGAGGCGATGACGCCGCTTTGGGCGGAGATTGAGCGCGGGCGTACAACCTGGCGGACATTGAACCTGTAAGCCGCGCGAGCGCAGGGGATCGCACCGACCACTGAGGAAAGGAATGGGCGCCTTGGACCACACGACTTTTCCCCGCACCGATCGTCAGGTCAGCCGGCTCGGCTTCGGAGCCATGGGATTCGCAGGTTGGTTCGGCAGCCAGCCCGAAGCCGACCATATCCGCGCGCTGCTTTACGCCCTCGATCAGGGCGTCAACTTCATCGATACGGCGCGCGCCTATGGGGAGTCGGAGGCGATCCTCGGCCGCGGTCTCAAACAGTGGTCCGGACCGCCGCCCTTTGTCGCGACCAAGGTCGAAGGCCTCGCGGGCGGCCCACAATGGAGCACGGTCGTCCCGGTCGATAGCTCCCTGCCGAAGGGGCAGGTCACGGCAAGCTGCGAAGCGTCGCTTCGCGCCCTTGGGCTCGACGTGATCGATTGCCTGCAACTCCACGCCTACTGGCCGACGTGGGGGGTGGAAGGCTATTGGCTCGACGAGCTCAGAGCCCTGAAGGAAACGGGCAAGGCGCGCGCCATCGGAATCTCCGTCCCCGATCACCGGTCCGACATGGTGCTGCCGATCGTGATCAGCGGCGTTATTGATTCCGTCCAGACGGTCATCAACATCTTCGATCCGATCGCCCTCGAGAATCTGGTCCCGCTTTGCCAGAAGCACGACGTCGCGGTGATCGCGCGCTGCATTTTAGACGAGGGCGGCCTGACCGGATTCCTGACGCCCGAGACGACCTTCCCGCCAGGAGACTTTCGGCATGGGTATTTCGACGACACCGTGCCTCGCGCGTCCTATATCGCGAAGGTCGACGCCCTCCGGCGCTACGTCCCGGAACATGCGAGCAGCCTCGCCGCCCTGGCGATCAAGTTCGCACTCTGGCATCCGGGCGTCACGACGGCCATCACCTCGATGCACGAGCAGCGCTACGCGGCGATCAACATCGCGGCAAGCTCGGAACCTCGGCTTCCGGAACCCGTCTATAAGGCGCTCATGTTCAGGCACCGCTTCATCAAGGCGTTCATGGATGTGCGCAACTTTGCCGACCTCGACGCGGTTCCCGATCAGCCCCTCTCGCTGGACTGAAAGTCTCGACGCCCACCGCATGGCGATGTGGACCCGCCGGCGGCTCATACAACGGAAACGGAGATGAGATGAGTGAGACTTGGATCGACGCCGGCCCCGCGGATCGGATTTCGCGCGAGGATGTCGGACGCTTCGAGCACGACGGGAAACTCTATGCGCTTTACCGCACTGAAGACGATCGATATTTCGCCACCAATGGTCTCTGCACCCATGAGCAGGTCGACCTATCCGACGGATTCGTTTCGGGCACGATCATCGAGTGTCCGATGCACAATGGCCATTTTGACTTCACCAGCGGCGAGGCGAAGGGCGCGCCGGTCTGCGTCAATCTGGCCACCTATCCCGTCAAGATCGACAACGGGCGCATTCGTCTGAGGCTGAAGTAGGAGCGCAATGCCGGAAGCGTGTGTGCGCGAGCAAATCGCGCTTTGCCGGGCGCAGCGCGGCGCGAGCGAGAAAAGAATGCATATGCACATGGACGACCTGCTACGCGAGGCGCATGAAAATCCAAACGCGGAAAAACTCGGGCCGTCATTCCGCGCGCAATACGTGCTGGATGGCAAAGACAATGCCGTCGCATTCGAAGGTCCGCTCGGTCCTGCGATCTGCCGAAACGCTCAGCGCATCGACGGCGCCGCCGCGCTTTCGGCGAAGGAGCGGCGAACCCTGCCGTTGTTCCCATGACCGAGCCGAAAGCTGAACCTTCGGCGGACGAATACGCGCTGAAGGCCAAGGCAGCTCCCGACGCGCCGGCGCCGGAACTGCCGTATCTTCCGCCTATGCCGAATGACCGTTCGATCGGCATCGCCCTTGTCGGCGCCGGGCGGATCAGCGCAGCCCATCTCGACGCCTATCGAACTCACGGACTGAACGTCGTTTCGATCTGCTCGCGCAATCTGGAGCATGCGCGGTCCCGGCGCGACGCCTTCTTTCCCGGGTGCCGGGCCACCGACAATTTCGAAGAGTTGCTCGGCGATCGCCGGACCGAGGTCATCGACATCGCGACCCATCCCGACGTGCGGGTCGACCTGATGCGGCGCGCCTTCGCCGCCGGCAAGCATGTCCTGTCGCAGAAACCGTTCGTCGAGGACCTTGCGACCGGCGAGATGCTGGTCGAGGAGGCCGAGCGGCGGGGCGTTAAGCTCGCGGTCAACCAGAACGGCCGCTGGGCCCCTCACCTGGCCTACATGCGCGGCGCTGTCGCCGCCGGGCTCATCGGGGAGGTCGTCGGCGTGCATGTGGCTATTCGTTGGAATCACGCCTGGATCGCCGGCACCGCCTTCGAGGCGGTCGAGGATCTCGTGCTGTGGGATTTCGGCATCCACTGGTTCGATTTCCTCGCGAGCGTCGTCGGTGAGCGCCCGCTTCAGGTCCGCGCGACCGTCGCCCGCGCCGCCTCACAGACCGTGCGCCCCCCTTTGCTTGCCGAGGCGCTGGTGAGCTTTGACGGCGGCCAGGCGTCGCTCGTTTTCGACGGAGCGACCCGGTACGGCGCGAGCGACGCAACCGCGATCGTGGGAACGCGAGGAACGATTTCGAGTCGAGGCCCCGACCTCGGCGTCCAGTCGGTCGAGCTCCATACCGAAGCTGGCGTAGCTCGGCCCGAGTTGAGAGGGACCTGGTTCAATGATGGCTTCGCTGGAACCATGGGCGAGCTTCTGTGCGCGATCGAAGAGGGCCGCGAACCCCTGAACTCCGCGCGCGGCAACCTCTTTTCGCTGAAGTTTTGCCTGGCCGCGGTCAAGTCGAGCCGGACCGGCGAGACCGTTTCAGTTCGCCGCTCCGATGGAGATGGCGCGACATTATGGGCAAGTGACGTCCAGCCTGTTTAGCGCGACGATCGGAAGCCTGAAATGGACGCGACCTGAGTATGTCCCGAAACTGAAGGCGCTGATAGGCGCCGAAGTCGACTAAGGCTCCCGCCCCGCGGAGGACTACTCGCGCGCGTCGCTCATGTTCAAGGACACATACGGAGCTGAGGTGTTGGTGGAGGCGACTAATTCGTGGGCCTATGTTGGCGCGGGCTTGCGCATTTCGATCGAGGTGCTCGGGCCCGAGTATGCGATGGAGTTCAACTCGCTGGCCGGGGGGCTCAAGGTGTTCCTGTCGCGCGCCATCGTCGGACGACAGGGAGAGGATCTCGTCGAAAAGCAGAACGCAGAGCAGGGCTTGATGGCGGTTCTGGAAGACGAGGCCGGCGTCTACGGCTATGTCGGCGAAGATCGGCACATGGGCGACGCTTTTCGGCGTCGTCGCATGCCGGCGGAAAGCTTCGTCGACGGGGTCGGCGTCGCCGAAATGCTCATGGCCTCTATCGCTCCTCCGAACTCGGCAAGGTCGTCGAACTGCCTTCGCCGGAACTGGAGACCTACATTCCGCCGGTCGCGCGGCCGAGATGATGAACTTGGTCATCGAATCCGGTCCTCGGCTGCTGTCCCTCGTTGTGCGGCCGTGACTTTCGCCTGGATGAACCGGCAATCTGACGTCCCAATCGACGGTCGACCGCCAGTGAAGCCGACACCGCGACCAGCCTTCGGCGTGTCCGACTTCCTCGTCGCATCGGGGCGCTATCGGCCGCAGGGCCGCCTTCCAGACTTGCTATGGCCATCGTCAGGGGCTATCCGCCTTTTTCTGAACCCGACCCCTCGCGAGCCATGGCGAACGAACCGGACATCCGTCTTCTCACCTCGCCCCGAATCTTTCTGGTCGGGATGGCGGCGTTCCTGGCGCTGGTCGGATTCGTCGTCCTTATCCTGTATAAACAGCTCACCCTCGCCTTCTCCGCCAACCCCGGCCTCAACGGACTGATCCTCGGCGTTCTCGGGATCGGCTCGCTGTTCGCGTTCCGGCAGGTCTTCCGGCTTTTTCGCGAAATTCGCTGGGTCAATTCGCTGACCGGCGCATATGAGGGGCGCAAGGTCAGGCAGCCGCTGCTCCTCGCGCCGATGGCGGCGATGCTCAACGCCGGCGCGGGCGCGAGCGGCCTCTCGACCCTGACCACGCGCGCCATCCTCGATTCGATCGCCACCCGCCTCGACGAGGGGCGCGAACTCCTCCGCTACCTGGTCGGGCTCCTCGTGTTCCTCGGCCTGCTCGGCACCTTCTGGGGCCTCCTCGAGACGGTGCACTCGATCAGCGGCGTGATCGAGAGCATGAAGACCGGCTCGGACACCGCTTCGATGTTCGAGGACCTCAAGATTGGCCTCTCGGCCCCGATCGCCGGCATGAGCGTGTCGTTCACCTCGTCGCTGTTCGGTCTCGCGAGCTCGCTCATTCTCGGCTTTCTCGACCTGCAGGCCGGGCAGGCGCAGAACCGCTTCTATTCGGAATTCGAGGAGTTTTTGGCGAGCCACGTGAGGACGACGCCGGCCATCGAGCCAGAGGCCGCCCCGCAGGCGGTCGTGGTCGGCCAGCCTCAGATCGATCATCAGAAGAACGCGGCGGCGATCGCAACGCTCGCCGAGGGCATCCAGGCCCTCGTCGGCCACATGCGCACCGAGCAGCAGCAGATCCGCAACTGGGTCGACGTCCAGGCCCAGCAGCAGGAGGACATCGGCAAGCTGCTGCGCCGGCTGCTCGAGGAATTGACGACGCGGTGATGGCCCTCGCCCCGCAAGCGGGCCGAGGGGGCCAAGAGGTCGGGGAGCAAGGAAGGAGCAAGAGATGGCGTTGTCACGGGGACGGCGTTACGAGCCGGTCAATTATTGGCCGGGGTTCGTCGACGCGCTGTCGACCATGCTGCTCGTCATCATCTTCCTCTTGTCGGTGTTCATGCTGGCGCAGTTCTTCCTGTCGCGCGAGGTGACCGGCAAGGATGAGGCGCTTGCGCGCCTTAACCGGCAGATCGAAGAGCTCACCAACCTGCTGGCGCTCGAGCGCACCCAGAAGAGCTCCGATCAGAGCAAGATCGCGACCCTCACGGCCACGCTCGAATCCGCCGAGCGCGAGCAGAAGCGCCTGCAGGACGCCGCCGCCGAGACTGCAGCCTCGGCCGACGCGGCCGGGCGCGCCACGGCCGCCACAACGGCTTTGGACGCCGAGAAGCAGATTTCCGCGCGGGCGCTGGCGGAGGTCGACGTCCTCAATCAGCAGATCGCCGCGCTGCGCAAGCAGCTCGCCGCGATCGAGGACGCGCTCGCCGCCTCGGAGGCGTCCAACAAGGAGTCGCAGTCGAAGATCGCCGATCTCGGCCAGCGGCTCAATGTCGCGCTCGCCCAGAAGGTGCAGGAGCTCAACCGCTACCGTTCCGACTTCTTCGGCCGCCTGCGCCAGATCCTCGGCGCGCGGCCGGACATCCGCGTGGTCGGCGACCGGTTCGTGTTCGAATCCTCGGTCCTGTTCGACGTCGGCAAGGCCGACATCAGCCCGCAGGGCAAACAGTCTCTCGACTCGCTAGCCTCCGCCGTCCTCGACCTCGAGCGCGAAATCCCGCCCGATATCCCCTGGATCCTCAGGGTCGACGGCCATACCGACAATCAGCCGATCAGCGGCGCCGGCCAGTTCAAGTCGAACTGGGAGCTCTCCGCCGCGCGCGCCGTCGCCGTGGTGCAATACCTCGTCTCGAAAGGGGTGGAGGCGGACCGGCTCGCCGCCACCGGCTTTGGCGAGTTCCAGCCGATCGACGCCGGGACCGACGACGCGGCCATGGCGCGCAACCGGCGCATCGAGCTGAAGCTGACCGAGCGGTGAGCGCCTCCGTCCAGACGTTGCGGGGCTTCGACGAGCGCGACCTTCCGGCGCTTTGCGACCTCTGGGTCGCGGCCTGGCGCGAGACCGGGTTCCCGATCGACTTCGAGGCGCGCCGGCCCTGGCTCGTCGAGCGGCTCCACGCCCACCGCGCGACGGGAGGCGTGGTCGTCATCGGCCTCGACGGCGACGGCCGACCAGCAGGGTTCGTCACGATCGATCCAATGAGTGGCTACCTCGACCAGATCTGCGTCGCCCCGGCCGAGATGGGCTCGGGACTCGCCAAAGCGCTCCTTGACGAGGCCAAGCGGCGCAGTCCCGGGGTCGTCGAACTCGACGTCAACGAGGCCAACGCGCGCGGGTGCCGCTTCTATGAGCGTGAGGGTTTCGTTGTCGTCACCCGGGGGTCGAGCGTGCAGTCGGGCCTGCCCACGTGGCGAATGCGCTGGACGGCGCGGGGCTGATGCGCTTCTTTGCGCGGTTGCCAGGACGGCGGTTCCCGGTTAGGCCTTGCCCGGCAAAGGAGACGCCGCCACCGCGCCCCGCGGCGAGCCAGAAGGTCGCCCTTTTCGGAGAAATCGATTATGCGCAACATTGTCATCCTGTCGCTGGCCGGCGTCGCGCTGTCGGCGCTTGCGACCCCGTCGCTCGCGGACGACCTCGCCATCGCCGTCGCGGGCCCGATGACGGGACCGCTCGCCTCGATCGGCGACCAGATGAAGCGCGGCGCGGAAGCCGCCGCCGCCACGATCAACGATGCCGGCGGCGTCAACGGGCGCATGATCAAGATCGTCGTGCAGGACGACGTCTGCGATCCGAAACAGGCCGTCGCGGTGGCGAACCTGATCGTCGGCCAGCAAATCAAATTCGTCGATGGCCATGCGTGCTCAGGCTCGTCGATCCCGGCCTCGGAGGTCTATGCCGAGAATAACATTTTGATGATGAGCCCGGCCTCGTCGAACCCGGCGTTGACCGAGAAAGGCCACCCAACGATCATGCGCCTCTATCCGCGCGACGACGCGCAGGGCGCTTTCGCCGCCCCATGGATCGTCGACAAGTTCAAGGGCAAGAAGATCGCGATCGTCCACGACAAGTCGGCCTACGGCAAAGGCCTCGCGACCGTCGTAAAGGACAAGCTGAACGCCGCCGGCGTCACTGAGGTCCTGTTCGAAGGCCTGAACCCCGGCGAGAAGGACTACAGCGCGATCGTCTCCAAGCTGAAGGGCGCCGGGGCGGATTTCATCTATTTCGGCGGTTATCACCCCGAGGCAGGCCTCATCCTGCGTCAGGCGGCCGACCAGAACTACAGGCCGCAGATGATGAGCGCCGACGCCCTCGCCACCTCCGAGTTCTGGCAGATCTCCGGGCCGGCCGGCGAAGGAACGCTGTTCACCTTCCCCTCTGATCCACGCCGTTCGCCCGCCGCCGCCAAGGCCCTCGAGCAGTTCAAGGCCCAGGGCTTCAACCCGGAGGGTTTCACGCTGATCAGCTATGGCGTCATCCAGGCGATCGCCGACGGCGTCAAGAAGGCGGGCTCCGACGATCCGAAGGCCGTCGCTAAGGCGCTCGAGAGCGGCGAGCCGTTCGAGACGGTGCTCGGGACCGTTAGGCTCGACTCCAAGGGCGATTTAAAGGACCCGAGCTTCGACCTCAACAAATGGAGCGACGGCAAGTACGCCGCAATCAGCCAGTAGGACCGACGCAGAAGCGCAGGACAGTCTTCCGTTTGTCGAAGCGCGCGCCGCGGCTCCCTGAGCCGCGGTGCGGTTTTTTGGAGGGCCTGGCATGCCCATTCTGGTGACGGGCGCGGTCGGAATGATCGGCCGCAAGCTCACAGAAAGTTTCGTCGAACGCGGGGGCCCGGGCGGACAACGGGTCGATGCGTCATTCGACGACATCGTCCGCATCCACGTTGAGGACGAGCTTTGGGGAAGGGTCTGACGGTCATGTGTTCCCCGCGCCAGCCGGATCGCGCGCAAGCGATGACGACCGGGCGATGGAGAGCCGGGCGCCCCGCGAGCCGCCGGGCCTTCCTCTTGTTTCTAGCGGTAGCCGCTGTCGGCGCGTCGAGCCGCGTCACGGCGGCCGCGCCGTCGGGCGACCGCCTCGTGCAGGCCGGTGGCCTGCTCTCGTCTCTGGAAAAAAGCGCCGGCGGCCGGCTCGGCGTCGCCGTGCTCGACTCGGGGAGCGCGGCGAAGCTCCTCTATCGCGCCGACGAGCGCTTCCCGCTGTGCAGCACGTTCAAGCTCCTCGCCTCGGCCGCCGTCCTGAAACGGGTCGACGCGGGACAGGACGTGCTGGGGCGCCACATCTCCTACGGGCAGGCGGACCTGCTCGACTATGCGCCTGTCACGAAGGCGCATCTCGGATCCGGCGGCATGACGCTCGGCGATCTCTGCGCCGCAGCGATCGACTGGAGCGACAACACCGCGGCCAATCTGATCCTGAAGGAGATCGGCGGCCCCAAGGGCTTCACCGCGTTCGCCCGTTCGCTGGGCGACCCCACGACCCGGCTCGACCGCGACGAGCCCACGCTCAATACCGCGATTCCGGGCGATCCACGCGACACCACAAGTCCGCTTGCGATGGCGCGCGACCTGCAAATGGTGCTTTTAGGCGCGGTCCTCTCGGAAGCGTCGAAGACACAGCTCGAAGCCTGGCTGATCGCCGACAGGGTCGGTGACAAGCGGCTGCGCGCAGGCCTGCCGCAGAACTGGGGAATCGGCGACAAGACCGGCTCCGGCGATCACGGCACGGCCAACACGATCGCCATCATCCGGCCGCCAAATCGCGCGCCGCTCCTCGCCGCCGTCTATTACACTGAGGGGGCCGATGCGATGGATGCGCGCAACGCCGTCAACCGTCAGGTCGGGGAGATCATCGCGTCGACGTTCTGACGGAACGGCCTGCGGCACCGTCATCCGCGCCGGCGAAGTTCGATGCGGACGTCAGTGATGTCGCCGCCGCTGGGCCGGATGCTGACCCCCTGCGTGCGGCCATTCGATGTCAGCGAGACGGCGGCGGTGAAAGTCCCACCGTCGATCTGGCCTTCGAATCGATTCTCGGCAACGCGCCCCGTGAGATGACCTGACACGCCTCGGGAAGCTTCGTTCCATGTTCCCTGGACCGAGTCGCCGGAGGCTTCGACGTAGCTCTTGATGTCGAGCCGGAAGCTTTCGCTGGCGCACACGATCGCTTGATTGAGCGCGGCGCCGTCTTTGGCCCCGGAATATTCCGCCCGGCAGCGGATCTGCTCTCGATGCCCGTCCGACGCGACGATCTGGCCGCTGCCGCTCCACTGACCCATGAAGTTTCGGAATGGACTGGGGGTAACGGCTTCGGCCTTCGGAGCGACAAGGGCGAACGCAAGGGCCAAAGCCGGTAATGCCTTGACGCGGAGCGGGGAAAGGAAAAACTTGATCGTGGGCATGGGCTCTCTCCACAATTGTTTTTGCCGGCTAGACCGGGGCCTTCTTCAGTTTCCTCCCGCGTCGGCCGAGTTGCAGAAGGAAGGTGACGACCGGCCGCAGGATCAGGAGGTCGGAGACGAGGGCCGCGAGGATCGCGAGCGCCCCCAGCCAGCCGAACAGCCGAAGCGGCGGGAGATTGGAAAAGACGAGCGCCGCGAGCCCGCACGCCAGCACGAGCGTTGTGAGGATAAGCGCGGGCCCCATGAGCACCGTCGCCTGTTCGACCGCGATCGCCGGATCCTGGTCGGCTCGCCTTTCCTGCGTCATGCGGTTGAGAAAATGAATGGTCGCGCTCAACCCCAGGCCGAACGAGACGAAAAGCGCTATGACGCCGGAGAACTGCAGGCCGTAGCCGAAGAGCCTCAACAGCGCGCCCCCGGCCACGACGGGGAAGATCCCGGACGGTAGGCACGCGAGTCCGATGCGGGCCGAGCGGAACGCAAGGCCAATGAAAGCGGCGATAAAGGCGAACTCAATCGTCAGCGCCCTGTTCAGCTTATCGATCATGTTGGCGCTGTTGCGCGCAGCAATGACGGAGAGTCCGGTCACGGTTATCCCGTAGCCGGGATTCGCCTTGCGCACCGCGTTGAGTCGCGCCCCGATTTGATCGACGATCGGCACGAGTTGCGTCAGGCTCTTGTCAGGCACGAGGGCGAAGACGACAACGGAGCGCTCGTCCTTCGCGATGAAGCGTTGAACGAGAAACAGCGGAAGCTCATCGACGTATTGTTTGAGCGCGTCGGCTCCATTGAGCCCAATTTGCGTAGAAAGCCAGCGCCGAAGGGACTCGAGCGACCAGACGTTCCCGACCCCGGGCTGGCTCTCCAGAACCCTATGGACGTCCGCGATCGCTGCGACCGTCTGCGGCGTGTAAAGCCCCAACCCCGGAGGAATTGTTATCAGCACCTGGACTGGGTTCGACCCGCTGATTTCCGAGTCGAGTCGGCCGCTTGCCGCCACCGCCTGCTCTTGGTCTGGAACCTCGTCGGCGAGGCGGTAGCTTGCCTTGAGGCCTGAATAGGCGATGGCGAGGCCGGCGACGACCACGAGGTCCACAACGGTAAAAAGGACCGGACGGCTGACCATGCGCCGGGCAAGCCAGTCGCAGAAGCGACGGAGAACGGTTACTCCCGAATCGGTGGTCCTTAAAGTCGCCGCTAGGCGAGACTCGTCGCGAACCAGCAGAACGCCCAGCGTCGGAGCCAAGGAAAGCACGGTGATGAGCGCGATGGCGGTGGCGAGAAAGCCAGCGATGCCGAAGCCGCGTATGAGATCGCTCGAGGAGCTGAGGAGTCCGAGAAGGGAGAGACCAGCGGCAGCGTGGGTCAGGACGCAAGCGGGCCCGACGATGAGAATCGCATTGCGAAAGGCGGTACGCTTGTCCCTGCCCGCCATGAGTTGATCGCGCGCCGCAAAGGTCAGCTGCATGCTGTCGGAAAAGCTGATCACCATAACGAGCGGCGTCATCACGTTGAGGAACATGTTGAGGCGGAAGCCCAGCCACCCCAGCGCGCCGAGCGCGAGCACAATCGCGATGAGAGGCGGCGCCGCCGCGACGATCATGAGCGACAGCCGCCGGAAGAACAGTCCCGCGATCATGCATCCAAGCGCAAAACCGATGGCGTTGTAGAGGATCCGATCGCGCTTGAGGGCGTGGCGGATTTCGAGCTGCATGACTGGCACGCCCGTCAACTCCGCGACGAGCCCGGTCCCTTGCAGGTTCTCGTCCGCGGTTTGACGGACGTCTTTAACGACCCCGTCGAGCTTGCCGCCGTCGACGACGGACGGGTCGAGCGAGAGGATGATGACCGCGAGCGCCCCATCCTCCGAAAGCAGCTTGCCTCGGATAATCTCGTTCGCCTTCACGCGGTTGATAAGCTGATGGTAGTCGACCCCCTGCGGAAGGGGGTCGGGAAAGAGGGGCGCCGGCAACCCGCCTTTTGAAGCGGGCAAGCGCGCCGAAAACATGGAGAGAGCGCCGCGCGCGCCCTCGGTCAGCTGCACATCGGTGACAAAGTCGCGCAGCTTCTCGACCGATTCGCGCTGAAGCAATGATTTCCCGGACACGACGATCAGGATGTCGTATTCGCTCGACGGGAAGTCGCGTGAAACCTTTTCGAACTGCTGGTAAGCAGGATCGTCTGACCGAAACAGTTGGCTGAGCGAATCGTCGACCCGGATTTTTTGAATTCCCACAATCGCCAGCACTGCGATCACGACCGCAGCGAAAACCGTCGCCGCTGGCGCTTTGAAGGGAATGAGCGCGAGGCGCTCCAGATCGAGCGCGACGCTCAGCCGCCTGCTTTGCGGGTTGGCGGGTTGGGCGTTTGAATCACTTGAAAAATCACTTGAATCAAGCCTATTCAATGCCGCTCCTGTCCACTCGTCCTGGCCAACCAGCCCCGCGACGAGGCTGGCCTAATACAAAGCGCGCAACAGCGGCCGACGCCAGAACGCTCGAGCCGGTCCCAGGTTCCTTGTGTCTCGCGGGTCACGCGCCCCTTCTTCGAATATGTCGGGGCGCTTTGCCGGACTTGGTCCCGTTAACGCGCCGCTCCCAGCCGCGAACGATGTTGGCCGGGCCCGGGCGAGGTCCACGGCGTCACCTGCCGGTTGTCCAGGCTACGCCTCGCGCGCGAAGGAGCACGCGCAAAGCATTCGAAGAAGGCTTGACCCAACACCTCAGCCGGTGACAACAATCCATCGGCCAGCAAGGCTCGCGACCTGGGCGGCATCGTTCCGTTACGGTGGGCGCCATCATTCAGGAATCCCGGGCGGCTTCGTCGGACTCAGCAGTTTGCGACTGTTGTCCGTTGGGAAGGGCGATCGATCCTCGACCCCAGGCAGGCCGGTCCGTCTTGTGCATATCGGACGATCGGGAAACGGCCAGCGTTCGGACGCCAAAAGCGAACTGCCGGCGTTCTGAGCCGAGAGGCGGGACGATAGGGAACAAAACCGCAAACGCGCGCGTTTATGCACGGCTGTTTTGCGTTACGTTCAACCGCTGCATCCGGCGAGGTTGCTTCCGCGATGATCATTTGGGCCGTTGGCGTCGGAGCGATCACCGCCTTCCTCAGGCTGACTTTCGCGACGGGTTCCAATGAGCCTGCCCGGCTCGGCGGAACAGAGGCGTCGTCGATCGGCATGGTTGCGGTCGCACACATGGGCCGCCTCTATATTCCACGGGAAGCGCTCGCGGAGGCGCGAATCTCGACAACGGATCCGCACGAAGTTGCGGCCGATCCGAAACG
>Ga0074046_10001287_pt1 | contig 22954 bp, 16 predicted proteins | sample BogForMeECP23OM3_FD_94441 | JGI IMG/M metagenome (GOLD analysis project Ga0074046, IMG submission 94441) | Bog forest soil microbial communities from Calvert Island, British Columbia, Canada - Bog Forest MetaG ECP23OM3 | ecosystem: Environmental > Terrestrial > Soil > Wetlands ...
GCTCGGGCTCGTACTCTTGCTGATCTCGAAATGGTATCTGCCCGCCTCGGCATACGCGGACACCGCACCGGCCTTGCCGCCGCCGAACGTCAACGCGATCAACACGGTATGGACGCTGGTAGCTGCGTACCTGGTTTTCTGCATGCAGGTCGGCTTTGTCATGCTGGAGTCGGGATTCGCGCGCTCGCGTGAGACCGTCAACATTCTCGTGGAAGGAATCGCCGACACCTGCATCTGCGGCGTCACCTTCTGGCTGTGGGGCTTCGCATTCATGTTCTGTCCGGGGACGCCGTGGATCGGCACGACCGGCTTCATGCTGCACGGCCTCGCTCCGACCTATGGCACCACGGGAGTGCCGCTGCTTGCGTACTGGGTATTCCAGTATGCATTCGCCGACACCTGCTCGACGGTTACCTCGGGCGCGATGATCGGCCGCTGCGACTTCATCGGCGACCTGTTGTACAGCGTGGGCGTGACGGGCTTCATCTATCCGGTCATCGGACACTGGGCATGGGGTCCGGACGGATGGCTGGCAAACCTGAACCCGGTTAATTTTCACGACTTCGCCGGATCGACGGTAGTGCACACGATCGGAGGAACGATCTCTTTGGCCGGGGCAATCGCGCTCGGACCTCGGCTTGGTCGCGTCTTCAAACGTGATGGCGGCGAGCCGATGAAACCGCATGACCTGATAATCGGCGCGACGGGCGGTCTGATCCTGTGGTTCGGGTGGTACGGATTCAATCCTGGCAGCACCCTTTCCGCGATGGATGCACAGGGCATTGGCCGCGTCTCCTTCAACACGACGATAGCCGCCTGCTCAGCGGGCCTGACTTCGCTCTATTATTCGTACTACAAGGCCGGCAAATGGGATCTCGCGTTAACCGTCAACGGATTCCTGGCGGGCCTGGTCGCGATAACCTGCCCTTGCTACTGGGTCGATCCTGAAGGTGCGTTCCTGCTCGGAATCGGCGCCGGGATTGTGGTGGTCTGGGGAATCGACCTGCTCGAATACCTGCGCATTGACGATCCGATCGGCGCCGTCCCGGTACATATGATCGCCGGAATCTGGGGCACGCTCTCGCTTGGCCTGTTCGCCGCCGGTAAATACGGCGCGCCGACAGCGACAGGAGCGGACACCAGCAGCGTCGTCACCGGTCTATTCTACGGAGGCGACCTGGGCGTTTTGAAAGCACAGATGATCGGCAGTTTCTCGATCACTATCGCGACCTTCGTGGCCTCGATGGCCCTGATGTACGCGGTGAAGTACGCCTTCAGACTCCGCATTCCGACCGAGGGAGAAATCGAAGGACTCGACTTGCACGAGCACGGCTTCCCCGCGTACCCGGAATACGTCGTCACCGGTAACGACGGCTGCCCGAAGAGCATCGACGACGTACCGATCGGCAGGCGCACCATGGCGCGGCCTTCAAAAGTCAAGAAGGTTGCCTAGGACCCTGCGCGATGTGGACCGCAGCACGGAGACTTTACGGGAGTCATCCAAGTGCTTGGATCAAACGGGCCGGCCTCTGTCGGAATCAGCCACCGACTCGGGGCCGGCCCGAGCATCCGAAGATGGAGCTGGACAGTGATAGGGGCCGCGAAAAAGTTCGTAGCGTACTTGGCGCAGCAGCGACTACGGCGCAAGGTAATCGGCGCGCTCGAAGTCAATCGGCGCGCGGGAGTTCGCAACGACGGCCTCTCGCTCAGGAGCATGCGCAATCGGCTCGAGGTCGAATGGCAGGCCCGGGAGATTCATCCTTGGGATCAAGGTTTGGCGCCCGAGCGATCTGCACAGAGATTCGTGCAGCAATGCCTCGAGGATGTGGACGCGGCAATCTCCCGGTTGTTCGCGACACTGCCCGACACCGATGAAATTGTGCTGCGAGTGCTCGACCCGGCTTCCGGAGATCCTATCGTGACGGGCACGGTTAGCCGTGCGGAAGCGTCCGCGGCAACGGCTGGGTCCGTCGGGATGAAACTGAAATCGCTCGGCCTGGTGTATCGACTGGCAAATTGGCAGTTCGAGTCGCTCGGCAACTGAAAGAGTCGGTTGGGAGGGAATCTCGACTGGCCTGATGACTGCCTGATAAGCGGATGCCTGCTGTTTGAGCAGTCACATTGCATTTTTCATCAATATTCATTCGATTTTGAAATGGCACTTTTCATGCTTTGAGCCCCTGTGCTCCCGTAACGGGAGTTCACGTGCGCACGGCGGACAACCACCTCCGCCGCGAATCGAAGGAGGCAAGATGGCTGAAGAACAGAAAAAGATGGTGCCGACCCTCGGCTTGACCGGAGTCACGGTCAACGCGATGGCGCTCATCGCCCCGGGAGCATTCCTGTGGATTACCTTTGTCCAACAGGCGGGCTACGCATTTCCGTCGGGGATGGCGATGTGGGCCGGAATTTTCGTGGCGCTGATGCTGGCGTACGCCACCGCTTTGTCGTACTCGGAGCTCGCCAAACTCTACCCGGGCGCCGGCAGTTCGTACCTGTTCGCCGAGCAGGCCTTCCTGAGCAAAACCCACGCGTACAGATTTTCGCGCGTGGCGAAGTTCGTAATCGGATGGTCCTCGCATCTTTATTATTGGATGTATCCCGGTGTCATGGTCGCCACGATGGGAATCATGATCGGGTACATTGTCGGAACGATCGCGCCGGGCTCGATGAACGCGGGAATTCCCGGCCCGGTTTTCATGGCGCTGATCGCGATAATCTTCGCGTACGCCGTGGCCTGGATCGCGTTCCAGGGCGTGAACGGTTCCACGATGGTCAATATTGCCATCAACGGAATCCAGATCGTCGCGCTGCTGTTTTTCTCGGCGCTTGCGATCGCGTACCGTGCTGCGCATCCCGCAGGTTCGTCGGGCCTGGGGCTCGATGCGAATGGCAACACAGTCGCCGCGGTACTGGGACCCTACGCGATAGCCGGCGATCACCCGTCGCACGCCAGCGCGCTCTCGGTCATCCTGCCGCACAGGTTTGACTGGGTAATGTTGCAGGCGACGGTCGCGATTCTGCTGCTGGTCGGTTTCGAGTCGGTGACCGCACTTGGCGAGGAAGCAATAAACCCCAAAAAGGACATCCCGCGCGGCGTTCTGCTGTCGCTGACGATCCAGGGATTGTTCTGCTACCTGATCGAATACTTCGCCGCCAACTATTTCCTGAACAGCGCCTACAGTCTTGCCGAGGCCAAAGGATCGGCGGCGCCGCTCGGCGACATGATGGTGATCATCGGTAACGCGCTGCTCGGCGGGCACGGTACCGCGTTCATGTTGATGGAAGCGCTGACGGTATTCCTGGCGCTGATCGGCACCACTCTTTCGTGCATCAACACCGGCGCGCGCGTGACTTACGCGATGGGACGCGACGAGGAAGTGCCCGAGCACTTCGGCCTGCTGCACGGCAAGAACCTGACGCCGCATCGCGCGATCTGGGTGCTCGCGACCATCTCGGCAGTACTGGGTGCATACGCCGCGTTGTTCTACTTCGCCGGCGGTTCGGCGCCTGATGACAAGACGATTGCGACGCTGCCGCACAACATCTGGTACTCTATGGGGATGAGCTCGAACGCGTCACTCTCGTCGCTGCCGAATGGGTTGCTGCTGGTCACACTCACGTCGAACTTCGGAACCTTCCTGCTCTACGGTCTGACCAACATAGTATGTATCGTCGCCTACTCGGAGCGTCACGAGTTCCATGGATTCAAGCACATGGTGGTGCCGATATTCGGCGCGGTCGCGAATTTTGCCTGCCTCGCGTTCTACATCATCGGGCCACTGGAGGGGCTCGGCAGCGTGAAGGAACCGCTGATGGCCGTCGCGATATCGGCGATTTGGGGAATCTACGGAGGAATTTACTTCGTACGTAACTCCAGGAAGAAGGGCAAAGAGACAATTCTCGTAACCAAGCCGGCCTGATCCCTACAAGCTGGCTTGGCGAATAAATCCGTGGGGCGAGCTGCGAGCGATCGTGGCTCGCCCCTTGGCCATTGAAACAACTTTCACTTCAAGGCCAAGTTAATCTGGGTAACGCACTGCAAATGGATTCGCCGTCCTCCGCTCCCCCCGCCGTGGAGCAGGCTTTCGAGCTGGCGCTGCTGTCCGACGTGGGTACGACGCGTCCTGACAATGAAGATTCGTGCGGGCATTTCATCGAGAATCCCGACAGCGTAGCGTTCGCAGTTGCCGACGGCGTCGGCGGCTACGAAGGCGGCGAGATCGCAAGCCGCATGGCGATCGACATAACGCTCGAAGCCTACCGCGAAAGCCCGCCGGAGTGGGGTGCAGCCAAGCGGCTCTATCGCGCGATCACGCGGGCAAATATCGAGATACACGACAAGGCGCTCACGGTGCCTGAACTGTCCCGCATGGCCACCACGATGACCGCGGTCGTGGTGGAGAAGGGGATACTGTCGGCGGTGCACATCGGAGATTGCCGGCTGCATTTGATCCGCCACAGCCACATCTCAGTTCTCACCAAAGATCACACGATGGTCGCCGAAAAGGTCAGGATGGGGATGATGACCGCCGCGCGCGCCAAGACTCATCCTGAGCGTGGGATGCTTCTGCGCAGCCTTGGACGTGAGTTGATAGCGTCTATCGATCGGATCACGCTGCCGCTGTTCGAGCGCGACCGGCTCGTGCTATGCAGCGACGGACTCTACAACGTGCTCGATGCCAAGGAACTCGAATCAATCACGCGCGACGTTGACGCTGAGACCGCGTGCCGCAACCTGATCGATACTGCCAATGAGCGCGGTACGCACGACAACCTGACCTGCGCCGTTTTCAGAATGACGTCGCATACGGGGCATACGGCGAGCACGGGCGGATGGCGCGATCGATTACGTGGATTGTTCGGGCGATGAAGCAATGCGGCGTCGCCCTCCCCTTCCATTGGTGACGTGCCGGGTGTTAACGTCCGCTGACCCTTTTCCCCGAGACGGTCCAAAAGATGCGCGAGGTCAGCGTCGGTGAAAACCTCGATCAGTACAAGTTGATCGAGGTGATCGCGCGCAGCGGGATGGCGTCGATCTTCAAAGCCATCGATCAAATTGACGGCAAGACCGTCGCGATCAAAGTCCCTTACATGCAGTTCGAGAGCGACGTGGTCTTCTACGGCCGCTTTCAGCGCGAGGAAGAAGTCGGGCGTCGCCTCGATCATCCCGGCATCGTCAAGGTTCTCACGCCCCGAAAAAAAAGCCGGATGTACATCGCGATGGAGTACGTCGAAGGCGAGTCGCTGCGCGCGATGATGCGGGAACCGGGGCTGCCGCTGGAAAAGGCGCTCGATCTCGCGCGGCAGTTGGCGGAGACGCTCGTTTACATGCACAGCGAAGGCGTGGTGCATCGCGACCTGAAGCCGGAAAACATCCTGGTGACCGCCGAGGGCCAGACCAAGATCATGGATTTCGGAATCGCGCTCGACGAATCGGCGCGGCGACTGACGTGGTCCGGGCTGTCGTCGACGATCGGCACGCCTGACTACATGGCGCCCGAGCAGGTCAGCGGCCGCCGCGGCGACGTCCGCACAGACATCTATTCCCTGGGCGTGATTCTCTATGAGATGCTGACCTGCCACCTGCCGTACTCGGGTCCCAACGTCTACAACGTGATGCGCGCGAAGACGGCGGAAGATCCGCAGCCGCCCTCCGCGTTCAAGCCTGATCTCGATCCGCATCTCGAGGAGATCGTGCTGCACGCGATCGAGCGCAATCCGCGCGACCGCTACGCGAGCGCTGGCCAGATGCTCGAAGACCTGCGCGACCCGTCGCGCGTCGTACCCCAGAACCGCGCGGAACGCCTCCATCCACGCAGCCTCGCGATGCAGAATATGCGCCGCAGGCTTGGGTACGTGTTGTTTTTCACCTCGCTCATCGGGGCCTTTTTGCTTTTGATTTGGCTCGCAAACCGTTACCCGGCAACGCAGTCTCCGCCGCGCCGGTCATATCGAGGGCAGACGAGATGATGCCGAGACGATCGCAACTCGGATTGGCCGCCGCGACTGTCGCCGCGCTGATGCTATTTTCGTCCGTCGCACGCGCGCAGACCGCAGCGTCATCGCCGCCGCTGGATAATTCGCTGAACCTCGCGTGGCTGCTGGTCGCCGGTTTCCTCGTGATGTTCATGCAGCTCGGATTCGCGATGGTGGAGACGGGGTTCACGCGCTCGAAAAACGCGGTCAACACGATGGCGATGAACCTGATCATCTACCCGATCGGCATCATCGGTTTCTGGCTTACTGGCTACGGCTTCATGATGGGCGGCGTCGCGCACTGGCCCTCGCTCGGGATGGGCGCGATCGGCCATCACGAACTTTCGATCACGATCGGCGCGCATTCGTACGGAATCCTCGGGTTCAGCAAGTTCGCGCTGCTCAACGTCAGCCGCGATCCCGCCAGCCTCGGCATGTTTCTTTTCTCGCTGGTGTTCATGGACACCGCCGCCACCATTCCGACCGGCGCGATGGCGGAGCGCTGGAAGTTCAAAGCGTTCTTCATCTACGGACTGTTCATGTCGATGTTCCTGTATCCGCTGTACGGCAACTGGGTGTGGGGGGGAGGATGGCTGTCGCAGCTCGGCGCGAACCTGGGCCTCGGCCACGGCCATCTTGATTTCGCGGGATCGTCGGTCGTGCACATGACGGGCGGAGTTACCGCGCTCGCCGGCGCTTACATGGTTGGTCCGCGCATCGGAAAGTTTCGGCGCGACGGCGCAATCGGCGCGCTGCCGGGACACAACCTGCCGATGGCCGTCAGCGGAACGTTGATACTCGCGTTCGGATGGTTCGGCTTCAACTGCGGCTCAACGCTGGCCGCGTCGGATCCACGAATCGCGATCATTGCGGTGAACACTATGCTCTCCTCGGCGGCCGGCGCGCTCGCGGCAATGCTGTTCCTCTGGCATCGCTACAACAAGCCCGACATCGCGATAGCCTGCAACGGCATGCTGGGCGGGCTGGTCGCGATCACCGCGCCATGCGCCTTCGTAACGCCCGCGGCGGCGGTTTTGATCGGTACGATTGCGGGACTGCTTGTCGTCTGGGCGGTGCTTGAACTCGAGCGCCGTTTTCGAATCGACGATCCGGTCGGCGCGATCGCCGTGCATGGCGCGTGCGGAATATGGGGTGCGCTGGCGCTCGGCCTGTTTGCCGACGGCACCTATGGCGACGGCTGGAACGGTGTCGCAGGGCCGGTGACCGGCTTGCTCTACGGCGACGTGGGCCAATTTTTTGCGCAGCTGATCGGCGTCACGGTGAACATCGTCGTGGTATTCGGCCTGGCGATGCTGTTCTTCAAGATCGTCGAGCGCTCGGTCGGCAACCGCGTGCTGGTGGAAGTGGAATGGTCGGGGCTGGATGCGCTAGAGATGGGCAGCGATGCCTATCCGCATTCGTAGTACATATCTGTAATCACGCAAGGAGCTATTGCCATGCCCTACAGCGACATTCTTTACGACAAGCGCGACGCCGTCGCGACCATCACGATCAATCGCCCGCACGCAATGAACGCGGCCACGATCAAGACTTACGACGAGATGCTCGATGCGCTGCGCGACGCCGAGGCGGACGACAGCGTGCGCGTAGTCGTGCTGACGGGCGCGGGGCGTGCGTTCTGCGCGGGTGACGACGTCAAGGAAGTTTTTCTCAATCCCGAATTCCGCGATGCCAAACCTGCGCAGCGCACTTTGGTCGAGGAATGGCGCGAGCATCGTCCCGTCGCGCTCGATTTGCTCGTCACCTACCCGAAGCCGACTATCGCGTCGGTCAATGGCGCCGCCGTCGGCTACGGTTGTGACATCGCGCTGATGTGCGACATGCGCGTCTGCTCCGACCAAGCGCGCTTTGGCGAAGTCTTCATTCGTCGCGGATTGATTCCCGAGGCGGGCGGATTGCTCGTGCTGCCGCGGCTGGTCGGACTCGCGCGCGCGTACGAACTCATCTTGAGCGGCGACATCATCGACGCCGCCGAGGCCGAGCGAATCGGGATGGTGAACAAAGTCGTGCCGCACGCGCAGCTCGGCGAGGCGACCGCCGCATTCGCGAAAAAAATCGCGGCGCAAGCCCCGCTTGCGCAGCGTTTGGCGAAGGAAGCTTTGCGGGTCGGTCTGAATCTCAATCTGCCGTACTTTTTCGACTACCAGCGCCACGGCCAGCACCTGATGCTCACGTCGAAGGATCACCTCGAGGGCGCAAGATCATTCGTCGAAAAGCGCGCCGCGAACTTCAAAGGCGAGTAGCGCGTGCGAAAAATCGGCTTCGGCACAAACGGCGCGTCGCCTGAGCAATCGCGCCTGTGTCGCTCAACCGAGTTATAGGTCAGTGGCGATCATCCGTTTCGGCCTATATTTCGTCGGATGAAGTCAAATCGACCTGACAAACTCTTGTTCTATTGAGTAAAATCCTTACAAACACTTGACACAATTTTGTTTTCCTTCTATGTTCATCGTCACTCGACGAGGATAACCTTATGAAATTCGGCGGAGATTCCCCCGAACTTGATGCTATTGACCTGCAGATTATCGGACTGTTGCAGGAACACGGCAGGATTCCGCTCGTCAAACTCGGTGAGCAAGTCGGGCTGTCGGCGCCTTCAGTCAACGAGCGCGTAAAAAAACTCGAAGACGGTGGGGTCATCATCGGCTATCACGCCACCGTCGATGCGACGCGCCTCGGCAAGGACGTCACCGCGTTCATCGGCGTGTCGATCGTGCACCCGAAAACAATTTCGCTGTTCGAGGAATCCGTGGCCCTGCTCGACGACGTGCTCGAATGCCATCACGTCACCGGTCAGCACACGCTGATGCTGAAAGTCAAAACCGAAAACACTTCGTCGCTCGAGCGGCTCATCAGCGCGATCCGCTCGATCGAGGGAGTGGCGCGGACGGAGACGATGGTGGTGCTGTCGACACATACCGAGCGCGGTTTGATTTCGCCGCACTCCAACGGCGACGCGAACGAGCCGGCGAACGGCAGGCGGCATCGGCACGCCTCCGCGAAATCCGCGCCCCCGGATCCAAGGCGGGTGTCATGATGCATAACTACCGAAGCATTCCAAAAAAGCAGGGGCTTTACGATCCCGCGCATGAGCACGACGCGTGCGGCGTCGGCTTCGTCGTGAACATCAAGGGCGAGCGCTCGCATGACATTGTCGGCAAGGCACTGCAGGTACTCGACAACCTGACGCATCGCGGCGCGTGCGGATGCGATCCGCGTACGGGCGACGGCGCCGGAATCCTGCTGCAGATTCCGCACGAGTTTTTCGCGAGCGAAGCGGCTCGGCTCGGCTTCCAACTTCCCGCGCCCGGAGAATATGGCGTCGGCCAGGTCTTTTTGCCGCTCGACGCGGTCAAGCGCAAGGAATGCGAGGACGCGTTCGAGAGAATCGTCAACGAGGAAGGGCAGCGGCTGCTCGGATGGCGCGACGTCCCGGTAGTCGAGTCCGCGTGCGGCGATATCGCGCGGCGCGGGATGCCCGCAATCCGCCAGGTCTTCATCGCGCGCGGCGCCGACCTGTCCGACGCCGAGGCGCTCGAGCGCAAGCTGTACGTAATCCGCAAACGCGCTACGAGCGAGGCGGAAAAACTCGGCCTGTTCGATCCGGAATTATTTTATTTTTGCAGCCTCTCGGCGCTGACCGTCGTTTACAAGGGTCAGTTGATCTCGACGCAACTGCCGCAGTTCTTCCCCGATTTGCATCACGACGCGCTCAAGACCGCGCTCGCGATGGTTCATCAGCGCTTCTCGACCAACACGTTCCCGAGCTGGGACCGCGCGCATCCGTACCGCTTCATGTCGCACAACGGCGAGATCAATACGCTGCGCGGCAATATCAACTGGATGCACGCGCGCGAGAAACTTTTCTCGTCGCCGCTGTTCGGCGATGACATCAAGAAGCTGCTGCCGATCGTTGAACCCAACGGCAGCGACTCCGCGACCTTCGACAATTGTCTCGAGCTGTTGATTCGCACCGGACGCTCGATCCCGCACGCCGTGATGATGATGATTCCGGAAGCGTGGCAGAACGACCGGCAGATGAGCGACAGCAAGCGCGCGTTCTACAACTTCTATTCATGCATGATGGAGCCGTGGGACGGGCCCGCGTCGATTGCCTTTACCGACGGAATCAGGATCGGCGCGGTGCTCGATCGCAACGGCCTGCGTCCGTCGCGCTATACGGTGACCAAGGACGGGCTGGTCGTGATGGCGTCCGAGACCGGCGTCCTCGATATTGCGCCGGAAAACGTCGCGCACAAAGGGCGGCTGCAACCGGGAAGAATGTTTCTCATCGACACCGCGCTCGGCCGAATTGTGCAGGACGAAGAGATCAAGGAGTCGATAGCGGCGCGACAGCCGTATCGCAAGTGGCTCGACAGCAGCCTCGTCGCACTCGAGTCGCTTCCCGAGGCAAGCGGCGCGCCTGCGGTTGACGGCTTTGAAGCCGGCGAGTTGCTCAAGCAACAGCAATCGTTCGGCTACACGATCGAGGATCTCAAAATGATCCTCGCGCCGATGGCGACCAACGGGCAGGAGCCGGTCGGCTCGATGGGCACCGACACTCCGCTCGCGGTGCTCTCGAACAAGTCGCAGCCGCTTTACAACTACTTCAAGCAGTTGTTCGCGCAGGTGACGAATCCGCCGATCGATCCGATTCGTGAGGAGTTGGTGACCTCGACCGAAACGACGATTGGCGCCGAGGACAATCTGTTCGAGGAATCGCCGAGGCATTGCCGCCAGCTTCAACTCAAGCAGCCGATTCTCACCAACGAAGAACTCGAAAGGATCAAACGGCTCGACGTCGACGGCCTGCGAACAATCACGCTATCGACGCTGTACCGGGTTAATGATGGTGAAGTGGGGCTTCGCGCCGCGCTCGACGCGCTTTGCAAAGGCGCTTCCGACGCGATCGAATCCGGCTACACGATAGTCGTGCTTTCGGATCGAGGAGTGAACGCCGATTACGCTGCCATCCCGGCTCTGCTCGCGACCGGAGCCGCGCATCATCATCTGATTCGCGAAGGGACGCGGACCCGCGCCGGCCTCGTCGTTGAGTCTGGCGAACCGCGCGAGGCGATGCATTTCTGCCTGCTGGTCGGCTACGGCGCCGGCGCCGTAAATCCGTATCTCGCATACGCGACGATGGCCGGGATGATTCGCAACGGCCAACTGCGCGACATCGACGAAGACACTGCGGTTCACAACTTCGTCAAGGCCGTCGGCAAGAGCATCACGAAAGTCGCGTCAAAGATGGGCATCTCGACGACGCAGAGTTATCGCGGCGCTCAGATCTTCGAGGCGATCGGATTAGCGCAGGATGTGATCGACAAGTACTTTACCTGGACGCCGTCGCGCGTGGCCGGCATCGGTCTCGACGCGATCGCGCGCGAGACGGCAGAGCGTCATACCTACGCCTTCAAGGTCGCCGCGAACCTCGACGGTGATCTCGATGTCGGCGGCCAGTACCAGTGGCGCCGCGCCGGCGAGTTCCACATGTACAACCCGAACACGATCGCGCGCCTGCAGCATTCCGTGCGCTCGGGAAGTTTCCGTCTGTTCAAGGAATACACAAAGGCGGTTGACGAACAGAGTCGTTCGCTTGCCACACTGCGCTCGCTGCTGAAGTTCAATTCCAGCCGGGCGCCGGTGCCGCTCGAGGAAGTCGAGCCGGCCACTGAGATCGTCAAGCGCTTCAAAACGGGCGCGATGTCGTTCGGCTCGATCGGCAAAGAGGCGCACGAAAACCTCGCGATCGCCATGAACCGCATCGGCGGCAAGAGCAATACCGGCGAGGGCGGCGAGGATCCAGCGCGTTTCGTGCGCGATGCCAACGGCGATTTCCGCCGCAGCGCGATCAAGCAGGTAGCATCAGCGCGCTTCGGCGTCACCAGTCACTACCTGGTTAACGCCGACGAACTGCAGATCAAGATGGCTCAGGGAGCCAAGCCGGGCGAAGGCGGCCAGCTTCCCGGTCACAAGGTTGACGACTTCATCGCGAAGATTCGCTACTCGACGCCCGGCGTGGGGTTGATCTCTCCGCCGCCGCATCACGACATTTATTCGATTGAAGATCTCGCGCAGTTGATTCACGATCTCAAAAATTCCAACAATCGCGCGCGTATCAGCGTCAAGCTGGTCGCAGAGGTCGGCGTCGGCACCATCGCGGCCGGAGTCGCAAAGGCCAAGGCCGACGTCGTGCTGATCAGTGGCTACGACGGCGGCACCGGCGCGTCTCCGCTGCAATCGATCAAGCACGCGGGAATTCCGTGGGAGCTTGGACTCGCCGAGACGCAGCAAACCCTGGTGATGAACGGTCTGCGCGGCCGCATCAACGTCGAGACCGACGGCCAGCTCAAGACCGGCCGCGATGTCGCGATTGCCGCGCTCCTCGGCGCCGAGGAATTCGGTTTCGCGAGCGCCGCGCTGGTCGCCTCGGGATGCATCATGATGCGTGTTTGCCACCTCAATACGTGCCCGGTCGGCATCGCGACGCAGGATCCGGTGCTGCGCGCGAAGTTCGCGGGTAAGCCCGAGCACGTCGTGAACTTCATGATGTTCATCGCGGACGAACTGCGCGAATACATGGCGCAGTTGGGCTTCCGCACCGTCGCCGAAATGATTGGCCACGTCGAATGCCTGGACGCCAACGAAGCGATCGCGCATTGGAAGGCGCGCAACGTCGATCTGGCTAATATTCTTCGCCGTCCCGATGTCGGGCCAGACGAACCGCTGCATTGCGTCGAGCTGCAGGATCATGGCCTCGACAAGGCGCTCGACAATCAGATCATCGCGCTCGCGAAGGATGCGCTCGAACATCGCAAACCCGTCGAAATTCATCTTCCCATCCGCAATGTGAACCGTACCGTCAGCACGATGCTGTCGGCGGAGGTGTCGCGGCGTTTCGGCGCAGAGGGACTGCCGCCCTACACGATTCAGATTCATCTGAAAGGCTCGGCCGGTCAGAGTTTCGGCGCGTGGCTCGCGCCCGGAGTCGCACTCCATCTTGAAGGCGACGCGAACGACTACTGCGCCAAGGGGCTGTCGGGCGGATTCGTCTCGGTGCGTCCGCCAAAGGAAGCGACCTTCAAGGCCGAAGATAACATCGTCATTGGCAACGTCGCGCTATACGGCGCTACCGGCGGTGAAGCGTTCTTCCGCGGCGTAGCCGGCGAGCGATTCGCGGTGCGCAACAGCGGCGCGCACGCGGTCGTCGAGGGCGTCGGCGACCACGGATGCGAGTACATGACGCGCGGGCTGGTCGTGGTCCTCGGCAAGACCGGGCGAAACTTCGCGGCCGGTATGAGTGGCGGCGTCGCGTACGTGCTCGACGAAGACGGCTCGTTCGCCTCACGCTGCAACACCGGAATGGTCGAGTTGGGCCCAATTGGCAACCAGGACGAACTAAAGCAGTTGCACGCGCTAATCGTGCGGCATCAGCAATACACGCAGAGCGCGGTTGCGCGGCGAATCCTCGACCAGTGGGACGAATACGCCAGGAAGTTTGTAAAGGTATTGCCGACTGAGTATCGGATGGTGCTCGAACGGCAGCATCTCAACATGGATTCCGATCTCGCGCGGCTCGCCGCAGTTTAGCCGAGTGAGTAATCGACTGACTAATCAGAACTGACCTGAATCGGGAGAGCACGGCTTCGATGGGCAAGATCACGGGCTTCATGGAGATCAAACGCGAGACTCCTTCGCGGCGTCCGGTCGGCGAGCGCCTGAAGGACTGGCGCGAGTTCGATCTCAAGATGCCCGAAGACAAGCTGCGCGCGCAGGGCGCTCGCTGCATGGATTGCGGAATTCCCTTCTGCCACAAGGGTTGCCCACTCGGCAACATCATCCCCGACTGGAACGATCTCATTTACCGCGGCAGGTGGCGCGAAGCGAGCGACCGGCTGCACGCCACCAACAACTTTCCGGAGTTCACTGGCCGAATTTGCCCCGCGCCGTGCGAAGAAGCCTGCGTCCTCAACATCAACAACGATCCCGTCACGATCAAACTGATCGAGAAGAACATCATCGATCACGCCTGGGCGGAAAAATGGATCGCGCCGCTTCCGCCTGCGCGCAAATCGGGCAAGCGCGTCGCGGTCGTCGGCTCGGGGCCGTCTGGGCTGGCGTGCGCCCAGCAACTCACGCGCGCCGGCCATTCGGTGACGCTCTACGAACGATCGGATCGCGTGGGCGGATTGCTCACTTACGGCATCCCGGACTTCAAGCTGGAGAAATGGATCGTCAACCGCCGCGTCGAGCAGATGAAGACCGAGGGGCTCGAGATTGTCACCAACTGCCGCGTCGGCTTGGACGTCCACGCCGACGAGATGCGCTCGAAGTACGACGCAATCGTGCTCACGATGGGCGCGACCAAGCCGCGCGACCTGCCGATCCCGGGACGCGAGCTCAAGGGAATCCATTTCGCGATGGACTTCCTGCCGCAGCAGAACAAGCGCAACTTCGGCGACGCGCTCGATCCTGCCGCTGAGATTACGGCGAACGGAAAGCGGGTGGTAATTCTCGGCGGCGGCGATACGGGGTCCGATTGCCTCGGGACTTCGAATCGGCAGGGTGCGATCGTCGTGCATCAGTTCGAGCTGCTCCCGATGCCGCCGGAAAAGCGCACTGCCGAAATGCCGTGGCCTGATTGGCCGATGATCATGCGCACCTCGAGCTCGCACGAAGAGGGCGTACAGCGCGATTGGAGCGTGAGCACGAGCAAATTCTCCGGCGAAAACGGCGCGGTGAAAAAGCTCCACGGCGTGCGGCTCAACTGGAAGCGCGACAACGGGCGCATGGTGATGGAGCAGATTCCCGGTACCGACTTCGAGATCGAGTGCGACCTCGTGCTGCTCGCGCTCGGATTTCTCGGCCCAGAGCCCGACGGCATAATCGCGGAGCTCGGTTTGAAGCTCGACCCGCGCAGCAACGTGCAATGCGAGAACTACATGTCGAGCGTGCCGGGAGTGTTCGCCGCCGGGGACACACGTCGCGGACAATCGCTGGTGGTGTGGGCGATATGGGAGGGACGCGAAGCCGCGCGCGCTGTCGATGCGTATCTGATGGGTGAGACATTCCTGCCCTCGAGTCCCGAACTCTGATTTCCATATAAATCTGAGAGGAGGCGACGATGATTCGCCTGTACGATTATCTGCCGTCGGGCAACGGCTACAAGGTTCGCCTGCTGCTGACGCAACTTGCGGTTCCGTTCGAGCGGATCGAGCTCAACATCATCAAGGGCGAGACGCGCACGCCGGAATTTCTCCGAAAATTTCCGAACGGTCGAATCCCCGCCGTCGAACTAGACGACGGCAAGTTGCTGTTCGAGTCCAATGCGATCATCTCGTACTTTGCTGTGGGCACGCCGTTCCTGCCGGCGGATAGTTTCCAACGCGCCCAGGTTCTTCAGTGGCTCTTTTTCGAGCAGTACAGCCACGAACCGTACATCGCGAGCGTTCGCTACCTGGTGATTCACCCCGATGTGCAGGACCCTCGCCGCCCTATTCTTGATACGCTGATGCGCCCGCGCGGATACGACGCGCTCCGCGTGATGGAAGGGCATCTGAAGTCGCGCGAATGGTTCGTCGGCGAGCGCTACTCGGTTGCCGATATCGCGCTCTATGCCTATACGCATGTCGCCACTGAAGGCGGTTTCGATCTGGCGGGCTATCCGGCGGTTCGCGCGTGGCTCGAGCGGGTGAAATCGCAGCCGCGGCACATTCCCATCACGCAGGGCTGAATTTCAGCGGCGAAGACCCATCGCGTCGAGCTTGCGAATCACCCATTCGATTCGATCCTCGCCCCAGAACGGTTCGCCATCAACTATAAAGGTCGGTACGCCGAAGACCCTGTCGAGATCGGCTTCGGCGAAGCATGCATCCAGGTCGGCGCGCGCGCCGGTGTCCACATAGCGGAGAAATTCGGCGGGCTCGAGACCGACTTCAGCAATGATCGCTGAAATCGCGTCACGGCTTTCCACGTTGAGTTCCTGTTTCCAGAATCGATCGAAGACGCGATCCGAGTACGGCCGGAACTGTTGATTCTTCGCTGCGTAGAGGCCGCCATAGAACGCCAGTCGCGCGCTGAAAATCTTTTTCGGCGGATAGATGACGAGCCCGCGCTCCTTCGCGATTCGGCGCGCGTCGATGTACAGATACCGAACCTTGCGGCGGTCGGCGTCCTCGCGATCAAGCGGTCCGTAGACCTTTCGGATGTTCACTCCGTACGGGATGAAGCGCACATGCACGCTGTGAGACAGCTCGAGGTCGTAGGCAGGTTGCATCGCGAGGTACGAGTACGGACTCGTGTATGCGAAGTAGAGCTTGATGTCGTGAAGGTTATTGTTCACTGGGACGCCATCGCGAGAAAGTTTGCCAGGTGCACGACTTTGATTTTCGAATTGCGACGACGGAGCTCTGCGGCAATTTGAAACTCGCATCCGGGATTTGCGAGCACTACACAGTCGGCGCCGATCGCGACAATATTGTCGGCTTTGCGGCGCGCCAGCTCGCGCGCCATTGCGGGTTCGGTCAAATTGTAGGAACCGGCTGAGCCGCAGCAGAGGTCGGATTCGGTCATCTCGATGAGTGTGACGCCGGGAATCGATGCGAGCAATTTGCGCGGCGCTTCGCGCACCCCGAGTCCGTGTGCGAGGTGACAAGCGTCGTGATAAGTGACGCGGCATTGGAATTCGCGTTTCGAACTTGCAGGCGCGTCGAGCAGCAGAGAGCTCAGGTCACGAACTTTGGAGGAAATCGCGCGCGCTTGTTCGGCGAATTCCGGTTCGTCTTCGAGCAGGCCGCCGTATTCGGCGATTGCTACCGAGCATCCTGACGCGGCCGATACGATTGCGTCGGCGCCGGAGTTCTTCAGCGCACGAACGTTCGCGCGGGCAAAATCGCGCGCTCGCGAAGCGTTACCGGAGTGCAGATCGAGCGCCCCGCAGCATGTGGTCGGTTCGAGCTGGACAACGCGATAGCCGGCGGCGCCCAGCAGACGCTCGCTGTTCAGGGTTTCCGAATTCGCAAGCACTTGCGCGACACATCCGTGATGCACGACGACCGTTGGTGCGTCCTTGCGCGGAGCTATGGTTGCTTCGCCGGCGAGCGGGCGCGAGTCGTGCTCGAGTGGCGGGAGAAGATCGAGCCAATCGCGGATCACGCGTGGCGTGATGGCTCTCAGAGCCGGCCTCAGGCCGAGACGATCGGCGACCTTCAGAGGCGTTAGCAATGCGCGGAGACGATTTGGGTACGGGAAAATCGCACCGACTGCGCGCCGCTTGAAGCGATCGACGACGTCGCGACGATGATGTCGCTCAACGAACGAACGCGCGCCTTCAATCAGACGGCCGTAATGAACGCCGGACGGGCAGGCGGTTTCGCAACCGCGACATCCGAGGCACAAGTCGAGATGGCGCGCCGCGTCGGCGTCGAGGTCTATGCGGCCTTCAGCGATGGACTTCATCAAATAGATTCGGCCGCGCGGCGAGTCCATCTCGGACCGCGTTACAACGTAGGTCGGGCATGCCTCGGCGCAGAGCCCGCAATGAACGCAGTCGAACAGCAGGTCGTAATCGCAGATGTCGCGAACCGGATTCGATGATGTGACGTCTGCCTCGGCCATCAGATTCCTCCGACGAAGCATCCAGGATTGAAGATCCCGGCCGGATCGAAAGCCGCCTTTAGCCGGCGCATGAGCGCGAGCGCGCCGTCGTTGGGAGTGTCGAAGAATTCCAGCGAATCGCGAATTGGAGGCGCGGCGGCGATGAGTCGAAGAGTGCCGCGCTCGGAGTGCGCAACTTCACGCCATCGGGCGACGGTTTTGGCCGCGGCATCGGCCGGGGCTTCTTCGGCGGCAACGATCTGCGCGACTCCGGAGCCGGCATGGGCGCGAAATTCCACGCCGCAGGTCGCCAGCACTTGAGGCAAATGTGCGGGTGGAACTGCGATTTGTGCTGACAGAGGTGCCGAATAAAAATCGGTATCGCGCAGCAGTTCGTAACTCGAGCGAGCGGCGTCGCCGTCGAGAATTTCACCTCGCGCGATGAGCAGATCGCGAATTCGCTCGGCCTGGTAGCCGATCTCGAGAGGACTTCCAGAGAAACCCGCTAGAAGTAGAAATTGACTTGTAGAATTAAAGCGCGTTGAGAGGGCCGGACTGAGTATATCGAGATTACTCAGTGGCAGCGCATCATTGAGTATGTAAGCGGCGGCGAACGCATCGGCTGCCCGCGCGAAAGGAACGATAGCGAGACAGTACTCAGGCGGAATGGGGCGCACTTTGAACGTCACTTCAGTTATGATTCCGAGCGTTCCGAATGAACCGCCCATCAGTTTCATCAAATCATAGCCGGCCACGTTTTTGACGACGCGGCCGCCGCCGTGAATAAGGTTGCCGCCGTGGCCGACGAAGCGAACTCCGATCAGCAGGTCGCGCGAGGTGCCCTCTGACAGGCGCATCGGTCCGGTGTGCGCGGCGCCGACCAACGAACCGAGTGGTGTTATCGCGGGACCGCATGGATCGACGGGAAGTCGTTGGCGGGCAGGCGACATCGCGGTATTCAGTTCGCCGATTGTGATTCCAGATTCCGCGACAACTGTCATGTCGTCGGGTTCATAGGCGACAACTCGCGCGAGTCGCGTCATCGAGATGCCGAGTGCGACGGGCGAGCGCCGAATTGCCGCGAGCGAGCGAGCCCCGCCAACAGGAGCCAGCGCAATACGATCTGCTTCGCACATACGGACGATCTCGCAAATTTCGTCGACTGAAGCAGCCTCAACGATCGTATCTGCAGCGCGCGCCTCACTAGATGTAGGCGCGCGAACCTGGCCGGCGCCGACGATTGAGTCGAGGCGGTTCGAAAGATTTGAAGATGCAGTCAAAGCCAAGACAACCGTTAGATCGGCACCTGGCGGCGTGGCGTTGCAACCTCGACGCAAGCGCCGGGCCGCGGGATCACTTTGCCGGGATTCGATCGCTCCATTGGATCGAACACGTGGCGCAACTCGGTCATGACGCGAAGATCGTCGGTCGAGAACATCAGCGGCATTTCGCTGATTTTCTCGACGCCGATTCCATGCTCGCCGGTGAGGCTGCCGCCCATCTCGAGGCAGGCTCTGAGGATGTCGCGACCAGCGTCGATCGCGCGGCGAACTTGATCGGGATTGCGCTCGTCGTAGAGAACGATTGGATGCAAATTTCCGTCGCCGGCGTGGAATACATTGCCGATGCGCAAGTCGTATCGGCGGCTGACGTCGGCGATCACGCGCAGAATTCGCGGCAGGCAGGTTCGCGGGACTACGCCGTCCTGAGTCGCGTAGTTGGGCGAGAGGCGGCCGACGGCTCCGAAAGCGCGTTTGCGCGCTTTCCACAACAGCGCGCGTTCCGCTTCATCGCGCGCGAGCCGGATGCTAGACGCGCCGGCCGCGCGCACAGTCTTTGTAACTTCATCGGCGTAAGTTGTCAGCCCAGCTTCGAGACCCTCGAGCTCAATGATGAGCACCGCGCCTGCGTCGAGCGGGAGGCCTACATGGAACGCCTCCTCGACGGCGCGAATGATGAGCTGGTCCATCATTTCGAGGGCGGCCGGCACAATTCCCGACGCGATGATCATCGACACAGCGCGCGTCGCAGTGTCGACGTCGGGAAAGGTGGCGAGGAGCGTGCGATGATTTTCGGGCTCGCGCATCAGTCTGAGCGTTGCGCGCGTGACGATTCCCGTGGTGCCCTCCGCGCCGACGACTGCGCCGACTAAATCGTAACCGCACCGCTCTTCGGTGGGCCCGCCGAGCTCGACGACCTCGCCGTCGGGCAGCACGAGTTCGAGCGAGAGCACGTGATTGGTGGTCACTCCGTATTTCAAGGTATGCGGACCGCCAGAATTTTCGGCGATGTTGCCGCCTATAGTGCATGCCACCTGCGACGATGGATCGGGCGCGTAGAAATAACCTTTCGACTTGACGGCGTTGGTGACGTGCAGGTTGACCACGCCGCTCTCGGCCACGGCGCGCCGGTTGTCGAGATCGATTTCCACGATATGGTTCATCTTCGACGTGCAGATCATCGCGGGCGCGTTCAGCGGGAGGCATCCGCCGGAAAGCCCCGTGCCCGCACCGCGCGGAACGAAGGCAATACCATGGCGATGGAGGGCGGCGAGAATCGCGCTCAACTGCGAGGTCGAGCGCGGTAGCAGCAGCACGTCGGGCACGCTTTTTTCGACGGTCCATCCGTCGCACTCGTAGACCTTCAGCTCGGTGGCGCGCGAGACGATCCCGCTGTCGCCTAGAATTTCGCGAAGCTCGTCGAGAAATTTGCGATCAATTGCACTCATTAGTATTGCGGAGGCTCGTTGGATCTCCGGAGCAGTCTACCACGACCAGTGCTTTTGCGGTTGATCCTTGCGGGTCATAATAGCAAGGTTCGATTTCAGCAATCCCGTCCATCTATTGGAAGGAGAAACACAGGTGACGGATTCATTTCCAGAACTGAGGCCTGCGGCGCGGATTCTGCTCGGTCCGGGGCCGTCCAACGTAAATCCGCGCGTGATGAAAGCGATGGCGTCGCCGGTCGTCGGGCATCTCGATCCGGACTTCCTGAAGGTGATGGAGAATATCAAGCGGCTGCTGCGCATCGTGTTTCGCACCAAAAACGAGATCACGTTTCCCGTCTCGGGGACAGGTTCGGCGGGGATGGAAGCCGTGATGACGAATCTGATCGAGGACGGCGACGAGGTCGTGGCCGGCGTCAACGGCGCTTTCGGCACGCGACTGGCGGAAGTCGCGTCGCGGCAAGGCGCAAAGGTTCATAAGGTCGAAGCGGATTGGGGAACGATCGTCGAGCCGGCGAAGGTCTCGGCGGCGCTGAAAGCGGCGAAAAATCCGAAACTGGTCGCAGTGGTTCACGCCGAGACGTCGACCGGGATACATCAGCCGATCGAGGAAATCGCCGAGCTCGCACATCGACACGGCGCGATGATGGCGATCGACGCGGTGACGTCGCTTGCATGCGTGCCGGTCGAGATCGACAAGTGGGGAATCGACGCGTGCTACAGCTGCACGCAGAAGGGAATCGGCGCGCCGCCGGGGCTGTCGCCGGTGACGTTCAGCGAGCGCGCGATGGAGTCGGTGCGCAAGCGCAAAACCAAGTGCCGCTCATGGTACTTCGATGTCGCCTTGATCGAACAGTACTGGGGGCCGGACCGGCTGTACCATCACACGGCTCCGATCACGATGAACTATGCGCTATACGAGGCGCTGCGGATCGTTGTCGAGGAGGGATTGGACGCGCGATGGCGGCGGCATCGTATCAACGCCGCCGCGTTCCAGGCCGGGGTGCGCGCGATGGGCCTTCAGCTCGCCGCGCAGGAAGGATACAGGTTGCCACAGCTAACGACGATCGCGGTGCCGGCGGGAATCGACGACGTGAAAGTGCGAGCGGAATTGCTGCGGCTGTTCAATATCGAAATCGCGGCCGGGCTCGGACCGCTCAAAGGTAAGATCTGGCGCGTTGGTCTGATGGGCGAAGGTTCGCGGCGCGAAAATGTGATGCTGGCGCTGAACGCGCTCGAAGAAATCCTCGGCTCGATGGGATTCGAGATTGCGCGGGGCAGGGCGCTAACCGCCGCCGAGTATGCCTACAGTGCGGAGGGAACAGGGGCAGGCGAGCCGCCCGCCGAAGCATCATGAGGATGTACGACTTCAGGCTTGCGCCGAGCCCGCGGCGAGTGAGGATCTTCCTCGCGGAGAAGGGGATCAGCCTCGAGCTGGTGCAAGTCGATATCATGCGCAACGAGAATCGCACGCCGGAGTTCTGCAAAAAGAACCCGCTCGGCTCGTTGCCGATTCTCGAGCTGGACGACGGCAGTTGTCTTTCGGAGAGCGTCGCGATTTGCCGTTACTTCGAGGAAGTCCAGCCGGCGCCACCGCTGTTCGGCATCGGCGCGCGCGAGCGGGCGGCCGTCGAGATGTGGAATCGCAGAATCGAGCTCGAAATCTTTGCTCCGGTCGGGCACGTGTGGTCGCATCTGAGCGAGATCGCGAAGGCACGCGGACGCCGGATACCGGAGTTCGGCGAAATTCAAAAGCGTGCCGCGATCGAGCGCATCCCATGGCTCGACGCGGAGCTTGAGAATCGAGAATTCATCGCAGGCGACCGGTACTCAATCGCGGACATCACGACGCTGTGTATGATCGACTTCGCGCGCACAGTTGATATCCGGATTCATCCGGCACAGGCGAACCTGGCGCGATGGTATAGCAAGGTGTCTTCACGGCCGAGCGCGAAGGCATAATCAGTGACCATTTGCGAATTGACTATTATGCAATAGTCAGTCGATTAGCTACTCGTCCGAATCCTCCGCATCGCCGCTTCCGTTGGATCCGTTGCCGTTGGCGTCGTCCTCGTCGCGCTCCGCCATCCCTGCCACCGCGCGGACGCGTTCGTCGCCCTCGAGCCGCACCATGTGAACGCCCTGCGCGTTGCGGCCGGTGATGCGGACTCCCTTGACGGCCAATCGAATCACCTTGCCGCCGTCGGTTATCAGCATCACCTGGTCGTCGATGCCGACCTGCCGGACGCTGATCACCTTGCCGGTCTTCTCGGTCACGTTCATGGTGATAACGCCCTTGCCGCCGCGATGAGTCAGGCGGTAGTCCGAAGCGGGAGTACGCTTGCCGTAACCGAGCTCTGAGACCGTGAGGAGGGTTTCGTCGTCGCGCACCGTGGACATCGAGACGACTTCGTCCTCGACCAACGTGACGGTCTTGCCCTCCTTGACCGGTTGCGACTCGAGCTCCATGCCGACAACGCCGCCGGTCGCGCGGCCCATCGGGCGTGCTTCTTCTTCTTTGAAACGAATCGCCTGACCCTCGCGCGTCGAGAGCACGATCTGCTGATTGCCGTCGGTGATTCGCACGTCGACCAGCGTGTCGCCGTCTTCGAGATTGATCGCGATGATTCC
>Ga0074046_10001288_pt1 | contig 22921 bp, 21 predicted proteins | sample BogForMeECP23OM3_FD_94441 | JGI IMG/M metagenome (GOLD analysis project Ga0074046, IMG submission 94441) | Bog forest soil microbial communities from Calvert Island, British Columbia, Canada - Bog Forest MetaG ECP23OM3 | ecosystem: Environmental > Terrestrial > Soil > Wetlands ...
CCACCTCATGGGTCTAATGACGCTTTTAACGCACTATGAAAAGAGTGCTTATCCTGGGAGCTGCAGGCAGAGACTTCCACAACTTCAACGTAGTTTTTCGGAACAATCCTGAATTTAACGTTGTAGCCTTCACCGCAACCCAAATTCCTGACATTGATGGCCGCCGCTATCCGGTGCAGTTGGCGGGCGACCTGTATCCCAAGGGCATTCCGATCCTGGACGAAAACAGAATGGAAGAGATCATCCTCGACGAGCAGGTGGACGTGGTGGTCTTTTCCTACAGCGATGTGTCGTATCCGACGCTGATGCATTTGGCGTCTCGTGCGGTCGCCGCTGGAACCGATTTTTGGCTGCTGGGTGTCGAGCGTACGCAACTGGTTGCGAAAGTGCCGGTGATTTCCATCTGCGCGGTTCGTACCGGCTGTGGCAAGAGCCCGGTCTCACGCCGTATCGCCACCGATCTGCGTGCGATGGGCTGGAACCCGGTCGTGGTCCGTCATCCCATGCCTTATGGAGACCTTGTTGCGCAGAGCGCGCAACGCTACGGTTCGCTCGCTGATCTTGACCGTTACGATTGCACCATTGAAGAACGCGAAGAATACGAGCCGCACATCATGGAGGGAACCACCGTCTACGCCGGTGTCGATTACGAGATGATCCTGCGTCAGGCAGAAGAAGAGGGCGACGTCATCCTGTGGGATGGCGGCAACAACGACACTTCATTCTATCGCCCGGATCTCGACATCGTTGTGCTCGACCCGCATCGCCCGGGACATGAACTGGCTTACTACCCCGGCGAAGTGAACTTCCGCTCAGCCGACGTGCTTATCATCAACAAAGTGGACACGGCCGACCCTGACGGCGTAAAGACGGTACGGCAGAACATCGCTCTCCACAATCCCAAGGCACAAGTCATCGAGACGGCCTGCAAGGTGACGGTTGCCGATCCCGAAGCAATTCGCGGCAAACGCGTGCTGGTCGTCGAGGACGGTCCGACGCTCACCCACGGCGACATGCCGTACGGAGCAGGCGTGGTCGCAGCCAATCGCTATAACGCTGCGGCGCTGGTTGACCCGCGCCCGTTCGCGGTTGGTTCCATCCAGAAGACGTTCGAGAAGTTTCCGCACCTCTGGAGGGTCCTGCCTGCCATGGGATACAACGACCGCCAGCGTCACGAACTGGAGGAGACCATCAATCGTGTTCCTTGCGACTTGGTGATCGTGGCTACGCCGATCGATCTCGCTCGCACCATCAGGCTGGGCAAGCCCAGCGTGCGGGTGAGCTACGAAGTGCAGGAGATTGGAAAGCGGGCCATCACCGAAATGCTGGAGGAGTTCACGCACACGCGCAAACCAGCGTTTGCAGAAGTCGGGAGGTAGCATGACTGCAAAGGACTTTCTCTCGATTCGCGACTTCTCGCCGCAGCAGATTCGGCACTTTCTCCACGTGGCGTGCCAGATCAAGGCCGATCCCAGCGCTTACGCCAGCGCTCTGAAGGGCAAGACGCTGGCCATGATTTTCGAGAAGCCGTCGCTACGCACGCGGGTGACGTTCGATGTCGGCATGGTGCAGCTTGGCGGCCATCCGCTGTATCTCTCTCCGGCCGAGATCAGCCTCGGCAAACGGGAATCGGTGTATGACGTCGCCAAGAACCTGGAGCGCATGGTGCAGGGCATCATGATTCGCACCTTTGACCACGAAATTGTGGTCGAGATGGCCCGGTGCGCCAGCATTCCAGTCATCAACGGCCTCACTGATTACAGTCACCCCTGCCAGGCCATGGCGGACTATCTGACCATGCTGGAGGTCAAGGGCCGAATCGCCGGGCTGAAGATCGCATACATCGGCGACGGCAACAACGTGGCGCACTCGCTGATGTTTGCGGGCGCGCAACTTGGTGCCAACGTATGGATTGCCACCCCACGCGGTTATGAGCCTGACGACAAAGCTGTGGCCTGGGCGAGGGAACACTGCGCCCGGATCGATGCGAGTTGCACCATCACCCATGATCCGCAGGGAGCGGCATTCGGAGCGGACGTGGTTTACACCGATGTCTGGACGAGCATGGGCCAGGAAGCGGAGGCGAGGACCCGGGGCGAGATATTTAAACCATATCGCGTCGATGCCAAGCTTTTCGCCTACGCGAAACCGGACGCCATCTTTATGCATTGTCTGCCGGCTCACCGGGGCGACGAAGTCACGGACGAAGTGATCGATTCGCCACGGTCGTTCGTCTTTGTCCAGGCCGAGAACCGGCTGCACGCGCAGAAGGCCATCATGCTGGAACTGATGAGCGCCGGCGAAGCCGAGCACGAGGGCGTCAGTAAGTCGATGCTGGAGTTGGTGAAGTAAGTAGGCCGCGAGTTCGGTTGAGCAGATAGGAGGCGGTTTTCCTTCCCTCTCTTTCGCCGCCTCCTGTCTGCCGGCCGGTTTTCGCGGTCCAGAAGATATGTCCAAAACTGCGCTAGTTGCGGTTGGCGGTAACTCCCTCATCCGCGCGGGTGAGAAGGGAACTGTTGCCGAGCAACTCGCGAACGCTCGTCGCACTGCTCACGCAATCATCGGGCTGGTCCGCCTTGGATACCGGCTGGTTATTACTCACGGGAATGGGCCGCAGGTGGGCGCGCAGCTGCTGCGCTCCGAACGGGCTTCCGATGTGGTTTACGGGCAGACGCTTGACGTATGCGGAGCGTGCAGCCAGGGCGAAATTGGATACCTGCTTACGCAATCGCTGGAGAATGAACTGGCGGAGGCTGGAATTGACATGCCGGTCGCCAGCCTGGTGACGCAAACCGTCGTGTCGGCAGACGACCCCGCAATGCAACATCCATCGAAACCAATCGGCCCTTTCTACTCGCGCGCCGACGCCGAAGACAAGAAGCAGCTGCTGGGATGGCAGATTGTAGAAGATGCAGCGCGCGGCTATCGGCGGGTGGTGCCGTCGCCCGAGCCGATCGAAATTCTGGAGCTGGATGTTATTCAGTCGCTGGTGAACCGGGGGGTACTGGTCGTCTCGACCGGCGGTGGCGGCATTCCCGTGATGCATCTAGCGGGGCATCTGCAAGGCGTGGAGGCGGTGATCGACAAGGACCGCGCCTCCGCGCTGCTGGCCACACACCTTGCTGTGGATTTGTTCGCTATCACCACAGATACGGACTACGTTTACCTGAACTACAAAAAACCCGGTCAGGTTCCTCTAACACATGTGACGGTTTCGCAACTGGAAGAACATTATCGGGCCGGCCACTTTCCACCGGGGAACATGGGGCCGAAAGTGGAGTCGGTGCTGCGATTCCTGCGCGGCGGCGGCAAGGAAGCGCTGATTACGACGTATAAGCATTTGTGCGATGCGGTAGCGGGGCGGGCTGGCACGCACGTCGTCCCCGACACCGGACCGAGCGAAGCCACGAACATTGAGGAAGCACTGGAGGCGCCGGTCGCCCGGTGAAAGCCATGCCAACTATGGAGCAAGCTCGCCGCGGCGGGCCGAAACAGAAAGCGGGACCGGTAGGGATGGTTCTGAAGCACGTCGTCGAGTCGCAGCAGTTCACGGTCCCATTGCTAATGGAGCTATTTGACCGTTCGCGGCTCATGGAGCGAATTGTGGCGCGAGGGGGGACGCTGGATTATCAGAACCGCATCCTCGCCAGCCTCTTCTACCAGCCTTCCACGCGGACGCGCTTCTCGTTTGAAGCCGCGATGCATAGGCTGGGTGGCCATGTCCTCTCCACGGAACACGCCCGCGCGTTCTCGTCGGAGATTGAAGCCGAGCAGGTGGAAGATTCCATCCGCATTATTGGCAGCTACTGCGATGTCATCGTGATCCGCCACCACGAGGCTGGAGGAGCTGCTCGTGCAGCCAGGTTCTCGCCGGTGCCGGTAATTAACGCCGGTGACGGGGACGGCGGCCAGCATCCAACCCAGGCCTTGCTCGATCTGTACACCATATATCGCGAGCGGCCTCTTGACGGCCTGAGCGTGGCGTTTATCGGGGAACTGGACCGTGGTCGCACGGTGCGCTCGCTGGCGTATCTACTGGCAAAGTTCGAGCGGGTCAAAGTCTTCTTTGTCAGCCCGCCCGAATTGCAGATGAAGGCGGACATTCTCCAATATCTCGATCGCCATGGCGTCCGTTACGAGATGGAGTCGCACATCGATCGTGTTGTTGCAGAGGTAGACGTGGTGTACCAGACGCGCATTCGGCCTGACCGGCTGCCCCGCGTCACCGGCTCGCAGCGCTACGCCATCAATTCCAGCGTACTGCGGCGCATGAAGCCGGATGCCATGATTCTGCATCCGCTGCCGCGAACAGTCGAGCTGGACAAAACGGTTGACCACGATCCGCGCGCACTGTACTTCCGTCAGGCGGCGAACGGGCTTTACGTGCGAATGGCGCTGCTGACGATGCTGTTGGAGTAACCGTTAGCAGCTGGCACTTAGCACTTAGCATATGGCATTCAGGTTCGGATTCTAGCTAAGGGCTAACTGCCAAATGCTAATTGCCATTGCCACTTGCTAACTCGAGGGACCTATGCCGATCATGGAGCAGTTGCGCAGCACCGAATTTATTGAACTCGAAGAGCTTTATGGAGCTCACAACTACCACCCCCTCGATGTCGTTATCGCACACGCCGAGGGAGTGTGGGTGTATGACGTCGAAGGAAACCATTATCTCGATTGCCTAGCCTCTTATTCCGCCGTCAACCAGGGTCACTGCCATCCCCAAATTCTGAAAGCCATGATTGAGCAGGCGAGGAAAGTTACGCTGACCTCGCGCGCATTTCGCAATGATCAACTTCCGCTGCTATTGCAGGAACTGCACAAACTGACCGGCTTCGACGCTGCCCTGCCAATGAACTCAGGGGCGGAGGCGGTCGAGACAGCTATTAAAGCTGCGCGCAAGTGGGGCTACGAGGTCAAGGGCATTCCCGACGGCCAGGCCGAAATCATCGTCTGCGCCAACAATTTCCATGGGCGGACGGTGACTGTCATCAGCTTCTCCACCGATGAGCAATACCGCGATGGCTTCGGACCCTTTACGCCGGGGTTCAGGGTCGTTCCCTTTGGCGACGCCAATGCACTGCGCGATGCAATTACGCCCAACACCTGCGCCTTTCTGGTGGAACCGATTCAAGGCGAGGCCGGAATCATCATACCTCCGGAAGGGTTTCTGAAGCAGGCAGCCGCGATTTGTCGTGCGAACAATGTGCTCTTGATGACCGACGAAATTCAATCTGGCCTGGGCCGCACCGGTAAGCTATTCGCGTTCATGCACGAGGGCGTGCAGCCCGATGTCGTAATCATCGGCAAGGCGCTGTCCGGAGGCTTCTATCCCGTATCTGCGGTACTGGCTTCGAAGAAAGTATTGGGGGTCTTCCATCCTGGCGATCACGGCAGCACCTTCGGCGGCAATCCTCTGGCGTGCGCGGTAGCCCGCGCGGCACTATATGTGCTAGTCGAACAGCAACTCATTCAACGCTCGGCCGAGCTTGGCGACTACTTTCTCAAGAAGCTGCGGACCTTGCGCAGCCCGCATCTTCGAGAGGTGCGCGGCAAAGGCTTATGGCTGGCTATGGAAATGAACGTCCCTGCGCGGCCATACTGCGAGGCGCTCAAAGCGCTCGGCGTGCTCTGCAAGGAGACCCACGAATACGTTATTCGCGTCGCACCTCCATTGGTCATCGCGCGAGAGGAAATTGACTGGGCTTTCGAGCGGATCAAGAAGGTGGTCGAAGGGCAACCGTGAAAGGGCGGTAACAATCCGATTGCTAAAGGCCAAAGGCTGATTACCTAGTACTTGCGCATGTGGATTTCGGTGCCGTTGCGCTCGAACTTGACCTCATCCATGAGCTGGTTAATCAGGTAGATTCCCCGGCCGTGATTGGAGAAGACATTTTCGCCGGTGCAGGGGTCGGGCACGGCAAGAGGGTCGAAGCCGCTGCCCGGATCGCGCACTACGATGAGCATACCCCGCTCGTCGTCGCATCCTACGCAGCACTGAACTTTCTTGGTGGGGTCCTTCTTGGCGCCATGCACGATGGCATTGGCCAGCGCTTCGCGCAGCGCAGTTTCGATCTCAAATTCCTTGCCCGCCGCGCACTCCAGCCTGCGGGCCATTTCCATGATGCCTTCCACCACCGGATTGATCGCGGTGGGGTCAGCGTTGAGTGTGACCTCAATTTTCATCATCAGTTTGCTGCGATCGAACTCTACAGTAGGCAAGTCGCCGGGCTCCATGGCTAAGCCCTCACATGAACCGCGCTTGGTTACTGTTACAGAAAAGCTCCGGTGGGGTCAAGCAGGAATAGACAAAATTGTGACGGAGAGATGGCATGTTCGTGGGGTGCCTTGGGGGCAGCTTCAGCCAAGCTACCGTTAGTTGTGAGGCAACTTCTTTAGGAAACCCTCTGATAGTTCTCCGAGTTTTACCAAGCGGGAAAGGATTGCGCCACGAGTGCGCTCGTGAATTCGGGCTATTTCATTGAAGTCCGCAGCCCGATGGAACTCCCGCCGAAGTTGCGAGTCTTCGGTACTTGTCCAAGACTTACCGGCGCTGCTTGGCAAGTCTGCTTTGCGGGCCTCCCGTTCGAGCACTCCAATGGCGAGATTGAGCGCGCGCACAACCTGTGCTTGTTGAAATGGGTTTTGCGATGGGAGGACTTCACCGGTAGACGGATCTACGCCATCTGCGAGCGGTCGAAGAACCCCTAAAGCCTCGGTGCAGTTCATCTCTATTTCCTTTGCCACATTCTCGTTACTAGGCCCAAGTGCGGTCAGTGACCGCAATCACCCTTCGACGTGCGGGTATATGCAAGCAATAATCGTCGAAATTCATCTACAATTGCCGATTAGCGGCCAATGCGTATCGAATCATGAATAGCCCGCCCCCCAGCCTGACAAAGCTCATCATTGCACTGCTTTTTGCGGCCTTACTGCCAAGCTTCACCGCTGCTCAAGAGATCACCGTAGCGGCTGCTGCCGACTTAAATTACGCACTAAAGGATTTGGCTGCGCGATTCGAGCAGAAAACCGGCAACAAAGTGATGCTCTCGTTCGGTTCGTCGGGAAACTTGTTCTCACAAATTCAGGGTGGGGCGCCTTACGATCTGTTCTTTTCGGCCGACGAGCAGTATCCGCAGAAGCTTGCTGCCGCCGGTTTGATGGACTCCGCTTCACTGCGGAGCTATGCGGTTGGCCATCTTGTACTTTGGGTGCCGAACGCAGGCGGTCTCAATCCGCAAGAGTTGAAAATGGACTTGCTGCTCCAACCTTCGGTGAAGCATATTGCAATCGCTAATCCGCGGCACGCACCGTATGGCCGCGCGGCGATGGTTGCGCTCGAACACTACGGCCTCAAGGACAAACTGGCGAGCAAACTCGTCTTCGGCGAGAACGTGAGCCAGGCGGCGCAGTTCGTGCAATCCGGCAACGCTCAGGCTGGGCTGGTCGCGCTGTCACTGGCGATGTCTCCGGCGATGAAGGCGAAGGGCAAGTATTGGGAGTTGCCCCCTGACGCCTATCCCGAACTGCGCCAGACCGGGGGGATTGTTTCTTCGTCGAAGCGCAAGCTGGCAGCGCAGGCATTTTTGAGCTATGTCACTTCTCCGGAGGGAGAGACAGTGCTTGAGCAGTACGGCTTCGTGGTACCGTCGGGAAAATGATCATTCAGGCCCTTACGCTCACGCTGCGCTTGGCTGTAGTCGTCTCGGCCATCCTGCTCGCGGTTGGTCTGCCGCTGGCGTACTGGCTTGCGTTTTCACGGCAGCGCTGGAAGTTCTTTATCGAGGCCTTCGTCTCGCTCCCTATCGTGTTGCCTCCGACCGTGCTGGGCTTCTATGTTCTGGTCGCCATCGGTCCGCTGAGCCCGTTTGGACGCTGGTATCAGTCGCTCACCGGCCATAGCCTGGCGTTTACCTTTGAAGGTCTCGTCGTCGGCTCAGTGCTCTATAGCCTGCCGTTTGCAGTACAACCGATGGCGGTGTCGTTCTCGTCGGTTGATCGCAAACTGCTCGACGCATCGGCGCTGCTCGGCGCTTCCCCTTGGCGGACGTTCTGGCGCGTCGTGTTGCCGCTGGGACTGCCGGGAGTGCTCACGGGCTTCGTGCTGAGTTTCGCGCATACCCTTGGAGAGTTCGGGGTAGTCCTCATGATCGGTGGCAACATTCCAGGCGCGACGCAAACGGTTTCCGTCCTCATCTACGACCAGGTGCAGGCGCTGGATTACGCTGCCGCCAACCGCACTGCGCTGCTCTTGTTGGCCCTCTGCTTTGCGCTACTGACGATTTTGTACGGATTACGACGGCGTAGTGCATGGAACGTTTGGGGATGGAAATGAGTGCCTCCACGCCAACGCTCGATCGGCAATTGAGCGTCCGCCTTCGGAAAAGTTTCCCCAGCAGCGGAGGCGCCTCGTTCACGCTTGAGGTCAGCTTCGCTGTTTCCGCAGGGTTCACCATTCTCTTCGGGGCTTCCGGCGCAGGCAAGACGTTACTACTGGACTGCATTGCCGGTCTGCAAACCCCCGACGAAGGTGAGATTGCAATCGCCAAGACCGTCTTGTTTGACTCGCAATCGCGCAGGAGCGTGCCACCAAACCGCCGTTCCGTGGGATACCTATTGCAGTCGCTTGCGCTCTTTCCACACATGACAGTTGCGCAGAACGTCGAGTATGGTCTGGCCGCACTGAAGAATTCGCAGCGGGAGGCACGTTGCGGCGAAGTTCTGGAATCGTTTCGGATTGCAGCCCTGGCCCAGCGGCGTCCGGGCGAAATCTCGGGAGGAGAGCAGCAACGTGTAGCCTTGGCTCGCGCGCTTGTGACCCGGCCGCATGTTCTGCTCCTAGATGAGCCTCTGACTGCTCTTGATGCCGCCACGAAAGCACGCATCGTGGATGACTTGCGTGCCTGGAATAAGCGCCATCAGATCCCAATTCTTTACGTGACCCATGATCGCGAGGAGGTATTCGCTTTTGCCGACAACGTCATTGTGCTAGAAGCGGGACAAGTCGCAGCTCAGGGACCGCCGCACAACGTCCTCAACCGACCGCAGTCGGAGAGCGTAGCGCAACTCGCCGGATTCGAGAATATCTTCGAGTGCGCTGTGCACGACTCGCATCCTGAGCAGGGAACCATGACCTGTCGCATCTCCGGCTCCGCGCTGCAGATTGAAGTTCCCCTGACGCGCCTGGATGCCGCGCGGCCGCTGCACGTCGGAATCCGTGCCGGCGATATCCTGTTGGCTTCTGTCGCGCCGCAGGGACTAAGCGCCCGCAATGTGCTGTACGGATCCATCAGTTCTGTGGAGCAGCGTGACATTACTGTGATCGCGAAGGTCAATTGCGGTGCCGAATTCGAAGTACACCTCACTCCCGGCGCACGTCAGTCGCTTCACCTTGAACCCGGCGCAAAGGTGTGGCTGGTGGTGAAGACGTACTCCTGCCACGTGCTGCAAAACGGTGGATAGTGGCAACTTGCCCCGCGTTCACTCCTCACATTGTCCGGTGATGGCGCTCACTGCGCCCCGGTACACAAGGTCCATACTGGAGATGTTAAGGCTGCCTTGAGCGCGGAGTGGTCCCACCCATCCCGCAAGCGAGTTCCGGCTGGAGCCTCGGCACCGAGGCTGAATGTGGATTTTGTGCTCGCGGCACGCCCCATAGAGGTGAGACAATGCCGACCGTTATGGAACCCAACGTCAACGAGGAAACGAAGTCGCAACCAACAACTCCCGCTAGCGCCGAACCCGAGCTCTTCGCTGCCGAAATTGAAATGGAGAGGAAATCGGGTAATTTCATGCCCGTGCTGCTGATCCTGGGGCTGGTACTAGTCGTCGGAGGGACCATTTTCTACTTTGTGAAGGGCGCGCGCGATGTGTTGACCGTTCCCGTCGCGACCACATCCATCAACAACATCCTGAATGCGCAGGGGCCGTCCACCGTTCGCTTCAGTACCGGTACGGTGGTATCGAGTTTGAATGAGAAGCCGATGGACCCGCATTACAAGCTGCTGGCCAAGGCTGGAATTATAACCACCAAGCCGAAGGGATATAACTCGCTTATCGTTGTCCTCAATCCTGCAGGCGAAAAGCTATTTAGCGAAATCCGGGCCGTCCAAAAGGTCACGAATCCCGACAAGACGGTTACATACGTAGTTCCGCTGGCCGAGCGCAAACTGGTGGAAGTGAATAAGGTCACTATGATCAAGCCGCATTTGGCTCAGGTGGAATACACATGGAAGTGGACACCCAACCGGCTCGGCACCGAGTTCGACGCCTCCGGCGGTATGGTGAAGAGCTTCAGCACTTGGGAGCGTGCGACTCTGATCAAGTCGTACGGGGCCGATTTCTACAGCGCGGCTCCGACCAAGGCCAGCATCGTGCTGATGGAAAACAACGACGGAAGCTGGAAGCCGTACACGGAGTAATTAGCTCCTTAGCTTTTGGCGCGCAGGCGTTGTGTCCGAATGCGGCGAAATCCGTGGCGTTTAGTCATTGTGCATTTGCCCGAAGAGGGAAGCGTTCAGCTTTCCTCTCACTTTTCTGCTTGCCGAACTCAGGCCGACGGCCGCATAATGTATCTTCGCTTTTTCTTCGTAATAGTCAAACCATGAGCAGCAACGGGCATCACACTTTCACGCCGACGCCGCGTCAGCGGCAAGCCATCGAGCATGTGCGTGGCCCGATGCTAGTGGTGGCGGGCGCCGGTACGGGCAAGACCGCCGTGCTGTCGCGACGCATAGCGCATCTCATCAACACCGAAGAGGCAAAGCCCGACGAAATTCTCGCCGTGACTTATACACGCAACGGCGCTGCGGAATTGGTTGCTCGCGCCGCCGGTGTACTTTACCCTGACCTCAATCTGCAACAGGCTGCAGCCAGGCTGCTCGCCGCCGGTCTGCAAGCCAACACCTTTCACTCCTACTGCTTCTCGCTGCTACACAGGGCCGGAATCAAGTTTGCTCTGTTGGATGACCAGGATCTCTTCGTTCTACTGCGTCGGCGCATTGGGGAGATGGGGCTTGAACGCTTCATCAAGGCTTCAGATCCCGGCAAGTTTCTGCACGACCTCATGGAGTTCTTCCGCCGCTGCCATGACGAGCTGCGCACGCCGGACGATTACGATGCTTATCTTGCGCAGGTCGAACGCGACGAGATTCCGCTACCGCGCGTAGCCAGGTCGAAAGACGCCGAAGCCATGCCGCGGGAGGAAGTACTGGGCCGCTGCCGCGAGATCGCACACGCCTTCCGCCACGTCGAAGATCTGCTGAAGCAGGAGGGCCTCGGCACTTTCGGGCACATCATCACCCGCGCCGTCGAACTGCTGAGCCGCCGGCAGTCCGTGCTGCAAGCCGCCCAGAAACACGCCCGCTTCATCCTCATCGACGAATTCCAGGACTCGAATGTGGCGCAGATCCAACTCGCGAAATTGCTCGGAGGAGAGGACGCAAATGTCTTCGCCGTCGGCGATCCCGACCAGGCAATCTACCGCTTTCGCGGTGCTACCAGCGGCGCTTTCGACCAGTTCCTCAAGATCTTCGGTTCCGAGCGTGTACAGCGCGTGACCATGTCGGAAAACCGCCGCTCCACGCCGCCCATCCTGCACTGCGCCTACCAGGCAATCCGCTGCAATCCCGAGGTTGGCAGCGTCGAGTTGGAAGGCGGCGGCTGGCCGCGTGAGCCGCTCACCTGCGCGCGCGCGGAGCGAGAGAAGAACCTGGCCAAAGCTCCGATGGTCCATGCCATCGTGCACAGCAGGGACGGAGATGCTGCCTTCATCGCCGATGCCATCGAAACCACTCTCCGCCGCAAGCCGACGATGAGCTACCGGGATTTCGCCGTGCTCTACCGCCAGCACATTCATCGTGGGGAGGTGGCGGGCGAGCTTCGCCGCCGCGGAATTCCGGTGCAGGTAAAGGGAGCTGATTTCTTCGACGCTCCCCAAGTGCGTGACGCCATGGCTGTGCTGCGCGTTCTCGACGGCCCCGATCCGGTCGCCCTGTTTCGTGTCGCAGCGTTGCCACAGTTTTGTGTCGATGCTGAGTGCTTCCGCGCCGAACTCGCGCTGGCGGGCAGGAATCCGTCCATGGAATCCGTGCTGGAAAAAGTCCCCGGCGGTTTCCAGGTGATGGAAGCTGTCAAAGAGGCGCGGCACGATCTGGCCGATGCCAACGGCATGTTGCCCGCTGCGATACGAATCATGCGAACTTCGTTCCAGATCGGCGACAGTTTTCCGCTGCAACGTCTACAGGAATTCGTTGCCGACTGGAGCAACAAGCCCCGTCAGATTACTCGCGAAGGAACGCTGCACGAATTTCTTGGCTACGTCGCGCTCTTTCAGGAGGCCGGCGGAATTCTGCTGGAAGCCGCTGGAGATGACGACCCGGTGGCCGCGCTGGCCCCGAACGATATTACCGGTGAGCCGCAGGATGCCGTGCAATTGATGACGGTGCATGCCGCCAAGGGGCTGGAGTTCCCCTGCGTCTTTGTTTTGCGCGTCGTTTCCGGGTCGTTTCCCGGCGGCTACAAGGAGGAGCTGATGGAGTTCCCGCAGGAACTTCGCAGCAAGGACACCGCCGCCGAGGGCGAGCCCAAGACGCTGCATGACGAAGAAGAGCGCCGCCTGTTCTATGTGGCGCTCACTCGCGCCATGGACGAGCTCTATGTCTGTGGACAATTCGCGCGCAGCAAGAAGGACCCGACTGCGGCTCCTCCCGGCTACATCCGTGAGTTACTAGACAAGAAGAACACTGTGCTTCAGGGCGCGATCAATTGCCAAAAGCTCACGCAGGGAACGCTCCTGGGGGACTTGCACGCCGCCGCGGAGCCGCTGCCGTTGATTTCGGAATGGGTGCAGTTGCCACCGCGTGCCGACGCCCGGTTGAGCGATTTGAGCGCCAGCGCCATTGATCAATACGAGCGCTGCCCGCTGGCTTATAAGCTGAGTCGCGATTGGCGAATCCCCGAAGGCCCGGTGGCCCGCATGCAGTTCGGCGCCGCCGTGCACGTCGCCCTCAAGGCTTACTTTGACGGAGTACACGCCGGACGGCAACCGGATGAAGAGACCGTCATCGCCTGCTTTCTCGACGAATTTTCCAAGGCGAAGATCGAGGAAGACATTCAGCGCGATCTCTATGAGAACGAAGGGCGGGAACAACTCACGCGGTTCCTGCGGTCTGACCTGGCGAAACCGCAGGGCGACATCCTGCACACCGAGCGCAGCTTCTCTTTCGCAATCGGGGATACCAACGTACGGGCGAAGATGGATCGCCTCGACCAAACCGAAAGCGGCGAGGTCGTGGTTGTGGATTACAAGACTGGCAAGCCGAAGACGGAGGAAGACGCCGACAAGAGTCTTCAACTTTCCATTTATGCGCTGGCCGCTAGGGACAAGCAGATGACCGCGTCCTCGCTTGTCTTCATCAATCTCGAGAATTGCACTGCGGTGCGGTCATCACGCTCACCAAAGGAGCTTATCGAGACCGAGCGAAAGGTGGTCGAGGTCGCCCGCAAAATTGCTGCCGGCGAATTCGATCCCAAACCCGGCTTCGGATGCAATAGCTGCTCCTACCACAGTATCTGCCCGGCGCACGAGGTGATCGCCTTCGTGCCGGCCGAACCGCCCGCCGGCAAAACAAGTTAGGCGTCTCAACGCCCTCATCCGGATGTCACATCAGCATGCGGGGCACACCCGCGTAATGGAAACTTACCCATGGGGGGCACACAAAACACGGAAGGCCTCGTGGAAACAAACCCTCCGTGTCCTCTGTGTTTCTGTGGTAAAAAATCGGCCCGGAAAGCGAAGGGGACGCCTGCGCGCCCCCTTGTTTGGTCGAAGAGCAGTTATCTCTTCTTTTTCTTAGCGGCCTTCTTCTTTGCAGCCTTTTTCGTTGCCATTGTTGCTATTCTCCCTTCCATTTGTCATGGAACATTGCGACATTCATTTCATCGCAATTTGATAGTTGTATAGATTCATTGAAAAAAATAGTCAAGAGAAAAACGCATGCGGTGATGTGTGCTGAGTCAATGCGTGCGAGCGCTTTGCGCCTCGTCGCCGGGAAAGGCTTTGGCGATGAAGTCCCGCGCTTTCGCCTCGTCAACTTTACGCATGCGCGAAAGCCTCATGAACACTGGCGATTTCGTATTCCGTGAAGTTGCGTGTTCGATGTGTCTTTCACGGCTGCATCACCGTCCTCGAATGACAGCTCGCACATCGTGATGGCAAACCGTCCGAAAAATATTTCGCAAAGTTTCAGTGAGCGGCACGAGAGTTGTGCGTTTTCATGCGTGAGACGTTCTCAACGTCGTCCATTTAACATGAATACAGGAGGAGCCGATGAAGCGAGTGCTGGTGGCTACATCGAATCCGGGAAAAATCCGCGACCTCGTCGGAGCTGCCGCAGTTCATAACGTAAGCATCGAGACGATGCCGGATTTCGCGGCATTGCCGGATGTGATCGAAGATGGTGCTACCTTCGAAGCGAACGCGCAAAAAAAAGCCGAGTACTATAGCCAGCACGCCGAAGGCGAAGTGGTCATCGCCGACGACTCCGGACTCGAAGTGGATGCTCTGGGCGGCGCGCCCGGTGTCCGTTCGGCGCGCTACGCTGCCGATGAGCGCCATATTCCCGAGGACGTGCCGAACTCGGCCGATGAGGCCAACAACGCGCGTCTGTTGCGCGAACTCCATGACGTCCCTGGCGAGTACCGTACCGGCCGCTTCGTCTGTGTAATCGCCGTTGCACGCAACGGACATACGCTGACAATGTTTCGCGGGCAGGCCGAAGGTCTCATTTTGCGTGTACCTCGAGGCGCTAACGGGTTTGGCTACGATCCGCTCTTTTATTTTCCGGAGATCGGCAAGACCTTCGCAGAACTTACGGCGGAAGATAAGGCCCGCTACAGCCATCGCGGGGCTGCGTTTCGCCAGTTCCTGGAGTGGGAGGACGAAAGCGCTGAACGTCATCCGCACCATGATCGCGACCAGGGTGAATAAGGACGGCTCCGTGTTCGCGTTGAGAGTAGAAATGAAGTGGTTTTGGGGCGCGACTGAAAGGCCGCGCCCTGCCGGTTTATTCAGTGGCGAGTTTTAGGTTTGCGTAAAGCCAGCCCTGCGCTTCTTTTTCGCACTTCCTGCAGCAGAACGTTTGCCCGTCAAGAGCCCGGCTCGTGCTTTTCAGGTATTGGGAATAGCACCAGAGACAGACCGCCGTGGAAGTGGCTGCGTCATATTGGTTTGGTTGCATGGCCTCTCCAATGGAATGTCAAGATAGGCTAAGTTGGCAGCAAACGCAATGAGCAAAATAGTGGAATGGGTACAAGTAAGGTTCATGGAACGGAAGTGGTGATGCTAGGCGCGCTCCGGTGCCAGCAGGTCGCTCACCGACTCCCTCTTTCGTATTAGCCTGGAGCGGCTGCCTTCGACCAGCACCTCAGCCGGTCGCGGCCGCGTATTGTAGTTCGAAGCCAACGACATTCCGTAAGCTCCAGTGTCGAGGATCGCCAGCAGGTCGCCTTCCTTCACCTTACGGATTGTGCGGTCGCGCGCGAAGAAGTCGCCCGTCTCGCAGATCGGCCCTACCACGTCAACCCTCTCGGTCGTTTCGGCCTCGTCTCGAAACACCACGGGAACGATCTCGTGGTACGCACCATACAGCGAAGGCCTCAGCAGATCGTTCATGGCTGCATCCACCACGATGAACCCCTTGCCATTGTTCCCCTTACGGTAGAGAACGCGAGTGAGCAGCACTCCCGCCGGGGCAACGATCGCGCGGCCGGGCTCCAGCAGAAGATGAACTCCAAGGTCTTTCAGCGGTTCCAGCAACGCCTCGGCGTATTGTTTGACGGCTGCCGGGAAATCCGCCTTCCCCTCCCACTCGTAGGCGATGCCGAGCCCTCCACCGGCATCGACATAGCGAATATCATGGCCCTCGCTGCGCAGAGAGCAGACCAGCGAAGTCACTCGATCCATGGCTTCGCGAAACGGACCAACGTCCGTAATTTGCGAGCCGATGTGAACGCTAACACCCGCGGCTTTGAGTCGCCGGTCCTCCGCACCTCGCCGGTAAAGACTGTGAGCATCGCGCCAAGGCACGCCGAACTTGTGCTCATGCAATCCCGTCGCGATGTAAGGATGGGTTTCAGCCATCACGTCGGGATTCACGCGAAGCGCAAATCTAGCCGTCTTGCGCAAATGCGCCGCGCGCGCTGCCAGCAACTCCAGTTCGCCGGCGCTCTCCACGTTGAACAGAAGGATTCCGGCGTGCAACGCAAGATCGATTTCCTCAGCTTGTTTGCCGACTCCCGAGAACACCACGTTACATGCGGCTTTTCGGCTGATCGCCTGCACGCGTTGCAGCTCGCCACCCGACACCACGTCGAACCCCGACCCCAGCCGCGCCAATAGCCGCAGTATCGACAGGTTCGAGTTGGCCTTTACCGAATAGCAGATACAGTGCTCACAGCCGCGAAAAGCCTCGTCGAACTGCTGATAGCGCTCCCGGACCATCGAACCGGAATACACGTACAGCGGGGTGCCAAAGCGTTCGGCAAGCTTAGTGAGAGGAACAGCGTCGGCGTGCATTTCCAGCGCGAATTTGTGCAAGCGTCGCTTATGGCGGCGGTAGGTGAAGGCAGGCGGTCGCTCGGGAGGACGTTCGGCTTTCACTTTTTCGCGGAGGTTCCTTTCACTTTGAGAACAACAATAGTTTGATCGTCAAAAGCCTCAACGCCTTCAGCGTGGGCGGAAACAGCGGTGAATATGGTGTCAACCAGTTCCTCGGCGCTGCGCTGTGCCTTGGCGCGGACGATCTTCTCCAGGCGATGGCGGCCGAACAGTTCGCCCTTTGAGCTGTTTGCGTCAAGAATTCCATCGCTGAAGAAGAGAAAGACGTCGCCCGGATCTCCGCGCAGGTTCAGCTCATCGTACGTCGCAGTATTGAACAGCCCGATCGGCAGACCAGTCGCCTGGATCGCCTCGATCTTTCCGGTATGGTAATGAAGCGGCCGCGGTAATCCGGAGTTCGCAATCTGCAGTAGACGCTGGTTGTCATCCCAGATGGCGTAAATCATGGAAACGTATCGTCCTTCGATCGGCCGCTCCGAGAGCGACAGGTTGATCGCCTCCAGCATGCCCGCAGCACTGGGTTCCTCGCCGGCATGAGAGCGCGCGATGCCGCTCACCAGTGCCGCGTAAATTGCCGCCGGCGCTCCTTTGCCGCTTACGTCGCCGACCAGGATGCCGGTCACGCCCTGTCCGCTGTATTTCAGAAAGTCGTACAGGTCGCCGCCCACCTGACGCGCAGGCGCAAAGCGCGAGGCCACCTCAGCGTTGCGAAAAAGCGGTAACCTCGGCGGCATCAAACCAAACTGAAGCTCGCGCGCCAGTGCCAGGTCCTGCTCCAGCTTCTGCTCCTGGCGGGCGATCTGCTCATACAGCGTCGCGTTCTCAATCGCGATGGCTACCTGCCCGGCCAACGTGGTCATGGTGCGCACGTGATCTTCGGTGAAGTAGCCTTTACGCGTGTGCTCAATGTCGAGTACTCCAATCACTTTGTCTTTATAGATCAGCGGAATGCACAGCTCCGAGCGCGTTTCGGGGTTCGCCGGGATGTACCGCGGATCTTTGCTGACGTCGGGAACCAACACCGCCTGGCCATGTTGAGCGGCGTAGCCCACCAGTCCGACGCCCAGCGGCACCTCGTGCTTGAGTTGCACGTTCTCCTTAAAACGCAAAGAAAAGCGATGCTGCAAGACACTTCCTGTCGGATCGAGCAGTAAAATGGAGAACATCTGGTAGTCGATGATGCGGGTCACCAGATCAGCAATGCGCTTCAGAAGTTCATCCACGTTGAGGATGGACGTCAACTCCCGGCTGATCTCGGTAAGCAGCGTGAGTTGCCTTGCTTGGCGCGATACGCGTGTGTACAAACGCGCATTCTCAATGCCCACCGCAATGCGCGAGGCGAACAGCGTCAGCAGGCGTTTGTGCTCTTCGGTGAACGCGCCCGGCTGGCCGGCTTCCACGTCGAGCACGCCAATGACTCTGTTCTTGGCGATGAGCGGCACAGCCAGCTCGGAACGCACGCCCGGCGTGAAGTTAATGACGTTGCCTTCAGCGGTAAGGTCGTTGACCAGTACGGGCTGGCGGGTTTGCACCGCGCGTCCGGTGACGCCCTGCCCGACTTTGATGCGGATACGCTCCGCCACCTCGGGAGGATGTCCAACCTGGAATCGCACCCGCAGCTCTTGCGCTTTGTCGTTCAGCAACAGGATGGCGAAAATTTCGTAGTCGATGAAACGCTTGAGCATCTCTGCTACGCGCTGCAGCAGAGTGTTCAGGTCGAGCGTGGTGTTGACCGCATCGGCCACCTCAAGCAGGTAGCTGTCGATGGCGGCAGACACCAGGGGCTGTGGTATGGAAGGCGGCATCAGGCTGGAATTCTTGCTCATCATCATAACAGCGGTCGCGCTCTTGACCTGCAGTGCAAGGCCGCACCCTCAGCAGGAAAAACAACATCTTACGGGCATGAGGAATACAGCTCTCCAATTACCGCAGCATGGTAACACCGCGACGGTTTTCCCGAAGGCTGTCGGTCAGTTGCGGCGCTGCTTCGCAGCCACTAGAATTCTCCCCGACCATAGGAGGACCAGCATGTCATTGCCTGAGTTCAAACAATTGGTGAATGAAGCGAAATCTCAGATCAGCGAAATCGGGACCAACGATCTCCGCCGCATGCAGCAGTCGGGGGAGGATTTCACGCTGATCGACGTGCGCGAACGCGACGAGCAGGCGAAAGGCACGATTCCTGGCGCGATCAAACTGCCGCGCGGCATTCTGGAAGTGAACATCGACCAGATCACAACCGACAAGGACCGCAAACTCGTTCTGTACTGCGGAGGCGGCGGCCGCTCCGCGCTGGCCGCGGTCAATCTCAAGAAGATGGGCTTTCGCAACGTCTTTTCGCTCGCCGGCGGATATCGCGACTGGCGCGAAGGCGACACACTCTAGCTTCTGATGATTGAGGGAAACGATGGACCTAAAGGGCAACCGTATTACGTGGCTGGGACACGCGACCTTTCGCATTGAAACCAAAGATGGCACCACGGTGATTGTGGATCCCTGGGTCATGGGCAATCCCATGTGCCCGGAAGCAGATAAGCAAGTGAAGAAGGTTGACGCGCTCATCTGTACCCACGGTCACGGCGACCACATTGGAGACGCGGTGGCGATTGCGAAACAGCACAACCCCGCGGTGGTCGGCATCTTCGAGCTCTGTGCGTGGATGGAAAAGAAGGGTGCCAAGCAAATCGCTCCGATGAACAAGGGCGGAACGCAAACCGTCGCCGGAATCAAGATCACAATGACGCACGCGGTACACTCCTGCGGTATTCAGGACGACGACGGCAGCATCGTTTACGGTGGAGAAGCCTGCGGCTACGTGCTCGAACTGCCGGGCGGAGTGAAGCTGTATCATGCCGGCGACACGGCGGTGTTCGGCGACATGCAGATCATTCGCGAACTCTACGCGCCGGAGATTGCGATGCTGCCCATCGGCGACCATTTCACCATGAGCCCGCGCGAGGCCGCGTACGCTTGCAAACTCCTGCTTCCCAAAACCGTGATTCCGATGCACTTTGGTACTTTTCCGGTGCTGAGCGGACGTCCCGATGATCTAAGGAAACTGCTGGGCGCTGCCGGGCCGGAAGTGCTGGAGTTAAAGCCCGGCGAGACAACGCAGTGAGGTCGGGTAGAGCGGCGCTTCAGCGCCGCGTTCGCTTAGTTTTTGTTGGAGGGTTTTAACCCTAAAATTTTGGCTGGAGCGTTATCACCCAATTGGAGTGCCCAAATTGATCACCGACGAACGGGTCGAGAATTATCTTTACGCTATTCTGCCCGAGCGCGACCCCGTCTTGCAGGAGATGGAGCGCCAGGCGAAAGAGCGCGACATCCCCATTGTTGGGCCGGCCGTCGGGCGGCTCTTCTGCCAATACGCGCGTCTCCTGAACGCCAGGACGGTCTTCGAGATGGGCTCGGCCATCGGATACTCCACCATCTGCTGGGCGAAGGCAGTTGGCGAGGGCGGCAGGGTGCATTACACCGACGGTAGCCACAAGAATGCCGAGGAAGCCTGTCGCTATTTCCAGCAGGCTGGTGTGTCCGACCGCATCGAAGTCCACGTGGGTGACGCGCTCGAAATTCTTTCCGAACAAAAAGAGGGCTTTGATATCCTCTTCAACGATGTGGACAAACATGACTACCCGCGCGTCTTTCACATGGCCGCCGCGCGCGTGCGCACTGGCGGTCTGTTCATTACCGACAACGCTCTCTGGCATGGCGATGTGGCCTACGCGGCTGGAAATCCCGGCCTCTCGAACGCGGAACCCGACCGCAGCACGAAAGGCGTGGTGGAGCTCAACCGGCTGCTCTACTCGTCCCCGGACTGGTACACGACCATCATTCCGCTCCGTGACGGCGTCGCCGTGGCGATGCGACTGTGACGGCCGTGTCTGAAGCCGCGACCTTCGACATCCTAGCCATCGCCGCGCACCGCGACGATGTCGAGCAGACCTGCGGTGGCACGTTGCTGAAGATGGTCGAATGCGGGCGGCGCACTGCCATCCTCGACCTGACGCAGGGCGAGATGGGCACCCGCGGCACCATCGAGGACCGTGCTCGCGAGGCCGGCGAAGCCGCGCGCATCCTCAAGGTCAGTTGGCGGCAAGCGCTCGACATTCCCGACGGCCAGGTGGAGAACACCTACGACAACCGCCTCAAGGTTGCGCGCGTTATCCGCCAGCTTCGCCCGCGCGTTCTGATTCTGCCCTACTGGCAGGCGCGCCATCCGGACCACGCAACCGCGTCGGTGCTCGGCTACGAAGCTGCGTTCCTCGCGGGCTTGGCCAAGCTCGACCTCGGCGCTGCGCCGCATCGGCCATACAAGATCATCTACGCCAGCCTTTACGCCGACGTTCGGCCGACATTCGTGGTGGATATCTCCGAGCAGTTCGATACGCGATTCGCCGCGCTGATGGCGTATCGGTCGCAGTATCAAGACCAGGAGCAGGGAAGCAAGCTGTTCCCACGCGAGGCCGAGATTCGCGAGCGCATTGCCGCCATGGCCGGCTACTACGGGCTGCTCGCCGGAGTGCGCTACGCCGAGCCGTTTGTCCAGAAAGAAGTCGGCTTGGTGGACGATTTGTTGGCAATTCCCGTGCAGTCGATCTGACGTGGTACTTGATGCCTGACAACGAAATCCTCGTTTTGGTTTCTTGACAAGCGGAGCGCCACCTTTTACAGTCCGTTCCGCAGATGTCTTCATCCCCAGGTTGCAGCTTGGAAATCTGATAAAGGAGTTACCATGTCACCCCATTCCTTAGCCAAGCTTTTGCTTGTTATCACCTTCCTGTGTTGCGTAACCAGTGCCTTCGCGCAGCAGCCGACGGCGAACTCTAATCTCACGCCTTACGGGCCGCCGGTGAGCGTGGAAACGGCCAAGAAAGCTGCTGCAGCCGCCCTCGCCGAAACCCGCAAGAACAACTGGTACATGACGGTCGCAGTCGTCGATCCTGGCGGCAACCTCGTCTATTACGAGAAGATGGACAACACGCAGCTCGGCAGCGCCAAGGTAGCGGCGGACAAAGCGCGCTCGGCCGCACTCTTTAAGCGCCCCACCAAGGCCTTTCAGGATGCGCTGGCTGGCGGCGGCGCTGGTCTTCGCGTCCTTGGACTCGAAGGCGCCGTGCCGGTCGAGGGCGGTGTGCCGCTGATGGTGGACGGCAAGGTTATTGGCGCGATCGGTCTCTCAGGAGATACCAGCGAGCACGACGGGCAATGCGCGCGCGTCGGCGCCGATGCCGTGCAAAAGCCGTGAGCGCCCGCTTACTTCTTCCGCTCCACTAGAAATTTTGCCAGCTCGCGCAGGCTTTCGGCGCGCTCGCCGAACTGCTCAAGAGCGGCATCGGCCTGGACGACGAGCTCGTCGGCCTTCTTGATTGATGCCTCGACGCCGAACAGCGCCGGATACGTCGCCTTGTCGTGCGCGGTGTCTTTGCCGGCAGTCTTGCCCAACTGCTCCGAGGTCTGGGTGACGTCAAGCACGTCATCCACGATCTGAAACGCCAGCCCGATGTTCTGGCCGAAGCTCCGCAGGCAGGCGATTTGTGCCTCGTTGGCGCCCGCGTACAGGCCGCCAGTGACGACGCTGGCGGTGAGCAGCGCGCCGGTCTTGGAGCGATGGATGTACTCCAGCGTCTGCGCGTCAGGGTGCACGTGCTCGGCTTCCAGGTCCATCACCTGGCCGCCGATCATGCCGCCGATGGTGCCGGTGGCGTGCGCGATCTCGGCGATGATGGCCACCCGCGCCTCGGCCGGACACTGCATGCGCGCCAACACTTCGTAGGCCAGGGTTTGCAGCGCGTCGCCGGCGAGGATTGCCGTCGCCTCACCAAACGCCTTATGGCAGGTAGAACGGCCGCGGCGCAGGTCATCGTTGTCGAGCGCCGGCAGGTCGTCATGAATGAGCGAGTAGGTGTGCAGCATCTCCAGCGCAGCGCCCAGTTCCTCGATGCCGGGAGGGACGCAGCCATGAACCATCTGCGCAGCCTCCATGCACAGGGTGGGCCGCAGCCGCTTGCCGCCGGCGAAGACGCTGTGCCGCATGGCCTGGTGGATGGATGCTGGATATTCAGTAGCCGGCGGGAGCAAGCGCTCCAGTGCGGCGTCAGTCAGAATGCGGCCTTCTTCAAGCGTGTCTTTGAGCATGAACAGTGAAGTATAACAATGGCGCGTGCGTGTGGAACCACAGAGGCACAGAGACACGGAGGGCTGGAAGCGAACTGAGGACCGCCGGACCTTCTAGTTCTACGCCGCCGTTGCGTGCGCCCGGCTGAGGGACACGTAGCGTTCCGACGCCAGCAGAATGCCGCG
>Ga0074046_10001291_pt1 | contig 22902 bp, 18 predicted proteins | sample BogForMeECP23OM3_FD_94441 | JGI IMG/M metagenome (GOLD analysis project Ga0074046, IMG submission 94441) | Bog forest soil microbial communities from Calvert Island, British Columbia, Canada - Bog Forest MetaG ECP23OM3 | ecosystem: Environmental > Terrestrial > Soil > Wetlands ...
ACCAAACGATCCAGATATCAGCGCACGTGGAGAATGATTCGGCAACTCCGAAATCTGGGCTATCGGGTCGAATTACCGAATCCTCAAGCCAGCCAAGCACAGGCGCAGTGATTTTCGACTCTGTTATCCGTCGCCAGTGCAGGTAGTCACAATCCTTCCCCGAAACAAAAAACCGGCGGAAGCTTTCGCCTCCGCCGGCCCTGCACTCTCCAAACTGCTATGAAGTCGGTTTGGATACGTTCGAGGCTTGGGGCCCTTTCGGGCCTTGTACAATCTCAAATTCGACCGGATCTCCTTCCTGCAACGTCCGGTACCCATCGCCGACGATCGCTGAATAATGTACGAATACATCGGGCCCGTCTTCCCTCCCTATGAATCCGTATCCCTTCGAATTATTGAACCACTTTACTGTTCCTTGCACTTCGTGTCTCCTTTGGCAGGTGACTCAGGTGTTTCTTACTCTTGGGGCGGTTCAGAAACCAATCGCCGCCATGAGCACGAATTGCGCGGAGTGTATCAAAATGGTTTTCCCACTTTCAATAGTTCACTGCAAGAAAATCTCCCTTTTGTGCATTTTTGTGCATATAAACCGTTTTAAATGGCATCCCGTATGCGCTTAAACCCTATTTCAGAAAAGTAAGGTAGTACAAAATCCCCGCAATTGATTTTCCATCGCGCAATCTGCCACTCTTCATCATCTGTTTCAGCTCCTCAACCGAATACGTATGGGAAATTATTTTCTCATCCGACTCCGGTTCCGCTTCTCCCTCGGTCAATCCCTCTGCCAGCAGAATGTGCATCCGCTCTTCCAGGAATCCTGGCGTCGGAAATATGTCCAGAAACTCAGTGAATCGTTTTGCACGGTATCCCGTCTCTTCCTTTAACTCCCGTGCCGCCGCCTTCTTCACGGTCTCTCCCTTGTCAATCCGCCCAGCTACCAATTCCCATAGATACTGCCGCGTTGCGTGGCGGTATTGCCGGATCATCAATATCCGGCCGTCGTTGAACAACGGTAGCACCACCACCGATCCCGGATGTGTGATCACCTCTCGCGTAACCCGCAATCCTCCTGGCTCCAGCACCTCGTCTTGCTTCACTCCAAACACCTTTCCTCGAAATACCATCTTGCTCTTTAACACTTTCGCTTTTCCCGTGGCCATCTCTGTCCTCACGCTCTCCCATCGTCTTCGTTCGCTTCCTTTACTTCTTTACCTCATTTACCTCTGTCCGCTCGCATCATATACTCAACTTATCCGCTACCCATGCCCATCAACACCATCATCGTCGACGACGAAAAGCCGGCTCGCGAAGAACTGGCCTTTCTCCTGAAAGCCTTCCCCGAGGTCAATGTCCTCGCCCTTGGCAAGAATGGTCTGGACGCAGTCAACTTGATCAAAGAGCACAGTCCCGACCTGATGTTCCTCGACGTCCAGATGCCCGGCCTGGATGGTTTCGGCGTCCTCCAAAAACTAGTCGAGCGCAAACTCAAGGTTCCTCACGTCGTCTTCGCCACCGCTTTTGATCACTACGCCGTGCAAGCCTTCGACGTCAACGCGGTCGACTACGTCTTAAAGCCCTTCGACAAAGCCCGCATCAACAAAGCGATCCAAAAGGTTAAGAAAGAAATCGAAGCCCAAACCAGTCCCACCGAACGCCTCGAGCAGCTTGTCAATCAGCTCGCCGCTCCCAAAGCCACTTCCTCGCAACCGTCAAAAGTCCTCATCCGCTCTCAACAACGCATGCTTCTGGTCGATTCCCGCGACCTCATCTTCGCCTCCATCGAAGGCGGCCTCATCTCCGTATTCGCCAAAGACGCGGAAGGCTCATCCAACTACCGCACGCTCGACGAACTCCTCGAAGCCCTCGACACCGACTCCTTCTGGCGCCCCCACCGCTCCTATCTCGTCAACATTCATCACATCAAGGAAGTCGTGCCCTGGTTCAAATCCTCTTTCATGCTCAAAATGGACGACAAGAAACAATCCGAAATCCCCGTCTCCCGCCAACAAACCAAACGCCTCCGCGAACTCTTCAACCTCTAACGCCATGGACTTCTCCCTCTCCGACCACCAACTCCTCATCCGCGAAACCGTCCGCGACTTCATGAACACCGAAGTCCGTCCCCACGTCAAAGACTGGGAGCGCACCGACCATTTCCCACTCGACGTCATCCAAAAACTCGGCGCCCTCGGCTGCTGCGGCATGTTGATGCCCGAAGAATGGGGCGGACCCGGCCTGGACACCATCTCCTACGTTCTAATGCTTGAAGAGGTCGCCAGAGTTCACACCGCCATGTCCACCGCCCTAGGCGTAACCAACTCCGCCGTCCAGCTCCCCCTCCTGGCCCATGGCACCGCTGACCAAAAGAATCGTTACCTCAAACGCCTCTCCTCCGGTGAAATCATCGGCGCCTTCTGCCTGACCGAGCCCGCCGCCGGTTCCGACGCCGCCGGCATCCAAACCACCGCCACATGTAACCGGGGGTCTTTAGACCCGCAAGGCCCCATCCAGAATTGTCATCCCGAGCGAAGCGAGGGAGCTGCTTCTTCCACTGGCCACTCGCCACCCGCCACTAGCCACTATCTTCTCAACGGCACCAAAACCTGGGTCACCAACGGATCGCACGCCGGTCTCTACATCGTCTTCGCCAAAACCAATCCCTCCGCTGCCGGGAAGGGAATTACCGCTTTCCTCGTGGAACCCACGTTTTCCGGTTTCAAAATCGGCCGCCACGAAGACAAAATGGGCCAGCGCTCCTCTCCCTCCGTGGAAATTCTTCTAAACGATTGCCTAGTTCCCGCCGAGAACCGCCTCGGCGGCGAAGGCGCCGGCCTGAAAATTGCCCTCTCCGCCCTGGACGGCGGCCGCATCGGTATAGCCGCCCAAGCCGTAGGCCTCGCCCAAGGTGCCCTGGACGAATCCGTAAAATACGCCCGCGCTCGCAAAGCCTTCGGCAAATCCATCGGTGAGTTTCAAGCCATCCAGTGGATGCTCGCTGATATGCACACCGAAATCGAAGCCGCCCGCGCCCTTCTCTACCAAGCCGCCTTTCAAAAAGATCGCAACTCCCCCTTAACAACAACCCGTCATTCCGAACGGAGTCCGCGGAGTGAGGAATCCCTCTTCTCTTCCGCTAGCCACTCGCCACTCGTCACTCGCCACTCCTCAATGGGTTCGGCGTCTTCACGCGCAAAGTTATACGCCAGCGAAATGGTCAATCGCGTCGTTTACAAAGCCGTCCAGATCCACGGCTCCCTCGGCTACTCTCGCGAATCCGAAGTCGAACGCATGTATCGCGACGCTCGCGTCATCACCATCTACGAAGGCACCAGCGAAATCCAGCGCACCATCATCGCCCGTGACCTTCTGAAATGTCAGTAGCACAGCTCTTGAGCCTGCTGTAGGTTCGTCAGAGCTTCAGGTCCGACATCATCTATCCCCGACAACTTCGGCTTCAGCCGTGACGACCCTTCGGTGTCCTCTGCGAACCTTTCCGCCTTTTGATCGCTGATCGCCCGTCGCGTCTGCCTGATATCCGATCGCCGATATCTGATATCCTTGGAAATTCAGCGCTCATGAATGTCGCTCGCTTGCCGCGATGCTTGATCGCTGATCGCCGGTCGCTGATCACCGGTTCCAGATATCTGATTACTGATATCGGATCTCCATTTCACGCGAGGCTCGACTTTTGTCCAACTCCACCGCATCCAAACGCGTCCTCTCCGGCATGCGCCCCACCGGCCGTCTGCAAATCGGCAACTACTTCGGCGCTCTCCAAAACTGGGTCAATCTCCAATCCGATCCTGCCAACGATTGCTTCTTCTTCGTCGCCGATTGGCACGCCCTCACCAGCGATTACGCCGACACCTCCGCCATCGCCGAAAACACCATCCAGGTCACCATCGATTTCCTGGCCGCCGGCCTCGATCCCAACAAAGCCGTCATCTTCCTGCAGTCCCTTGTTCCCGAACATGCCGAACTCCATCTCCTCCTCTCCATGGTCACTCCGCTCAGCTGGCTCGAGCGCGTCCCCACCTACAAGGAACAACTCGAAAACATCCGCAACAAGGATCTCCACACCTACGGCTTCCTCGGTTATCCCACCCTCCAAACCGCCGACATCGTCATGTACTCGGATCCCGGCAAGCCCCTCATCGTCCCCGTCGGCGAAGACCAAGTCGCCCATGTCGAGCTTTCCCGCGAACTCGTCCGCCGCTTCAATTTCTTCTATGGACTTGTCATCAAACAAGACCTCTTTGTGTCGGCAAACTTCACCGACTACTGCGCTGTCTTGAAAAGGCTCGGAGTAGTTGGCACACTCAGAGATATTGTCGATTCTGTCCAAGGCATCATCGAAGCGCGCACCGCAATCAAGCGGGCAATTGCGGAAACCGGTGTGCAGAATTTCTTGATGGAAATTAGTGCCTATGCCAAGTATTTCGAGTTCAAAGAAGTCTTAACCGAACCCGACGTCCTCCTCACCAAAACTCCCCGCGTCCCCGGCCTCGATGGGCGCAAAATGTCCAAGTCCTACGGCAACGCCATCACCCTCTCCGAATCCGACGCCGACATTCGCGCCAAGACCAAGGTTATGATCACCGACCCCGCCCGTAAACGCCGCACCGACCCCGGCAATCCCGACGTCTGCCCCGTCTACGACTGGCACAAGCTTTTCTCCACTCCCGATCGCGATCCCGGCCGTCTCGACTGGGTCCGCACGGGTTGCACGACTGCCGGAATCGGCTGCATCGAATGCAAAGCCGCCATGGCCGACAACCTGATCAAGTGGATCGCCCCCATCCGCGAACGCCGCCTCCACTGGGAATCCAATCCCAAAGGTGTCCTGGAAATCCTGGACCAAGGCAGCGCAAAAGCCCGCGAATCTGCAAAGCAAACGATGGCCCGCGTCCGCGAATCCATCTTCCACTGGTCCTCCAAGCGCTCCTCCCTGTAGCTCACGCCTTCAGGCGTGAGGCCTTTCTCTTGGGTCTTCCTCTGTAGCGCTGGCTTTTATGCCAGCGTTCTTGGGTTTGTAGCTGACGCCTTCCAGCCGTGGAGCCTTTCTCCAGTGGGTGAACATTGCGGGTGAAACGTGATCGACTTGGTCGGCGAATTTTGGTCGGCGCGCCGACTAAATAAGTTCCATAAATAGTGGACTGCTATTCGAATATGAGCGTTTTAGTTTCAAGATGGAAATATCGCGTGGAATCAGAAGGTTGCCGCCGACTTATTCGAATCAATATGCGCGATTGCTGGGAGGTTCAGGGAGTATCCAAATGCGTTCATGGACTGTCGGCGACGATGCACCGTTCTCGACTCTATCTGAAGCCACTTTGCGGTCGACTCCGTCCCAGCTTTTCCCGTTTCGAATGTTCGCGGCAGACTGTCGCTCTTAGGACCAAATCCCAAAACTCCTCTTCTTAAACCCTTCCAATTTCCCATGTCTTCTAACTCTTTTCTCGCCACTCGCCACTAACCACTTGTCACTGTTACACTATTCCCCGACAAATGGCCTCTCCTTACAGAATCACCATCCCGATGTACGAAGGTCCTCTCGACCTCCTGCTGGATCTCATCAAAAAGCAGGAAATGAACATCCACGACATCCAAATCTCTAAGATCACGTCGCAATACCTCGACTACCTCCACCAGCTCGAAGTCCAGAACATCGACGTTTCCGCCGAATTCATCTACATGGCTGCCACGCTCATCTACATTAAATCCAAGATGCTTCTCCCACCCGACCCGCTCGCCTCCGCCGAAGAGCAGTCCGCCGATCCGCGCGAAGAACTGGTCCAGCGCCTCCTCGAACACGAAAAATTCAAAAACGCCGCCCAGCTCCTCTACCAGCGCCAGCAGATCGAAGAAAACGTCTGGTCCAATCCCGACAAGTCCCTCTACAACGACGAAGGCACCGAAGGCGAACTCGTAGTCTCCTTGGTCGACCTGGTCCGCGTCTTCCAGCAAGTCCTCGAACGCAAAAGAGAAGTCACCCGCATCGAGCTTCAGCACGAAACCTTCACCGTAGCCCAGATGATCGCTCAACTCCGCGGCCAGATCCTTGCCAGCGATACCAACTCCGTTAGCCTGATCCAATTCTTCGAAGCCTGCCCCTCCCGTCACGCCATGATCGTCGCTTTTCTCGCCGTGCTGGAAATGGTCAAGCTTCAAGCCATAGCCCTAAGCCAGGAAAAACAATTCGGCGAAATCCTCATCAAGAAAGCCAAATCCTTCGACGTAGCCTTTGACGACTCCGGCACTCTCCGCATCGACGCCGAATACCAATAATTTTCGCCGTTTTCAGACTCCACTTGTAGGGGCAGCTTTACGCCCCCCGCCTTTCTTGGGTTGCCTCGATCCGCCACGTCACAAATTTACTCGAGAGTGTCCCGCCGTTCACGTTCTTCTCTTCGGGTCATCCTGAGCTCGTGTTTTTTGCAGGCGACGGATCTCACTGCAAATTACTCCTCAGCTGCCCTAACTCCAGGGCCCGCTTCCTGATATCTGATATCTTCCTCCGCACCGCTTTGCGCTGTCGACGGTTGACTGTAAACTGTGAACTACCTATGACCGACCTCGAACTCAAAGCCGCTCTCGAAGCCATCATCTATGCCGCCGACGAGCCCGCCACGCTCGACCAGCTCGCCGCCGCTCTGGGCGAAGACAAGCTCCCCGTCAAAGCTGCCCTCGACCAGCTCATCGCCTCTTACGCCTCCGAAGATCGCGGCATCGAAGTTCGCGCCGTCGCCGGTGGCTACAAGCTGTACACCAAGCCCCAGCACCACGACGTCGTCCGCCGTTTCATCAAATCCCTCCGGCCGCCTCTCCGCCTCTCCATGCCCGCCCTGGAAACTCTCGCGGTGATCGCCTACAAACAGCCCGTCACCGCCCCCGAAATTTCCGAAATTCGCAGCGTCAATACCTCCGGCGTAATCTCAACGCTCCTCGACAAGAAACTAATCACCACCGCGGGACGCAAGGAAGTCATCGGCCGCCCCATCCTCTACAAGACCTCCAAAGAATTCTTAATGCGCTTTGGCCTGAGCGACCTGGACGAACTCCCCAGCCTGAAAGAGTTTGAAGCCCTCGCCCGCGAAGCCTTGGGCTCCGATGACGCCACTCCCACCGACATTTCCGAAGATCACGTCTCCGAACTACACCCCGAAACGGACGTGGCCAACGCGGCCGCCCCAAGAATCTCCGAGACCATCCAACATGTAGAGCAAGAACTCACCGCCGCCGAAGCATTCCGCGAACAGGAAGCCTTAGCGACCAGCGAAGGCATGCCCTCCGGAACTCTGGACGAAGATCCTGCCCCTCCCCCCAACGCCAAATCCCAATCCGCCTCCGACTAACCTTGGAGTGCGGCGGCTTGCCGCCGCTTTTACGGTCCCCAATTCACCACCAGTGTGTCATCCAGAGCGCGCGTCTTTTGCACGCGAAGCACCTCAACTCCCCGGGTATTGCGTCCCAACAAAGACTCCACTTGTAGGGCGGCTTTACGTCGCCTGCCTTTTCTTGGGTTTTCCTTGTTTTGCCACTCAGAAATGAACTTCAGGGTGCCCACCCTAGGTTTCTTAGGGTGGGCTCTTATGATCGAACGCCACAAGGTTTCTTCGCTTCCACTCTTCCACCAGTTCACTTCTTCGCTTTTCCATCACCTCCTGATCGCCGATAGCGGGTCGCTGATCGCTTTCCTGATATCGCCCATCCGATTACTGATATCCTTCCTCCATGCTCGAACGCCTCCAAAAAATCATCTCCCGCGCCGGCATTGCTTCCCGCCGTCACGCCGAACAACTTATCCTCTCCGGCCAAGTCCGCGTCAACGGCAAAACCGTCACCGAGCTTGGCACCAAAGCCGATCCCGCCATCGACAAAATCGAAGCGGCCGGTCGCCCCATCGACTCCGCCCCGCGCTCCGTCTATCTCCTTCTTCACAAACCCCCCGAGGTCGTCTCCACCCTCGCCGATCCTGAAGGCCGCAAAACCCTCCGCAATTTCCTTCGCGGCTTTCCTGAACGCGTTTATCCCGTTGGCAATCTCGAATACGCCGCCTCCGGCCTCGTCTTTCTCACCAACGACGGCGACCTCGCGGCCCAACTCCTCAAACACTGGAACCATCTCGAGCAGACCTACCACGTCAAAGTGAAAGGCATGCTCACCCTCACCGATCTCGAACGCCTCAGCAAAGAAGCGGGTGTGAAGCTAAAGACTGTTCGCCAACCCGAAGCCACTCGCCGCCACAGCGCGAACTACTGGTATCAGCTCCAAATGTCTGGGGCCAAACTGGAATCTCTGCGCCACATTCTTTTCCGCGAACACCATCCCATGGAAAAAGTAATGCGCATCGCCCTGGGCTCACTAAGCATCGAAGGCATTCCCCGTGGCCGCTACCGCCTTCTCCAAAAGCGCGAAGTCGAATCCTTAACCAAGCCCCCGAAAAAGCCCACAAAGCCATTCACCAAGCCCAAGCCCCGCTGATTTTCAATCGTTGTTGCAGGGCGGCTCTTTAGACCCGTGTTTTGACTTATCCTGCTTACGCCACTGACCAAATGAACTTGCGCGTGCCCCATCCTTTGCGCTTTTTGCAAAGGGTGGGTTCTTACGCTCGCCACGCGTCACCAGCCACTCGCCACTTTTTTCTTTGCTGTAAACTTAGAAGTTCACACGGAAAACTTTCCATGGCCGACCGCCTCCAAAAAATCCTCGCCGCCGCCGGCATCGCCTCACGCCGCAAAGCCGAAGAAATCATCACCGCTGGCCGCGTCACCGTAAACGGCAAGGTAGTGACCGAACTCGGCACCAAAGCCGATCCCTCCACTGACACCATCACCGTCGATGGCAAACCTCTCCAGCGCGCACAACGTTTCGTCTATTTCCTGCTGAACAAACCCAAAGGTTATGTCACCACGGTTACCGACCCCGAAGGCCGGCCCACCGTCATGCAACTCCTCGGCAATCTCCCCGAACGGGTCTATCCCGTCGGTCGTCTTGACTACGCCAGCGAAGGCCTTCTTCTCCTCACCAACGATGGTGCTCTCGCCCAAAAACTCACCAAAGCCGGCTCCCACGTTCCCAAAACCTACCACGTCAAAATCAGTGGCAAGCCCAACGGACAAGCCATTCAAAAACTGCGCAACGGCGTCACCATCGCCCTCGACGACAACCGCCGCGTCAAACTCTCACCCACAAAAATCCAGCTGCTTCAGGACGCGGAAAACCCGTGGTACGAAGTTACTCTAATCGAAGGCCGCAATCGCCAGATTCGCCGCATGTTCCAACAAGTGGGCTTCCTCGTCGAGAAAATCAAACGCGTCCAACTCGGCCCCTTAACTCTCGACGTGCCTACAGGCAAATTCCGTCCTCTAACCGAGAGGGAAGTCCACCGCCTGAAAAACCTCGCTGCTCCCCCCGAAGTCTAATTCGCAGCCCAGTAGCTCAGGCCTTCTAGGCCTGAGGCTTTTCTCTTGGTTTTCCGGGTGCCCAAAAGCAAAAAAATGCGTTGTCATCCTGAGCGAAGCGAAGGATCTCAACCCTCGCATCCTGTCTCCCAACTCTCCGCTCTCTCTGCGGCCTTCCGTTACCTCTGCGGTGAACTCTTCTCTTCGGGTCGCGTGCCCATCCTCATTTTTTTGAGGATCTACGCAGAGCCTCGAACGGGACTTCGGTTCGTCTCTCTTCCTGATCGCTGGTCGCTGGTCGCCGGTCGCCTCCTCCGATATCTGATCACTGATGTCTGATATCCACTCTCACGAAACATCCCTCTACACAAACACTAATCCCCGGCATAAACTAAACTCATGACCCACACCCTCGAAGAACTCATCCCCGATTACATCCAGGGCCTCCCGGCCTACGTCCCCGGCAAGCCCATCGAGGAAGTCGAACAAGACCTCAAGATCCACGCCGTCAAACTCGCTTCCAACGAAAATCCCCTCGGCCCCTCCCCCAAGGCCATGGAAGCCGCTCGCCGCGCCCTGGGCGAAGCCAACTGGTATCCCGATGGTGGCAGCAAGCGTCTCCGTGAAGTCCTCGCCGCCCGCAACAATGTGCGCTTCGAAGAAGTCTTCGTCGGCCTCGGCTCTAGCGAAATAATCGACCTCGCCTCCCGCACTCTCCTCCGCCCCGGCCTCGAGGGCATCACCAGCGAAGGTTCCTTTGCGCTCTTCTCCATTGCCATTCGCGCTTCCGGCGGCCATCTCATCCAAACGCCTATGCGTGATTACACCTTCGATCTTGACGCCATCGCCGCGGCGGTTACCCCGCAAACCCGCGTCATCTATATCGCCAATCCCAACAATCCCACCGGCACCGCTTTCGGACACGACGAATTCGCCGCCTTCCTCAAAAAAATTCCTGGTGATGTTCTCGTCGTTCTCGACGAGGCTTATCACGAATACGCTGCCCGCACCGATCTTCCGCGTTCCCGTGAACTCTTCCGCGAGTACAACAACATCCTCACCCTTCGCACTTTCTCCAAAGTCTACGGACTCGCCGGCCTCCGCATCGGCTACGGCATCGGCCACCCTACGCTCGTAGCCGAAATGAACAAGCTTCGCACTCCGTTCAACGTCACCAGCGTTGGCCAGGCCGCTGCCCTTGCTGCCCTCGATGACAACGACCATGTTCGTCGTTCTGTCGAATCCAACCGTGCCGAGCGTCATCGCCTCTTCGACGAACTCCGCAAACTTGGATTCTCCCCCGTTCCCAGCGAAACCAATTTCCTGTTCGTCCCCATCGGCCCCAACGCCAGGTCCCTTTGCGACGAACTGCTCCACGAAGGCGTCATCGTTCGTCCCATGGGCTGGATGGGTTTTCCCGAAGCCATCCGCATCTCCGTCGGCAGCCCCGCGGAAAACACCAAACTCCTCCTCGCCTTAGCCTCCACTCAACTTCGCCTCCACTCCAACTCCCTCCAACCCTCCCACTAATCCTACGCGCGTACTGGTAACGGCGGCTTTACGCCGCCGTCTTGGGTTCCCACGAGACCGCCGATTTCCCGACCGGCCTCTGGGGTCCAATCCCTGTAGCTCACCCCTTCCAGGGGTGAGGCCTTTTCCGTGCGTCTTGTCTACCACTGAAGTTCGCTCGTAGCCGTAACTCTTCTCCGAAACTGCGAACTGAAAACTACCAACTATGAACTGCCCGTCCTCTGTGGTGAATCCCTCCCCGTATCTCTCCGCTCTCTCTGCGGCTCCTCTGCTATCTCTGTGGTGAACTCTTCTCTTGGTTCTCTTAAACTCTTAAACTCTTAAACTCTTAAGCTCTTAAGCTCTTAAGCTCTTTTACTTCCTCCCGATCTCCTTTATCCTTTTCTCAGTTTCCATCATCGAATCGCAATGGTCCTCCATCTCCCTGACGACACTCCCAATTTCCCCGACCCCGTCACCGATCTCCTCCGCCATTCCAAAACCATCGCCGTCGTCGGACTCTCCTCCAATCCACGCCGCCCCTCCCACGAAGTCGCGTCCTACCTTCAATCCGTTGGTTATAAAATCATCCCCGTCAATCCCAACGAATCCGAAGTTCTTGGCCAAAAATCTTATGCTCGTCTTGAAGACGTCCCAGAACCCATCGACATCGTCGACGTCTTCCGCCGCCCCGAAGAAGTTGCCCCTATCGCCGATTCCGCCATCACCATCCACGCCAGAGCCCTTTGGCTCCAGCAGGGAATCAAGAACGAGCAAGCCGCCGCCAAAGCCCACGCAGCCGGCCTCTTGGTAATAGAAGACGCCTGCCTCTTTGTGGAGCACAAAAAACGCCGCCCCCTTTAGGGCAGACTGAGTCGGCGAGCCCTGCGGCTTCATTCGAGCAAAACAAAAAAGGCGCCCTCTTTAGGCGCCTCCTCTCTTTCGCGTGTACTGGACGATCTTTAAACCGGCCAGCCTTTCTCGTTCATTCTGATATCTGATCGCTTATCTCTGATATTTCTCTTCTTCCTCAAAACCCAAACACCTGCAGATTCCTCTTCCCCGGCAACACCACCGCCAAATATCGTCCGTCCGCCGATAGCCCATACTCCCGGATCGCCAATCCGTGCAACAACTGCCGCGGCTCCGGTTCCAGCACCGGCACCACTTGACCCTTCCGGAACTCCGCCAATCCTGGCACGCGGAAACTCACCAAATCCGCCGACTTCTTTTCCACCGTTCGTTTCACATAAATTTGCGTTTCTTCCGCATTCCATTGCACCACGCCCAGTCCCACACGCATCCGCGCCACGCGCCCGGGTTTCTCCAAATCCCGAACCTCCAGCACCTCCCGGTCCAGGAAATACGCAGCCTTCGTTCCACTTGGCGAAATCGAAAGCCCTCCGAAATATCCGTCGAGCGTGGCGAGTTCCTTATCCTCTTGCTGAAGCAGTTCCAGTCGCTGCATCCGCGGCGGCCCTTCCATGTTCCGGTCGCGTTCTATTGCAATTGCCGAATTGCTGCCCGGAATCCGTACCGCTGCCGCAAAGGTCCGGCCTTCGAATACTTTCGTCTCGGGTCCACTCGACATGTACAAGTAATGCATCGAAAACAATTCTCGCGTCGAAATCTCCTCCGTCAAATACACCAGCGTTCCGTTATCCCTCAGCCACATCGGCTGCTCCGCTTCCGTCACCAGCGGATCGTTTCCCCTCGGATGTAATTCGCGCCCCTGGTCGTCCAGCAACAATAACGCTCGCGCGTCGTCGTGGTGTTCGTCCTCCGGATCCACTGTCGTCGTAAACAATTGCACCGCCACAATGTGCCCATTCGGCGACCACGTGAACGACTCCACCTGATACGTGAACGGCTTATCGCCGTGCGTAAACTTCTGCCCCTCCAAAATCCGTCGCCGCTTCCCGTTTGACTCTGCAATAAAAATATCATCACGCTGCAAATCGTATTTCTTGGTCTTAAACATCCGTCGGACCGAAAACACAATCCGCCCGTCCGGCGCATACGCAAACGCCGTCACTTCCTCATCCACATTCATCACCGGCTTATCCAAATTCTGCGCCTTCACAACAGCAGAGCAGGGAATCAACCAAACCAAAAGAAGAAGCGCCAGCACAAATGAACTTGCGCGTGCTCTACTCCTCGCGTCTCTTGCGAAGGGGGAGTCTTCTCTTCTCTCATATTGCAGCTCAAACGACATTTTCACCGTTCCTCACACTCGGGTGCCCCATCCTCGTTTTGTGAGGGTGGGTCTTAGGGTCATTTTCTATTTTCCATTTTTCAGTTTCTATTTCTCGCCGCCCGCAACGCCCCTCTGTAATCCCAACCTTCACGGCCCCGGCGTCCTCCCCGTAAACTCCGAGCAACACGGCTTCTCCACCGGCGTAAACTCCATAAACTCCACCCGCGTTTGATCGGGGTCATACAAATTCAATTGCCACTTCCCATCTTTCCCGATCTTCGGCTGCTCGTGCTCCGTCACGCCGTTCTTCTCGATCCCTTTGGCCGCCGCCTGAATGTTCGTCACTCCCAACGAAATATGATTCATCACTCCCCGCGTGTGTTTGTCCGGATTCGGCTCAATCCTCAGCATGTACTCAATCCAGTCCGTTCCATCCGGAACCTGCATCGCCATCCAGTTTGTCTCGCCTTCCCTCATCCCCCCGTGCCAGTACACGTCAAAACCCAGCAAATCCTTGTAAAAACGATCCTCCGTCGCCGCATCCTTCACAATAAATCCCGCATGAATCAGCTTATGGCTGATCGACCCTTCCGGCTCTCCCGCTTTCCCCCAATTCTTCTCCTGCACAAACACAATCCGGTTTCCTTCCGGATCCGAAGTATAGAAATATGGCGTTCCATCCGGCCACGTCATGATCCGTTCCGCCGGAACGCCCTTCGCCGTCAGATACGTCCGCATCTTCCACAAATCATCCGTCGCCAGTCCCACTTCCACCAGGAACGGTCCGCCTGTTCCCGGCGGCGTCTTCACCAAATCCACCCGCTGATACGGATTCACCAGGAAACTTGCCTGCACCCCATTCCCGTTTTTCGCTTCTCCCAAAGGCAATCCCATTGCCTCATAAAACCCCTTAGCTTTCTCCAAATCCGTCACCTTAAACGTCACATACGCAATCCCCAATATTCTCGGCCTACCCGCCGTCTCCGCCGCCCAACAAGCCCCCACCACCAAACCCACCGCAGCAACCACCGCCACCACAATCCTTACCCACGCATTCCCACTCGTCCTCATCTCAATACGCTCCGTTCCCTCTGCGGCCGTCTGCTACCTCTTTGGTGGACTCTTCTCTGCTCGTCTGTCCAGTTTCAATTTTCCATTTGCCAATTTCAGATCACGACCGACTCGCCGCTTTCTTCTTAATCCGCGCAATTTCTTCCATTCTGCTACGCAACCGCGCCTCAAATCCCTGGTCACTAGGTTTGTAGTACACCCGCCCCGAAAGGTTGTCCGGCAAGCACTGCATCTCCGTCACCTTCTCTTCATAATCGTGCGCGTATTGATACCCCTCGCCGTACCCCACATTCTTCATCAAGCCCGTCACTGCGTTTCTTAGATGCAACGGCACAGGATCCGCTTCTGTTTTTCTCACGTCTTCCATCACGTTCCCATACGCCACATACACGGCATTCGATTTCGGCGCCAAAGACAAATACACCGCAGCCTGTGCTAACGCCAAGTGGCCCTCCGGCGCTCCTAAAAAATCAAACGCGTCTTTCGCGGCTAGCGTCACCGCCAGCGCCCCCGGCTCCGCCATCCCGATGTCCTCACTCGCCATCCGCACCATACGCCGCGCCAAATACAGCGGATCCTCCCCGCTCTCGATCGTCCGTGCCAGCCAATACAGCGCTGCATCCGGGTCCGAGTTCCTCACTGATTTATGCAGCGCCGAAATTAAGTTGTAATGTTCCTCCCCCGCCTTGTCATACCGCAGCATTCGCCGCTGCAGCACCTCCTCCAGCAATTCCATCGTAATTCGTTTCACTCCCAAGGATGCCTCGTCCGCCTTCTTTGAGGCCGAGTCCTGGGGTCCGTGTTCCAAACTCCTCACACTCAATTCCAGCGTGTTATACGCCGCTCTCGCATCCCCATTCGCAAATGCCCCAATCCGGAACAACACATCTTCGCTGGTAACCACATTCTCGCCACACAGCCCCCGTTCCTTGTCCTCCAACGCCCTTTTCAATAGCTCCACAATCTGCGGCGTCGTCAACGATTCCAGTACATAAACTTTCGTACGCGACAAAAGCGGCGAGATCACCTCAAACGAAGGATTTTCCGTCGTCGCTCCAATAAACAAAATATGGCCCGCCTCCACATACGGCAAAAACGCATCCTGCTGCGCTTTGTTGAACCGGTGCACCTCATCCACAAACACAATCGTGCGCACACCGCTCCGCGAACGCTTCTCCGCCTCTACCATCACCTCTTTGATCTCTTTGATCCCGCTTAACACCGCGCTAAACGCCACGTACTCACTCTTCGTCACCCGCGCAATCACCCGCGCCAGTGTTGTCTTCCCACACCCCGGTGGCCCCCAAAACAACATCGAGCTCAAATTGTCCGTCTCGATTTGTACCCGCAGCGGCTTTCCGGGCCCCAGCAACTTCTCCTGCCCCACAAACTCATCTAGGGTCCGTGGTCGCATCCGTTCCGCCAACGGCTGCAGTCCCGCCGCTGTCTCCGGTACCGGCAATCCCGCAAACAATCCCATCCCCCAAGTCTATTTCACTTTCCGCGTGATTTCGAATGTCACGCGACTCCCGACGGCCCGTCTTCCGAGCGGAGTCCGCGAAGTGAGGGATCTCTCCTCGGTCCCTCGTTTCCAATTTACATCTTCTATTCACCTGCCACTCTTCCCATATAGAACCTCAAAAACGAATCACTGTCCGACACCAGGCAAACCTGTGCGTTCGGCTGTCCCTCTAATGGCTTCGTCGACCCATCGTCCTCCACCATCAACCGCATCGCTTTCGTCGGGCATAAGTCCGGCCGGATCGCATACGCCATCGCCACGGCATCAAACATCGTCGGAGTCTCCTGCTTCGTTCCGTATGCCCATTGGTGATATAGCACCGTCAACGCATCCGTTAGCGCGGTTCCTCGACTAAACAGCCGCGCCCTTTCCAATTCCTGGAATCGAATCTGCGTCGAATCTAGAGGCATTACGTACAACGGAACGCCCGAAGCAAATACCTTCCGCGCCGCCGCCACGTCACACAAAATATTCCACTCCGGCATCGGCTTCGATGCCACCGTTGGATACGCAAACCCGTCATACCCGCGATATACCGACCCACCCATCAGCACCACCCGCTTCAATTTCCGGAATGTCTCCGCATCCTTCTCAATCGCCGCCCCTAGGTTTGTCTCGGGCCCGATTGCAATCAACGTAATCTCTCCCGGATGCTTTCGAATCTCGCCCAACAAAAAATCTACCGCACCAGGCAATTTCGACGCTGGCTCCCGTTCCGCATACTTCGCCTGTGAAAACGTCAGCGTCCCCTTCGCCGGATATTTTTCAATCCCCACCGCTACGGGAATGTCGGCGCGCCCCGTCTCCCGCAAAAATCTTTGCACCAACCGAGCCCTAAGAGCTGTATTCCCCCACGCCGTGGTGATCCCCACAATCTTCACTTCCGGACTCTGCAGCGCCAATCCAATCGCAAACGCATCATCAATGTCATCTCCGATATCCGTATCAATAATCACCAACTCCGTCTCTTGCGGTGGCGGCTTTACGCCGCCATCTTGAGGTGCGGGCGCCCCATCCTCGTCTTTCGACGCCGGCTCTTGGGTTTCCCGTCCTAACGCCAAACCGTCATTCCGAACAGAGTCCGCGGAGTGAGGAATCCCTCTTCGTCCGCCGGGTGCCTCGTTTTTCGACCATGGGTCTTGGGTTTCGTATCTAGGGGGTCGGAGCCTTAGCTCCGACGCAAAGCCCTGCGAGAACCGAGCTCTTGCCGCTAAGGAATCTGAAGGCCCCCCGATCAGCCAAGTTGCATCGGGGGCCCTGGCTATCCACGATTCCTGTCCACATGTGAAGCCAACACAAACGCAAGCCGCCAAACCCGATAACACTACGCCTTTAACTTTCCAGGGACCTTTCATCTCTCTGTGTCCTCTTTGCTTTCTGTGAAGAAACTCATTTTCTCGGCGGCATTGCCAACGGGTGAAGCTTCGTTCCTTTGGCGTACTCCAGCTGTCGACTGTTAGCTGGTGACTGTTGGCTGCCTTTTCCTCCTCTGCCGGTATGCCTCGTACAAAACCACTGCCGCCGCCGCTCCCGCATTCAACGATTCCACCTTCGTTGCCATCGGTATGTGAATCCGTCCGTCCGCCGCATGCACCACGTCTTCCGGGAGTCCGGCCCCTTCGTTTCCCACCAGTAGCGCCACCGGCTCGCACCACTCCACTTCCCACGGCGCCATCAGGCCTACGCCCTCTTCATGTGCGCACGACGCCACCGTCGCGATCCCATTCACCTTCAACTGTGCCAGCAGAATCCCTAACGCCATGCCCGTCAAAATCGGCAAATGCAGCGCGGCCCCCGCCGAAGCCCGCAGCGCCTTCGGCGCAAACGGACTCGCCGTTCCACTCTGCCCCGTAGCCGCAGTCACGATTCCCGTAGCTCCGAACGCCGCCGCCGTCCTCAAAATCGTCCCGACATTCCCCGGGTCCTGCACTCCCGCCAATACCACAATCAACGGTGCGCAAGTCCCTTCAGGTGTCGCCAGCACATCCGCCATCTCCACCTTTCGCGGAACCACCAACGCCGCCACTCCTTGCGGGTGCTCCGTATCCGCAATTCCCTCAAACAATCGGTCTGTGGTTCGCAACACTGGAAATCCCACTTCCGCCTTGCCCACCAGAGGCGCCAACCGCTCTCTGTATCTCTCCCCACTCTCGCTGAAGACCACCGCCTCCACGCGGCAACCCGACGCCAGCGCTTCCTCCACCAATCGCACACCCTCCACTCCTACCGCTCCATTCGCTGTAGCCACCCCACCCCGCAGCGCCACGCGAAATTCCCTCAACCAACGATTCTCCCGGCTAGTCAATATCTCAGTGTCAGACCCACCGCGCGCAGCTCTAACCGCCGGCACTCCAGCTTTTCCCCCTCTGCCGTTCTTCATCGCCTCACCCATGCCGCGAGCCTACCAAATTTCTCCGAGACTCTTATACTCTTTTGCCTTTCACTCTTCCTACCGCCTTTCGCCAGACCTCCGCCGACCTGCCCAATGAGAAACCTATCATCCGGAGCGCCTCTGTTGCGCGCGCGAAGGATCTCAGCCTAACGATATAGCCTCCGAACAATCAGCAACCACAGCCCTCCAATATCGGGTATCTAATCACTGATATCCTGCCCCCGTCATTGCGCCCCGTCCACACGTGTGATAATTTCCCACACAGCGGCGAGTTTGCTGCTGGCCGTCGCTCCAGAACAGGGTGGGTACCTTCGATTGTCCGCCGAGATATTGAAGGTTAGTGCCGCGAATCCGGATCCACGGATAATTCGCTACGCCGCAGGCTGGTTAAATCGTGGTTCGGTCATCGCTGTTCCTACGGACACGCTTTACGCTCTCGCCGCCGACCCCGTCAATCTAGCTTCCGTTGAAGAAATTTTTCGTGTCAAAGGACGCCCTGAACACCGCGCCCTGCCCATTCTCATCAACTCCCTCATCTACGCCCAAGTCCTCGCCAAAGATATTCCCGACAATTTCTACCGTCTTGCGCAAGCTTGCTGGCCTGGTCCGCTCACCATTGTCGTCGACGCGTCCAACCGTCTCCCCCTCAAAGTCACCGGCAACACGCGTCGCGTCGCTCTCCGCTGGCCCAGGCACAAAATCGTCAACGATCTCATCGCTGAACTCGGCGTCCCGCTCACCGGCACTAGCGCCAATGTTTCCGGCTCTCCCACTTGCGAGAGTGGCGAAGAAGTCTTCCGCCAGCTCGGCGATCGCATTCCTCTTATTCTGGATGCGGGTGACGTTCTCGGAGCCATGCCTTCCACTATCATCGAGCTTCGTGGTGACCTCTGGTGCATCGGCCGCGAAGGAGCTATTCCCGCCGACGATATCCGCGAAATCCTCGAAGGCGACGACGCTGTCCCCGCCTAATCACAACAGTCTCCGTTACGTCTGTGGCCCTCTGCTGTCCCTCCGGTAAATCTTTCGCTTAAACTCTTCTCTGCACCCTCTGCGGTGAAATTTCCTCTTCACTGTGCCAAGAAATCAAAATCACGACTCCAAACTTCCAACCACCTCTCAAAGACAAATCTTCCCCAGCACTACTGCCTTCTCCGCCCCCGTCGCACTCGTCAAATTCCCCGTCCGCCGGTTCCACGTCTCATACGCCAACAACGCAAAAGCGTACGCCTCCTTCGCCTCCTCCGGCACGCGCAGTTTGGACGACGCCATCACCTCCATCGGCGCCAGCGCCGCGGACAACTGCGCCATGATCAACGGATTCTTCGCTCCGCCCCCTGACACAATCAATTGCTGTACCTTCGTCCTCTTCAACACAAATCTCCTCAACGCATCCACAACCGACGCCACCGTAAATTCCGTCGTCGTGCGGATCAAATCGTTTGGCCCCGCCCCAAATTTCTTCCCGAGCCGCAACAATTCCTGAAAATACGCGCGCCCGTAATATTCCCGCCCCGTCGATTTCGGTGGTCCCAATCGCAAATACGGATCCCGCAGCAATTCCTTCAACACTTTCGCATTTGTTACTCCCTGTCGAGCCAGCTTTGCGCCCCGATCAAATCGCTGCTTCTTCCTCGTGAAGTGCCACACCAGTGCATCCATCAACATATTCCCGGGCCCGGTGTCGAACGCCACCACCTGCCGCGGCGAAGCTCCCGCCGGCAACACCGTCAGATTTCCAATCCCTCCCAGATTCAGCGAAACCCGCCCAATCTTTTCGTCCCGGTACAACAAATAATCCGCATACGGCACCAGCGGCGCACCCTGTCCTCCCACGGCCACATCTGCCACGCGAAAATCTCCCACCGTCGGGATCCCCGTCTCCGCTGCAATAACCGCCGGCTCCCCAATTTGCAGCGTCGACGCCGTGGACCGCCCCAAAAACGATACCGGCCTCCCCTGATGAAAGATTGTCTGCCCATGACTCCCAATCACTGTCACCCGCGAAAGTGCCACGCGAAATTCCCGGCAAGCACTCGTCGCCACGTCGGCAAACACCATCCCCAACCGGAAATTCAACTGACTGATCTCTCCGGACGTGCACGCCGCGCCTTCCGCAATCCTCAGCACTTCTTTTCGCAGTCCATCCGGCATCCGTCGCGAAGCATGCGCCACCAGTCGCGTCCGCAATTTCGGCGGCGCCCCACTCACTTCCGCCAACGCCACATCAATCCCATCCGCCGAGGTCCCACTCATCATCCCCATCACCAGCATCATTTTTTCCTCATGCGCTCGTTGTAACACACCTCCATCCACCGCACGGCCTTTTGTGCCGCCACAGTGTCCAATTTATTTGCTCTTAGGGTTCTCGCTGGGTCGCTACCCGACGTACTTGAGGGTGCCCCATCCTTCGCACCGTTTGCGAAGGGTGGGTTCTTACGCTCTAACGCCACAAAATCTCTTCCTCTTCCTGTTCTTCATGGTGCTCACTTGCCCTTTGCCCGCTCCAAAATGCACCGCATGTCTTCATCCTCGAAATACGCAAGCCTTCCGCCTACGCAGCTAAGAAACGTCCCCATTCCTTGTCCAACAACCGATTTCAGCGCATCAAGCAGCGGCAAGGTTTTTCCGTCAACCTCATCCCATTCCGAGAAACCGTAACAGACCTTCGATGCGCCTTTCTCACGCAATAATTGGTAGATATTCTCAGCATGTTGTGAACTTGCTGAATCGGCACAATCCATCTCGGGTCAAGGTGCTTGAAATGGGCGAACTCTCGTGTGATATCACCACGCCGTTTTGGTTTCACAAGTATTTCCAGGTAGCGATTCTGCCGCTGCGGAAGGAAAAACGCCGTCACCAGCCCGCGTTCGTGATCGTCAGAAAGCAGCTCAGGTTCCACTTTCTCCGTGCCCTCTGCGTCTCCGAGTTAAACTCTTCCTTCCAGCTATCAACTCCCGACTCCTAACTCCCAACGCTCCTGACTGCCTGCTGTCAGTTTCCCCCCACCTGCTTCTTCAACTCCGCCAGCAGATTCAACGCCTCAATCGGCTTCAACTCATCCAAATCCGCCGCCTTCAATCGATCAATCACCGCCCGGTCCAGTGCCGTAAACAACACATTCTGACTCCCATTCCCATTCGCACTAGCACCCGGCGTCAACGTCTCACTCAACTCATGCTCGCTTTGCTCATGCCGCTTCAACACTTCTCGGGCCCGCTCAATCACGCTTCGTGGCAATCCCGCTAAGCGCGCCACCTCAATCCCATAACTCTTATCCGCGCTTCCCGGCTCCACCTTGCGCAAAAAGATAATCTCGCTCGGCGTTTCTTTCACGCTCACATGCACATTCTTTACGGTAGGCAACAGCTCCGCTAATTCCGTCAACTCATGGTAATGCGTAGCAAACAGTGTCCGCGCCCGCGTATGCTTCTGCAGATGTTCCACCACCGCCCAAGCAATCGATAATCCATCAAACGTCGCCGTCCCTCGTCCCACTTCATCCAGCAGCACCAGACTCGCCGGCGTCGCATGATTCAAAATCCCTGCCACCTCGCTCATTTCCACCAAAAATGTTGACCGTCCCCGCGCCAGATTGTCGCTCGCCCCAATCCGCGTGAAAATTCGGTCCGTAATCGGTAATTTGGCCTGCCGCGCCGCCACAAAGCAACCCATCTGCGCCATCAATACAATCAGTGCCGTTTGCCGCAGGTACGTTGACTTGCCTCCCATATTCGGCCCGGTAATCAGCAGCAACTGCTGCCGCCCAGGCTCGAAGCACAAATCATTCGGCACAAAACGCTCGCCCTTCTGCTTCAACAATTCCTCAATTACTGGATGTCGCCCTCCGATGATGAGCAATTCGCCCGTGCCATTGAATTCCGGTCGCACGTAATTTCGGTCCGCCGCCAACTTCGCGAACGATGCCAGCACGTCAAGTTTCGCTATCGCTGCTGCTGTCTTGCGCAGCCGTGAAGCCTTCCCCGCAACGCTCGACCTTACATCCACGTACAATTGACGCTCAATCTCCGATATCCGTTCATCGGCGGCCAGGATCTTCCGCTCATAGTCCTTTAGCTCTAGCGAAGTAAACCGCTCCGCGTTCACGAGTGTCTGTTTCCGCTCGTAATCCGCTGGCGCTAGGTGCAGATTCGGTTTCGAGATCTCAATGTAATATCCAAACACCTGGTTGTACCGGATCTTTAGTGACCCAATCCCTGTCCTCTTTCGCTCTCGCTCCTCCATTGACGCAATAATCGTCTTGCTGTGCTGACTTAAATCTCGCAGCTCATCCAGTTCCGCGTTATATCCCGCCCGTATCACTCCCGGCTCGCTGGCGACTGCGGGCGGCTCCTCGGCAATCGCCTTCTCCAGCAATTCCCGCACGTCCACCAACTCGTCAATCTCTTCATGCAATTCGCGTAACAACTCGCTCCCACCGGTGGGTTTCGGCGTTACGAAGTTTTTCAACACCGGTAACTGGGCCAACGATTTCCGGAGCGCAACCAACTCCCGCGGCATCGCCTGTCCCAGCGTGATCCGGCTCGTCAACCGCTCCAGATCCTGTATCCCGCGCAATTCCTTCCGAATCTCTCCGCGCACCACCGTCTGTTTTACTAAGTGCTCCACCGCGTCCAGCCGCGCCTCAATCGCATCCGGATCAATCAACGGCCGCAACACCCACGCCCGCAGCAGTCGCGCCCCCATCCCCGTCACCGTCGAATCCAGCGCCGCAATTAACGTCGTTGGCCCGCTAGACTTTGCTTCCTCCGTGAAAATCGGCGCCAACAATTCCAAATTCCTTACC
>Ga0074046_10001293_pt1 | contig 22868 bp, 17 predicted proteins | sample BogForMeECP23OM3_FD_94441 | JGI IMG/M metagenome (GOLD analysis project Ga0074046, IMG submission 94441) | Bog forest soil microbial communities from Calvert Island, British Columbia, Canada - Bog Forest MetaG ECP23OM3 | ecosystem: Environmental > Terrestrial > Soil > Wetlands ...
AAGGCGGGCTCGACGTGCGTCCCCGTGGAGGTTGCTCGTTCCTGCTCGGCGCGTTTCAAAGCGTCATGGATGCGGCTCATAGTTTCCTTTCCTTGGGGAGATCCTGTTGTTCAGATTGGCGCAGCCGGTCGGCCAGGGTTGCCAGGGTGCGCAAGGCTTCGACCAGATCAAACTTTTCGGAGGGCGGAACCGGCGCGGTCATGGCTGCGGCGGCGTTGCCATCGCTGAGATCGAAATCACGGGCGACGGCATCGACGACTTCGGCCGAGACTGTCTTCTTCTGGTCGACGAAGGCGCTGACCAGGCAGTGCTCGCAGAGCAGATTGATGATGCGCGGAATGCCCAACGAGTATCGAAAAATGGCGACGGCCGCGTCGGGATCGAAAATCGGGTCGCCGTTAGACCCGGCGATGCGGAGGCGCTGGGTTATATAGGATTTGGTTTCCTCCAGATTAAAAGGATGGGTCTTGGCGCGCAGGGTCAAGCGCTGACGCAACTGGCGCAACTGGGGCTGCTTCAATCGCTGTTCGAGTTCCGGCTGCCCGACGAGAACGATCTGCAGGAGCTTTTCGGTGAAGGTCTCGAGATTGGTCATCATGCGGATCTCTTCGAGCACTTCGTCGGACAAGTTCTGGGCCTCATCGATGACCAGCACGGCCGTCTCCCCAGCGCGATAACGGTCGAGCAGCCAGTTATACAGACGCTGCAGGAGCTGGCTCTTCGACATGCCGTCGCAGGGAACACCGAAATCGGCCATCATGAAATCGAGAAGCTGGGGCACGTCCATGCGCGAGTTGAAGATGAAGGCGGTCGCGACCTGCTGGAGGCGGAGCCATTCCATCAATTTGTTGATCAGCGTCGTTTTGCCGGTACCCACCTCGCCGGTCAGCAACACAAAGCCCTTGCGGCTTTGTATGCCGTAAGTAAGGCAGGCAAGCGCCTCTTCGGTGTGCCGCGTAAGAAACAGGTAACGCGGGTCCGGATTGACGTTGAACGGGCTGGCTCGGAGTCCAAAAAAGTCTTTGTACATAGGCTGCGTTAGACCTCAACGTTCTCGCGATCTTTATCGTTATCCTTGGGCGAGCCGGCATCCCCCCGGCCCCAGAAGGGGCGCCGGGCGTGGCCATTGCCGGAGCTATCGGCATCATTCTCGTCCTCACCCAGCCAGGGCACGGAAATCAGGAGGGGCAGATCCATGACGGCGGCAGCATCTCTTTCGGTGCGGATCGACTTATCACTAAACTCCAGAAAGATGGCAATGAGGAACCCGAGTGCCAGACCGGCGCCCAGGCCGCCTGCGGCAAGCAGCGGGCGGTTGGGAAAACTGGGAGCATCGGGCAGGCCAGCCGCCGCCAGAATATGCATCTGCTCGCCCTGCTGCTGGCTCTCCATGCTGGTGCCCAGTTCGGCTTTGCTTTTCTTGTCGAGCATATCCTTGTAGAAGGCCTGGGCGTTGTCGTTGTCGCGAGTGAGCAGTTTGTATTGCTCCTCCACGTTCGGGCTCATGGCGGTGCGGTTCTGGTACACACCGATCTGGCTTTGCAGCCTCTTCTGGTCGAGTGTGGCTTGCTCGATCACGCCCTGGTACTGGTGAATCTGCAGGCGCAGTTGGCGAATTTCAGGCGGTTCGGCGGCGCTGGCCTTATCGCTGGTGTCGGGGGCGTTGGCAGCCGCGGCGTTGACCTCTTTCAGCTTCTTCTCGACCTCGGCGACGTCAGCCTTGGTTTTGATCACGTCGGGGTGATCGGCGGTATAGCGCGCCTGCAGGTCCAACAACTGCGCCTGCAGCTGGTTCAATTGCGCTTCGAGCGTCTGCGGATTGGTACTGGACTGCGAACTCTTCCAGGTGGCGATCTGCTGCGCCAGCATGCTTTCGGTGTAGGCCTTATCCTGCTGGGCACGGCTCAGGGTCTGGGTGGTGGCATCGAGTTGCGAGTTCAGCGACATCAACATGCGCATGTTGTTGTCGGAGTCGCCGGGCAACTGACCCATGTATTGCTTCTTGAAGGCGGCGAGCTTGGCATCCTGCTCGTCAATCGCGCGCTTGGCATCTTCGACCTGGCGGCTGAGAAACTCAGTCGTGCCCTGAGCAACTTCGGCGCGGGAACGCAGGTTTTCATCCAGGATCAGCGAGGTCATGGCACTGCAGATTTTTTGTGCGCGGGCTGCGTTGCTGTCGGTGTAATTGACATTGAAGCCGGGCACTGGCGCGCTGTTAGCCGAGGGTTTTTTCTTGGCACCCGCCATTCCCGGCGTGGTCATTGAGGTGATCACCGGCTCCACCGACATATTTTGCTGGATGTCGGAGATGAGCTTGCCTTCTTCGTCAGGCTTGACGAGCGCAAGGCTCTGAATCACAGGACGCAGGCGGGTCGGGCTCAGGACCTGCTGGCTGAGGGTCTGGATGCGCTGGGTAAAATCGGCGGTGATGACCGGCTGCACCAAGGTATCGGGCACCTTCTGGACTTCCACCAGTACCGTGGACTGGGAGGTATATTTCGGTGGGAAAACATACGAGACCAGGAAGCCCCCCAGCGCAGCGAGCAGCGTCGGGATCAAAATGACTTTAAAGCGCCGCCGCAGCATTGCCAGATAGTCGTCCATCGTCAGTTCGCGATTTTCACTCATAACAGTTCACCAATCCGGCCGCCCGAGGCGGCCCAAAAAACTATTCGATACGAGTCGGCGTGGGGTGCCATTCCACCCCAATGGCGCCGATGTGCCGCTGAGAAGTATTGCCGCAGGAACCAATCAGGCAAACCCTATTATCGAAGCCCAACTCGCTGAAGTGATACACCGCAAAGAAGTCGTAGGTACGTCCCATGTGTTTGCGGAGAACGGCTCCGGCGGAGCCTTCGTCATAGCTGCTCGCGCCCTGGACCCCAAATATTGAATCCTGGAGTTTCGTGTTATGGGAGTAGCCCATACCGGCATAGACAGTCCAAGTACGTCCCAAGGGGCGGGTATACCCGAGCCGTGCAGCCTGGGTGTTGGAACCAGCGAAGAAGCCCGATCCTGGCGAAGTGAACTTTTCGTAGGCCGCAAATATCGAGGAATGGGCAAACTTGTAGCGCAGCTGAGCCCGCCCGCTCACCGACCAATGCGGGAAGGAGCCACCTAGTTCCAATTCGGTATACTGCGGACCGACTCCGCCAACGAAGCTCAATCTCCCAGTCAGGGCATGGCTCCAACGCACATTGACGATGTGGGTATAAACCTCACCGCCAGCAACTTGGGGAAATTGAAACAGCTCGAAGCCGTAGACTACGCCGATCTGATCGTGTCGGGAAAGCAGATGGCTGTATCCGCCCTGAACGATGTACTGGTCGCCGTTGAGGTACGTATTGGTGGGGTCATAGAAATGAGAGTTGACGAAGCCGCCCGCCACCGTGAAGGCGGAGACCGGAGTGATCGCCTGTACCGCGTCGAGAATCGCCGAGTTCGCGAGCCGGGAAACATTTCCGACCGCGCCGAACTGACCACCGAGATGAAAGCCGGGCAACCCAGCACCCAACCCAGCGGAGCCGCCACCGCTGGCGAAACCCAAACCTGGGTTGCCGCCATAGCCGATGGGGAAGGAACCGTCGGGCAGGTAGCTGAAGGAGTCGCGCAGCGTCGCCTGGCCGGTCCGCCAGCGCGTAATGGCTTCCAGGCCAGCGGCATGCATCTGTTTCGCTTCATACGGACTGCTGTAGAATGCTCCGCCGCCGAGATACTCAAGAAATAAATCGCTCTTGGGCCAGAATTGCTGGAGGTCAAGAGCTCCGGCCACGTGGGTGATCGATTCCAGGCCGTTAGTGCCGATCTGGTTGGCCCCGTTTGTGTCCGCCGATTCGCTCACCTGCAAAGCGGGCGAGATGAAGCTGCGGCTGGCGGTATGCAGGTCGAGCGTGGGTTGGTCGAGGCCAGATACGGGTGGATTCTCCGGGTTCAGCACCGGCGCGGTCTGGCCGAAGGCCGGCGCCGGAGCCGGAGCGGGCTGAGATTGAGAACTACTCTGGGCGGCCGCGCAGACGCTCATGCCGAAAACCAGCAGTGTCAACCGGATTGTTCGCATTTTTGCCATGCCTTTCACCCGTAGATCTCCTTACCAAACCGCATTTCCCTACGGGACAACAATTGTGTCCCCTGGTTGCAAGAGATAATTCTGTTCGATCTCCTCCCCTTTGACCAGCTTGCGATAGTTCACCGGCAGTTTCTGCTGTTTACCGTTTTCCGTACGCAGGACGTAAATCCGCTTGGTGTTGGCAAACTGGCTTAACCCTGCGCTGGACAATGCTTGCAGAACGGTCATGTTGGGCAGCATCGCCGTCGCCCCGGGGTGCATGACCTCGCCGACCAGGAAAATCCGCTTGCTGTTGATCGAGGTCACGACCACGGTGACGCGCGGGTCGGCAATGTATTTTTTCAGCTTCTCCGTCACCGACTCGCCTAACTGTTTGGGTGTCAGGCCTGCAGCCTGCACATCGTCGAGCAAGGGAAGAGAGATTTTGCCATCGGGACGCACCGGCAAGGTGGCGGTAAGATCAGCTTCCCTCCACACGGCGACGTGGAGCACGTCGTCGGGGCCGATGACATACTCGGGTCCGGCTGGACTGGCGGAAGCCGCGGCCGCTGGTTTGTCAGAAGTGGTTTTGTCGGAAGCGGTTTTGTCGGAAGCGGGACTCGGGGCGGGCACATCCTGCGCCCACGCCAGGCTAGCGATCAAAACGAGTGCCGCGGCCACCGCTTTCCATTGCGATTTCATATCTTCTCCTCGAAACTCTTTTGCACCGCTCGGCTCCTGATCGCTGTGATCAAGACCCGTACTGCTCATACCCGATCTGTTTCAGCTTGTAGAGAAGCGCTTTGTAGCTGATCTGCAACTCCTGCGCGGCCCGGCGCCGGTTCCAGCGGGTTCGAGTCAAGACCTGGAGGATGATTTCCCTCTCGGCTTCGCGGGAAGCGGCGCGCGCTGCATCTTTCAAAGAAATTTTCTCGCCGTTGCCGCCCTTATCGACGCGCCGCAAAAGGGAGCGCAATCCTCCCATGGCAAGCGTTTCATCGCCGAGCGCGACAATGGCTCGAGCGGCGTCTTTCAGTTCGCGAATGTTTCCTGGCCAGTTGTATTCCAGAAAGAAGCTTTGGGTTACGGGACTGAGCACGGGTACGGTCCGGCAAAAATCGCGGGCGGCGGCGGCGAGAAACCAGTCGCGCAGAATGGGAATATCTTCCTTCCGCTGGCGCAATGGAGGCATCCGCAAACAAACTCCACTGATTCCGTAATATAGGTCTTCGCGGAACCTGCCGGCCTTGACCTCGGGTTCCAGTTCCCGCGAGGTTCCGCAGATGTATCGAGGCACACGGCGCTGGTCCTCTCCATTGCCATGGCCACCCAAGCCGATCTGGCGAACCAGTTCTTTCTGGGCCGTCGCCGTGAGGTCTCCCACTTCCTGAAGATAGACGGTTCCGCCTTGACCGTCGCCTGCCGCGAGAATCTGTTCGCTGGCCTCGGAACTCTGATAAGCCCGGAACGGCTCCGCGGCCCGGCTGGAGAGAAGATGAATGCGCTCCGCCGCTGCCGCCTTGCCGGAACCGTGTTCCGCCACCACCAGCACGGGAACGTCATTCTGCGATAGCTCGCGAATGACCGCTTCCACAGTGCGCATGCCGGCGCTGACGCCTTCCAGCCAGATGCGAGCCTCACCGTTCCGCGGTGTTCCTGCGGCTGCCAGTATTTCGGTTCGGTCCAGGTCCATACTTTTCCGCTTTACTATTCGGCGGGCGCAAGACAGTGGGGAGACGTCTCGGGCAGGTGCCTACACAGTCTAGAGCACACCCGCTGCCAATCCGGTCAACCTGGTTTCCCGTCGCCAGAACAGTATATGGTTATGTTTCAATGACTTGCGATTGCGACCTGGGATCGCAGCGCGATTCATACGTTACCACATTGCGGACAAATGGGAAATTTATTACCCACATTACAGGTAATCTATGGGGCATTACTTCCCAGTGCCTTGGGGATTAAATCCTAACCCTCTGCAAGCACTGGCAAACTGGCGCTACGGGAATGGAGGAAGACTGCCACGGTGTGGCTGGGGCGGATGGGAAATGGTTTTCCGTTTTTTGGGGGCCTTCGACGCCCTCGGTTCGAGAGCCTGAGCGATTCCGGTCCGAAGGTAACTTCGGCTTGCCCCTGAGATGCAGTTTCATTTGCGGGTTCTACTTTGCGCGAGGACCCGCTTTCGCATATTCTCAAGTGCAAGCACGCGCCATATGGGTAACTCAACCGAGGTAGTTCCGGTCCTCTCGACGAGGGAGGGTCGCCTGTCGTCCAGCTTGCCCCATTGGCAGGGAGTGGTGCTGCTGCTGCTGACTGGCTGGCTTTACGCCTCCATCCTCGCCCGCTTGGTCCTGCAGTGGGTCGGGCCCCATAGCGATCCGAATTTCCAGCACGGAATCTTCGTCCCCTTGTTTGCTTTGTTTGTTCTCTGGCAAGACCGCAAGAAGCTCCAACCCATCGTGTCGGCCCCATCTTGGGCTGGTCTTCCTCTGGTGGTGCTGAGCCTGCTGATGCTGGGTCTGGGAGTCCTGGGCGCGGAATTATTTTTCTCGCGGGTGTCGCTGCTAATCCTGCTGGCGGGCCTGATCATTCTGTTTCAGGGATGGACGTTCTTTCGTGCCGTGCTGTTCCCCTGGGCATTCCTGATTCTGATGATCCCGATCCCCGCGCTTCTCATAAACCGGGTCACCTTTCCCCTTCAGTTGCTGGCCTCGAAGCTGGCTTCTGTACTGCTGGAAATAGTTGGAGTTCCCGTGCTGCGGCAGGGGAATGTGATCGTGCTTGCTTCCATGCCGCTGGACATCGCCGAAGCCTGCAGCGGAATCCGGTCCCTTCTGACGCTGGTAACGCTGGCCATCATCTACGGGTACCTGATGGAGACTCGGAGGTGGGTACGGGTGGTGCTGGCGCTCTGCGCAGTGCCGATCGCAGTGGCGGCGAACAGCTTTCGCATTTTTGGCACAGGGCTGCTGGTGCAGTACTGGGATCCGGATAAAGCGGAGGGGTTTTACCACGCTCTGGGGGGATGGCTGATCTTCGTGGTGGCGCTGCTCCTGCTGTTCGCGGTGCACCGCGTGATCACGCTCATCTGGGGTAGCCCGGAGAAGACGGGCCCGGAGGTAAAATCCGCATGAAGGCAGGATCACTTCGCTTCGGGATTGTGGCGCTGCTCATGCTGGCGACAGCGCTCGTGCTCCAGGCCCATTCGCGCAACGAGTTCTTTGCGGCGCGAACGCCTTTGAGTTCTCTGCCCTCGCAGCTGGATGGCTGGAAGGGAACCGACAGCGTTCTCGACCAGGAAACCCTGGACATCCTGGGGCCGGGCGAGTTTCTGGTGCGCACCTACGAAGACGCGGGCCAACTCCAACCGTGGATCAATCTCTACATCGCCTATTTTCCATCGCAAAAGGCGGGCGATACGATCCATTCGCCGAACCACTGCCTGCCCGGCGCGGGATGGGTTCCGACTTCGCGGGAGGTGGTTCAGATTGCGCGTCCCGACGGCTCTTCGTTTCCGGTCAACCGTTACGTGGTGGCAAAAGCGGCTGAACGGCAACTGGTGTTGTACTGGTTTCAGGCGCATGGCCGCATCGTGGCCAGCGAGTGGTGGGCCAAGTATTATCTGGTGTCGGATTCGATTCGCATGAATCGCAGCGACGGCGGACTGGTGCGCCTGATGACTCCGATGCTGAACAACGAGTCTCCCGCTGCCGCCCAGGCTCGCATGATGAAACTTGGATCGCAGTTGCTGCCGCTGCTCGACAGCTACATACCGCGGTAGTTGTCACCCCGTCCTCAGCGCCTGAAGGCGCCCTCACTTTCCTATTAAGCAACCATCGCCTTGAAAATACCTCTAACCAGTCATGCTCCCTTAGTTATGCCTTTCCTCATGTCTTCCCATATATGGTCAGGCACTTCAAGGAAGGTCTTAACAATAATCGGGTCGAACTGACGACCAGACCAGAGTTCAATTTCCTTGCGGGCAGCCTCAAAGGTTTGTGCGGGGCGATAGGAAAGGTCAGAAGTAATCGAGTCCAAGATGTTTGCTACTGCCACGAGCCTTGCCCCAAGCGGTATTTCTTTCCCCTTCAGTCCACGGGGATAGCCCGTTCCGTCGTAGCGTTCATGATGGGAGTAAACGATGTCGGCAGCCTCAGCCAGAAATGGAATTCGGGAGACGGTCTTGTAGCCGAGATAGCAATGTTCCTTCATCATGCCCATTTCCTCGTCCGTGAGCTTGCCAGGCTTGCCCAAGATGTCATCGGGGATAGCTATCTTGCCGATATCGTGCAGAAAGGCCGCACGTGCTATCACATTGATTTCTTCTTTCAGCAGACCCATTTTGCGAGCAATGGTGACGGCATAAGCGGTCACACGTTTGGAGTGGCCCCCGGTCTCTGCATCTCTCATGGCTAAAGCATCGCCGAGACATTCCAGAGTGATGTCGTATGTTTTCTCCAAATCGGATTTCAGACGGTGACACTCTAATGCCCGACGAATGACGACCAATAACTGGTCACGCTCAAAGGGCAGAGGTATATAGTCGTAAGCCCCTTTGCGTATAGTTTCTAGAAACACAGAGAGAGGCCGAAGGCCCCATGTAATCACTGGGGTGTCGGAGAATTCTTTGACTACACGTTCAATCAACCCCTCTTCTATTGCCATAGCAGCGTTGCACAATAGAAGTTCGACTGTTTCCCCGGAACAGAGGATGTCCCACGCCTCCGCTGGTGAAGTCGCTCCTCTGCACTCATAGCCTGCCTCAGTCAGCAGGGAAATTCCTATTTCCCTAATTGCTTCCTCTTGGTGCTGCACAAGAATCATGGTCAATTGTCCACTCAGCCCTTATGGCATACCTGAAGGCATGCCACGATACGAACCTACTTGCACCCTGCGCTTTTAGGCGTGAATGCGGATTTCCTCGGACTTCCGCTTCCGCATCTCCGCAAACGCTTGCGGCAGGAAGCGCACCAGGTCGGTCGCCACCAGAGAATTTTCGCCGGCGGATTCGCTCGCTACGTCTCCCGCCAGTCCATGAAGATAGACAGCGAGAGCGGTGGCTTCGAGCGCCTGCTGCGGATGTTGCGCGATCAGGCCGGCGACCATTCCGGTGAGGACGTCTCCCGTGCCTCCGGTGGCCATGCCGGGATTGCCGGTGGGATTCACCCAGACGGTACCATCGGGCGCGGCGATTAAGGTGCGATGTCCCTTGAGCACGACAATCAACTCATGCTCGCGGGCGAAGTTACGCGCAACGTCCAGGCGGTTCGCTTGAATTTCCGGAATGCTCATGCCGGTCAAGCGTGACATCTCTCCCGGGTGCGGAGTGATGACTACGGTTCGTCCTCGGCCGTTCAGCTTGTCAGCCACTTTTTCGAAGGCGTTGAGCGCATCCGCATCCAGAACGATCGGCGTGCCGTCAGCAGTGCGCTTCAAGGTCTCGTACACGAATTCGGCGGTTTCCGGATTGCGTGAGATGCCTGGACCAATGGCGAGCGTCTTGCGTTCGAGCAACGCATCAAATTCCGACCTCAGTGCTCGCAATGAGATCGTGCCCTGTTTCGTTTCCGCCAGCGGTTCAGTCATCAGTTCAGGATGAAATCCCGCAACGGTTGAAAGTACGGATTTCGGCGTTGCGACTGTCGAAAGACCGGCGCCTGCTCGGAGTGCGGAAAATCCCGCCATTGCCGCCGCGCCCGCTTTGCCGAGCGATCCGCCGATCACCAGCACGTGTCCGTAGCTGCCTTTGTTGGCGTCGCGAGTTCGGGGCATGAGCAGCAGAGCGAAGTCGGCGGGGGTACTCAGGTGAAGTCCGAGCTTAGAGACGATGGCTTCTGACGGTGAACCGATGGGTGCAATCACGGTTGGCCCGATCGTCATTGCCGCGAAAACGTGTGCCGGACGCGGCGCGGTGAAGGTTACGATGGCATCGGCACGGGCTTCGTCGCCTGCATCACTGCGGGACTGCATGGCGTCGGCATCGGCGCCTGAGGGAATGTCAACGGCAACAATCGGAGCCGCCGCTCGGTTCATCCTGGTGATCGCCGCAGCATAGAGCGGGCTGACTGGCGGACGAAAACCGGTGCCGAGGATTGCGTCCACGATCACGTCGGCGGTGAAGATCTCCGCCGCATCCGGTGAATCGAGTCCACTCGCCTCGCGCACAATCAAGAGCGCAATTTTCAGTGGCTGGAGCTGCATCCTCTGAAACATCGCCGCCGCATCTCCGCGCAGCTCTGCGGGATCCGACAACAGCAAAACGCGCACGGCGCGACCTGCTTCCACCAGGTTGCGGGCTACGACAAATCCGTCGCCGCCGTTGTTGCCTTTGCCACAGAGAATGCCGACGCGCTCCGCTTGCGGGTAAGCGGAGAGGACGAAACGGGCTACCGCCGAGCCGGCGTTCTCCATCAAGGTGAGGGACGGTACTCCGAAGCGCTCCGAGGTGGCGCGATCGATCTCGCGCATTTCCGCCGCGCTCACGATTTTCATGGTTGCGACCCAGATGGTTCGGACCCGGCCGTCAGTTCAAGTTCGCGCAGTTGTTGCGGCTCGCCCATGGCAATCAGAAAATCGCCGGCTTCGATGCGATCGTCGGGCGCGGGGTTGAAGCGCATGCCCGCTTCGCGCTTGATGGCGAGGATGATGACGCCGCTGTCTTGGCGAATGCGCGAGTTCTCGATGGTCTTGCCGGCAAATGGACTGCGCGGAGTGACTGGCACTTCACCGATCTCAAGATCCATGCCGAGATGGGTGGTGGCGGTGTCGAGAAAGCTGACCACGTGCGGACTCAGGAAGGAATGGGCGATACGCTGTCCGGCAAAAACGTAGGGGCAGACGACCGCATCGGCGCCGGCGCTGCGCAGATGCTTCTCGGCCATGTCTTCACTGGCGCGGGCGATGATGCGCAACTTCGGATTCAGACTGCGGGCGGTCAGCACGATATAGAGGTTGGTGGCATCGGTGGTAGTGGCGGCGACCAGGCCGCTGGCGCGGTCGATCTGGGCGTCACGCAAAATCTGTTCCTGGGTGGCATCCCCGATGAGCATGAGCCAGTTCTCGCTGGCGAATTTCTGCGCCTTGGCCTCGTTGCTTTCGATGATCACGAACTGAGCGGGCCGGCGGGCCAGTTCGCGGGCGGCGCTGCGGCCGACGCGTCCGGCGCCGCAGATGATGTAGTGACCGGTGAGACGGCCTATGTCGCGCTCCATGCGGCGCCTTCCAAAAAAGCTTTGCAGCTCGAATTCTAACAAAGCCTGGGTAAGAGAGCCGATGGCCAGAAACACCAGCGAGACTCCACCCAGGATGATGATGACGTTGAACACCCGCCCGGCATGTGACAGCGGATGGACTTCCTGATATCCGATGGTGGTCAGCGTGGTGATGACCATGTAGAAACCATCGAACCAAGGCCATCCTTCAATGTAGTGAAAGCCCACCGTACCGAGGCCAATCACGAAGGCCAGCGCGGCCGCGAGGAACTTGAGATTGCGGAAAGTCCTCATTAGTCTGTGCCGGCGGAATGGGTGATCCGGTTTCGCGCGACAAGTGAGTATAGCTCTGGGCGTGGTTGAGTACAGTGACGCGATCCGGTTGAAGCATCGACAACGCAGTCTGGGTACGATTTCTTGTCGATTCCGTTATGCCGACGGCCTAGAATGATCGGTTGCGGCGAGGGGAGGCGCTTGTTTCCTATGGCCAGCCGGGTGTCGGGCCAAGACTTGCGCGTCGGCCTTGAACTGGGCCACTACCGCATCCTCGAAAAGCTGGGCGATGGCGGCATGGGCGTCGTCTACAAGGCTGAGGACTCGGAACTTGGCCGCTTCGTTGCCCTGAAGTTCCTTCCTGATGAACTGTCGCGAGACCCGCGGGCTCTGGAGCGCTTCCACCGGGAGGCGCGGGCGGCGTCCGCTCTCAACCATCCCAACATTTGCACTATCCATGAGATCGGCAAGCATGGTGAGCGTTCCTTCATCGTCATGGAGTTTCTGGACGGGCTGACGCTGAAGCACCGCATTGCCGGTCGTCCGCTGGAAATGGAGACCCTGGTGTCGCTCGGCATCGAGATCGCGGATGCACTCGACGCCGCCCACGCCAAAGGAATTGTTCATCGCGACATCAAGCCAGCCAATATTTTCGTCACCGAGCGCGGCCATGCCAAGGTTCTGGATTTCGGATTGGCCAAGATCAGCGCCAGTTCAAAGACCGAGGCGGGTGACGCCTCCGCGCCGACAACTTCGCTCAGCACGGACTTGACCAGCAAGGGGACGACGCTGGGAACCGTGACGTATATGTCGCCGGAGCAGGTACGGGCTAAGGAATTAGATGCACGCACGGATCTGTTCTCGTTTGGAGCAGTTCTCTATGAGATGGCCACCGGCCGGTTGCCCTTTCGTGGGGACAGCACAGCGACGATTTTCGAGGCGATCCTGAACCGGGCTCCGGTACCTCTGGCGCGGCTGAATCCTGATGTGCCGCCTAAGCTGGAAGAGATCATCAACAAAGCTCTGGAGAAAGACCGCAGCCTGCGCTACCAGCACGCAGCCGACATGCGAACGGATTTGCAACGGCTGAAGCGCGACAGCGAGAGCGGAACGGCGGCCGTGTCAGAAGCTCCTGCGGCTTGGATTGCTAAGGTTTGGAAGATTGCGGTTCCCATCCTGCTGGTCGCCTTGCTGGTAGCGGGCGGGCTTTACTATCGGTCGCATCAGCAAAGCAAGCGCCTGACCGACAAGGACACCATTGTTCTGTCCGACTTTGACAACAAGACCGGCGATGCGGTGTTCGACGACACGCTCAAGCAGGGACTCTCGGTACAGCTTGAGCAATCTCCCTTCCTCGCCCTGATTTCCGAGCGCAGGGTGAATGAGACCTTGAAGCTGATGGGGCGTTCACCCGATGACCGCCTAACAGCGAACGTCACTCGCGAGGTCTGTCAGCGCACGGACAGCAAGGCCATTCTGACGGGTTCGATTGCGGGGCTGGGCAGCCAATACGTGATTGGTCTGAAGGCAGTGAACTGCAACACCGGCGACGTGCTGGCGGAAGCGCAGGAGCAAGCGGCGGGCAAGGAAGCGGTGCTCAAGGCTTTGGACAACGCGGCGGTCAGTTTGCGGACCAAGCTGGGCGAGTCGCTCAGTTCGGTGGAGAAATACGCCACGCCGCTGGAGGAGGCGACCACACCATCCTTGGAGGCGCTGAAAGCTTATAGCTTGGGATGGAAGACGGTAACTGGAAAAGGGGAGACATCCGCGCTGCCCTTTGTCAAACGGGCGGTGGAGCTCGACCCAAATTTTGCCATGGCCTACAACTTGATAGCGATTGTTTACTTCGACCACAACGAAGGGAGGCGGGCGGCGGAGTATGCACGCAAGGCTTACGAACTGCGGGAGAAGGCAAGCGAACGGGAGCGGTTCTTCATCGAGGCAGACTACTACCTTATCGCGACTGGAGAGCTGGAGAAGGCGGCGCAGACCTGCGAACTGTGGCAGCATACCTACTCAAGAGACTTTATTCCATACAGAGGGCTGGGAAATCTTTCCGCCATGCTGGGAAACTGGGAAAAGGCATTGGAGGAACATCGAGAGGCGCTGCGCCTAGAGCCAACCGATGGATTCAACTATTCCAACGTCGGCGGTGCCTACATGAGACTCAACCGGCTGGATGAAGCGGAGGCGGTGTACAAGCAGGAAGAGGACCGCAAGCTGGAGAACGAGGGTGGGCTCAAGAGCCGCTACCGGTTGGCTTTTCTGAAGGACGACACGGCGCAGATGGCGCAGTTGGTCTCAGCCGCCATGGGCAAGCTGGGCTTCGAAGACGTGTTGCTGGCCACGCAAGCGGACACGGAAGGTTGGCACGGCAAGCTGAAAAACGCGCGCGAACTGACCCGGAATGCAATGGATTCAGCCCTACACAACGATGCCAAAGAGACTGCGGCAGCGTATCAGGCAGCAGCAGCACTGCGCGAGGTGGAAGCGGGAAACCGGGAGCAGGCGCGTGGCGAGGCCAATGCGGCCGTGAAGCTGGCCCAGAACCGCAATGTGCGGGTGGTGGCGGCGCTGGCTCTGGCGCGGGCAGGCGATACTGCGGGAGCGGAGAAGCTGGCCACCGAGCTCGACAAGGCTTTCCCGTTGGACACGCTGGTGCAGAGGTATTGGCTGCCCACGATCCACGCGGCGGTCGCGCTGGAACGCAAGGACCCGAACCGGGCGGTCGAGCTACTGCAGGTGGCGAGCGCGATAGAGCTGGGGGACACAACGAACCTACTCGCAGTGTATTTGCGTGGCGAAGCCTATCTCATGCTGCACGACGGCAACCGAGCGGCAGCAGAATTTCAGAAATTCATTGACCACCGAGGACTGGTGGGGAACTTTCCGTGGGGCGCGCTGGCTCGCCTCGGACTGGCGCGCGCTTACGCCCTGCAGGGCGACACGGCCAAAGCAAAAACCGCCTACAAAGATTTCCTCGCGCTCTGGAAAGACGCCGACCCTGACATTCCCATCCTGAAGCAAGCCAAGGCAGAGTACGCGAAGCTGCAGTAGCGGGAAAAAGTCCTCCTGCTCCTTGCTGTTTACCGACACCAGCCACGCGGTTGAGGTCCGATGAGTTCTATTGATGAGCGTATTTCTGCTTGAGCCGCCCTTTGTAGGGGTTCGACGATTGACTGGCTTGGCCGGCCACTCCCTCATGCCTGGCGCCGCCCGATCCATTGAAATTGATCGGCGGATTGGACTTGGTTTTGGCCGGCCTCAGCGCGGGCGCCTTTCCCGGCGTCCTCCGTCCGGCAGGTCGAATGGGCGCGGAGGCCTGGGCGGTTTGATGTTCCAGGCTCTTCAAATCCTTGTTGGCGGAGGCGGACGTCGATGCCGGACCCATTCCCGTCTTGTTGATGGGCACGCTGCTTCTCGGGGCCTTTTCGGTGTGCGAAGGCTTAACCTTGAAGGTGTTGTTTTGCTGCGCCAGTCCGCTCACGCTGAGACTCGCCAGTGCGACCGCAACCGCCAATGAAAATCTCATCTTTGATCCTCTGCTCCTGAACTTCGGGCTGCTTGATTTATTAGATGCACGCACCCTGCCATTCAGCGCTTACATCGCTATCTATGTTAAACCCGCCTTTGCGGGAAAGCACTCGCGAGAATTGCAAGCGGGCGAACGGGTTAGTTCAGGGCAGCGGTTTCAGGCAAGGCGGGCGGTAATGAGCAGGATTGGGACAATATGCAAACTTCTGCACATGTATCCGCGCAGCGTCAGACCCGGCAACGGTGGACCTCTGTACAGTTTGCGACACCCTTAACCACAAAGGACACGAAGGTACACGAAGGAAACCTTCTAGACGGAAAGCCTTTGGGAGATTTCGTGTCCTTGGTGGTTCATTTTTTCTCCGCTCGACTATGAAACTGACCCACCACGGTCACAGCGGTTCGTTTGACAAGGTTCCCTGCTTCCACGTAATTTCGAATTTTGGTAGTGGTCGTGGAGGTAGGATGAAAGTCCGCTTAACTTCTATACAAATACTTGTCGTCTGTTTCGTGCTGTGCTCGATCGCTCTCGGGCAGGATCTGGCATCTTTCGAGAAGCGCACCACGGTGAAGAAGCTCGCCAACGGGCTCACCATCATCCTTTGCGAACGGCCAGAAGCTCCGGTGTTTTCGTTCTTCACCCACGTCGGTGTGGGCTCGGTGCAGGATCCCATGGGCAAGACGGGCCTGGCGCACATGTTCGAGCACATGGCATTCAAAGGAACGGACACGATTGGGACGCGCGACTATGCCGGCGAAAAAGTTGCGCTGGCAAAAGTCGAAGAGATGTATGCCGCCTACATTGCCGAGCGCGACAAGTCGGTGGACCGCGACGAAAAGAAGCTTCAGCAGCTTGAACAGAACTGGAAGGACGCGATTGCGGCGGCCGACAAGTTTTCCGCGCCTTACAACAACGAGTTCGGCAAGATCGTCGAAGGCGAAGGCGGCGAGAACATGAACGCCTTTACTAGTTTCGATGAAACCGCCTACTTCTACTCATTCCCGATCAACCGGCTGGAATTATGGGCCTATCTCGAATCGGAGCGCTTCTTGCATCCCGTGCTGCGGCAGTTTTACAAAGAGCGCAATGTCGTAATCGAAGAGCGCCGGATGCGGGTTGACAGCGATCCCCAGGGGCGACTCTTCGAGCAATTTACGGAAGAGGCATTCGCAGCCCATCCTTATCACCGGCCGACGATCGGGTGGATCTCGGACTTGAATTCTTTTTCAGCGGCCGACGCGCAGGCTTTCTTCGATAAGTATTACGTGCCCTCGAACATGGTGGTCACCGTGGTTGGAGACTTGAAAGCTTCGGAAGCGATGCCGATTGTCGAGAAATACTTTTCACGAATTCCAGCGCGTCCCAAGCCCGACACGGCGACGACCGCCGAGCCTCCGCAAAATTCCGAGCGGACGGTGATGCTGCACGAGCAGGCGCAGCCGATCTATCTCGAAGGCTATCATCGCCCCGATTACCGCAGCCCGGACGACCAGGTCTACAACGCGATCACCGACCTCATGTCGAATGGACGCACATCACGCCTATACCGGGCGCTGGTCCGCGATAAACAGATCGCATCGGACGCGGAGGGATTTAGCGGGTATCCAGGAAATAAATATCCGCAATTGTTCGCGTTTTACGCCTCCCCGATACCTGGCCACAAGCCACAGGAGATGGCCGACGCGATTCATGCAGAGATTGAGCGGCTGAAGAAAGAAGATATTTCGGATGACGAGCTGAAAATGATCAAGACGCGAGCCAAGGCCAACTTGATCCGATCGCTCGGATCGAATGAGGGTCTGGCGTCCGAGCTCGGCCTGTATCAAGCGCGCTATGACGATTGGCGGGAACTGTTCCGCTCGGTGGACCGGATCGAAAAAGTTACGAAGGCGGACATTCGGCGGGTCGCGAATCAGACATTTACACCCGATAACCGGACGGTGGGGATTATCGAATTTGCGGGCGGGCTGCCGGGAACTGGTGCAGCTCCGCAGGGAGGTGGACAGTGAAGCGCGCGTGCACAGCCCCTAAAGGGGCAACGGATTTCGAGAGTCTTACGGTATCGCTAAAGCGATACCCTGATACGAAGCTCTTGGTGTTCGTGATCGTCCTGTGCGTCTGTTTCGCCGGCGGTGTGCGATTGTGGGCGCAGGCACAGCAAACCTCTCAGCAACCCTGGCAGCAAATAACAGTTCCGAAGTTGCCGGCGTTCCATCCGCAACAGCCGAAACGCATCGAGTTGCCGAATGGCATGGTGGTGTTTCTACAGGAAGACCACGAGCTGCCGATGATTGACGGCACGGCTCGCATTCGCGGCGGCGAACGTTCGGTTCCGGCGAACAAGATCGGATTGACGGATGTCTACGGAGAAGTGTGGCGCACCGGGGGCACCAAGTCCCAGACCGGCGATCAACTCGACGACTATCTGGAGCAGCGCGCCGCCAAGGTCGAGACCGGCGGAGGCATGGACTCGACGACGGTGAGCTGGTCGTGTCTGAAGGAAGATTTCGACGACGTGTTTCGCGTGTTCGTGGACGTGCTGAAGAACCCGGAGTTCCGCGCCGAAAAAATCGAGATTGCGCAGAAGGGGATGTACGACAACATTTCACGGCGCAACGACGATCCCTCGCAGATTGCGGGACGCGAAGCGGCGAAGCTGGTGTACGGGGCAACGAATCCGTATGCGCGCGTCGCCGAGTATCGAACCGTAGCGGCGATCACGCGTCAGGACTTGATCGAATGGCACGGCAAGTATGTGCACCCGAACAACATCATCCTCGGCGTAGTCGGCGACTTCGACGGGGCGAAGATGGAAGCTCGACTGCGTGAGGCCTTCGCAGCTTGGTCCAAGGGGCAGCCGGTAAGGGATTCGGAGATCAAGCCGGAGGCCGCGAAACCGGGATATTACCAGGTCGATAAAACCGACGTAAATCAAAGCAACATTCAAATGGTTGCGCTGGGCATTCGGCGCGACAATCCCGATTACTTTGCGACCTCGGTATTCAATGAAGCTTTTGGCGGAGGATTTTCGTCGCGCCTGTTTGGCGACATTCGGACCACCAAAGGACTCGCCTATGGGGTTGGTGGTGGAGTGGGGGCGAGTTGGGATCATCCCGGGATGCTGCGGCTGATGGTGAGCACCAAGAGCAAGACGACGATCGAAACCATTCAGGCGATCGACGAGGAGATCACCGACCTTCCCAAACGTCCCATCAACGATGAGGAAATCAAGCGCGCCAAGGACGCGATTCTGAATTCCTTTGTTTTTCGCTTCGATTCACCGGAGAAAGTATTGCAAGAAAAGATGGCTTACGAGTTTTACGGCTATCCGCTGGATTTTCTGGAGAACTTTCAGAAAGGGATCGAAAGAGTTACGAAAGAAGATGTCGCGCGGGTCGCGGCGAAGTACATCCACCGCGAGCAGATGGCGGTGCTGGTGGTGGGCAATGTGAGCGAATTCGACAAGCCCCTATCATCGCTCGGGACGGTTAACAAGCTGGATATTACGATTCCCGCGCCGCCGCCGGGGCTGATGCCGGAACAGGGCGAGCACCCGTAAGGCACGCAAGTTGCACGCCCCGCAGTGAGGATCTTGGTATTTGACAAGACTCCAAACTGGCTGTATTGTAGGCGAACAAATGGCGAACATTCGCCGGCGCCTATGGCCTCACTCCCGTTGCTCCCCGATGGCGAGTCTCATCCGAAGTTAATCGGCATCGCGCGCCTTGCGGCTGCGGGGGAGTCGCTCCGCGAGGGACACAACGTCGAGTACTTCACGCTCGGGACACGATCTCTGCTCAATCGGGTGGTGACCCGTCGCAACCTTCCTTTCACTTGGGCCATCAATCCTTATCGCGGGTGCGAGTTTGCCTGTAAGTACTGCTATGCGCGCTATACCCATGAGTTCTTGGAACTGCGCGACAGCGTGGAGTTCGAACGAAAGATTTTCATCAAGCAGCACGCAGCCGCGCTCCTGCGATCGGAATTGAAGAAGGTCAAACATGGGGAGGAGATCGCCATCGGCACGGCGACGGATCCATATCAGCCGGCGGAGCGGCGCTTTGAAGTGACGCGCGCCATTCTTGAAGAGCTGGCAGAACATTCGGGCTTGGAGATTGGAATTGTCACCAAGTCGAACCTGGTCACGCGCGATGCAGAGATCCTGCGACGGGTCGGCACGCACAACCGAATCTTTGTGAATGTGACCGTGACCACGGTGGACGCGGAACTGGCGCGCAAGCTGGAACCGCGGGCGCCGTGCCCTGATCTGCGGCTGGAGGCGGTTCGTCAGTTGAATCTTGCGGGCGTGGATGCGGGAGTGATCTGCGCTCCGGTGCTGCCGGAGATTACGGACCGTCCGGGTGATCTGGAGGCGTTGGTGAAAGCCGCCAGTGAAGCGGGCGCGAAGTATATCTTCGCGAATCCGCTTTTCCTCAAGCCCTGCTCGGCGGCGATCTTTCTGCCGTTTCTGGCGGAGCACTTCCCAACCCTGGTAGAGAACTACAAGATGCGTTATGAGAGTCGGGCATTTCTGCCGCAGGGATACGCGCAGCGGTTGTCGCTCCTGATGACGCGGTTGCGGGAGAAGTATGGAATTGGCTCGAAGTATGCACGGCGAAGCCAGCGGGTGCACGCCGGGCATCAGGCGAATCAGCAATTAAATCTATTCTGACGAATCCTGCGCGGGATGAGTTCGCCTTAGCGGCATCCCACTCATCGCAACGAACGCGATGAGTGCGGTACCCGGCAGATCTTGCGATGCGCCAAGACTGCAGACTGAACTGCCCTATAATGATGGGTCCGCCATGGCCTCCCCTGAGCACAGTGTTCCCTCACGATCCGGATTCAAGAACGATGCCCGAAATTTCTGGCATCGGGTGACCGAGGGGCTGGCTATGAACCAGCTCTGGTCGCAGTTTGCCAAAGACGCGCGATCGAGTTACCGGCTCTACTCGGCGGGGCTGGACAATCTCCCGGCGGAGTCCCGCAGAGTGCGACGGGTCTGGCAGAAGGCGAAAGCGCTGTTCTGGGCGATCTTGGAAAAGCTAACCCCGGCACGACGCGTGCTACTGCTGCTGGCTCTGATTCTGCTGTTCTTTCCTACCGGCGGGACTGTCTACACCAACGGCGACAATCGTGTCGAGGTCAATGCACCGGACTTGCGTTTCTGGGGCGGGCTGTTGATGTTCGTCGTCCTGCTGCTGGAGCTAGCCGATCGAGTGGTGATGAAACGCGACCTGGAGATCGCTAAAGACATTCAGGCGTGGTTGTTGCCGGGCGCGCCGCTGCAGATTCCGGGATACCAGATTGCTTACGCTACGCGTCCGGCAAACACGGTGGCGGGCGATTACTACGACGTAATCCTCAGACCAGGACGGGTGCCAAGCGAAGGGCGCATTTTGTTTGTGGTGGCCGATGTAGCCGGAAAAAGTATTCCGGCGGCGATGCTGATGGCGACTTTCCAAGCTAGTCTGCGGACGTTGTCGTCAGGCGGTGAACCTCTCGCGGAATTAGTCGCTGGCGTGAACCGCTATTCCTGCTCGAACACCATGGGAGGAGTTCGCTTCACCACCGCCTTTCTTGCCGAGCTGGATCCGGCGACCGGAGACTTGGCTTATGTCAACGCGGGGCACAACGTTCCGATTCTGCGGAGGGCTTCGGGTGCGCTGGAACGGCTGGAGGCGGGAGGCATTCCGGTAGGAATATTTGAGGACGCGGTTTACCAGGTGGGAACGGCTCGCCTGGAACGCGGCGACTGGCTGGTGATTTTTACCGATGGAGTGGTCGAAGCAGTCAATACGAAGAATGTGGAGTACGGCGAACCAGCATTGATACAGCTAGTCGATCGCGAGTCCGGGTCCGCTCCGGCGGAATTGCTCCGCAGCCTGATGGCGGGGTTGGATCAGTTCGTGGGCAACACTCCGCAGCACGATGACATCACTTGTTTGCTGTTGAAGCGAAGCTAGGAGGGCAGCTCTCAGCTCTCAGTGTTCACGTCGCCAGTGATCGCGTCCCCAAAAAATCGGGATTGGAGGTCGAGGGCAGATGACGTTCTCCTCTCCGCGTGATGAGCGGAAGAACTGAGAGCTGAGAGCTGACAGCTGATAGCTGCTCTTACGGCATCAGCTCCCGATACATCTGGTGGAAGGCGTGGACGCCTTTTTCCTGCTTCACGCTGTAGCGGCCGCTGTGATAGCTGCGGGAATGAAGATTTTTCTGGACGATTTCGCAGATTCTGGCGTCCTCGGCCTGAATCTCGTCGCTGAAGGCTAACGCCTTGCCGGCCGTTTCGCTCCCCAGATTCTTCTCCGGCAAGTACCATTCAAAAATTGCCCGCGTGCGCTCGGGATCGAGCGGCAGGATGATGTTGAGCGAGACATTATCGGGATAGCAGTTGAGCATCCAGTTAGGAAAGATCCAGAAATAGTCGGCGGTGAGGTCGTCGCCGGCCTGTTGGTAGCGGCGCGGGGCGGAGTCTCCGGGCTGCGAGCCGCGGATCGGGGTCCACTGGCGGACGTAGTGGGCGTGAGGCTCGACCGTGTAGGCGCCGTAGTTGATCTCGCGATTGAGCGCGGGGTGGATGCTGGGCACGTGGTAGCCCTCGAGATAATTGTCGATGTAGGTCTTCCAGTTACAGTTCATTTCATAGGTGCGGCGCTCGAAAAACTTCATGCTGGTGAAGTCGAACTTGCCGGTCTGGGTGGGTAATTCTCCCAGGCATTCGCGCAGTGGGGGAGCCTCGGCATCGAGATTGACGAAGATGAGGTTGAACCATTCCTCGAGGCGAACGGGGACGAGGCCGAAGTCCTTAGGATCGAAATCCTGCACTCCCTCGAATTCCGGAGTAACCAGCAGAGCGCCATCGAGGCGGTAGGTCCAGCCATGGTAGCCGCAGCGGAAGAGTTTGCGGTTTCCACAGCCGGAGGCGGGGTTGCCGGCGCGATGGCGGCAGACGTTATGAAAGCATCGAAGCATGCCGTCATCGCCGCGGGCAATGAGCAGCGGTTCTCCGATGAGGTCGAAGGTGAAGTAGTCGCCGGGGCTTGCAGCCTCGTGAACATGCCCGACGACCTGCCAGGTGGAAGCGAAGAGCCGGGTCTTTTCATCCTCAAAGGTTTCGGGGCTGAAATAGAGGGATGCGGGCAGAGTAGAAGCGCGAGCGATGTCGCGATCGGCATTTAATGGAAGGTTCGGCATAGGCGCAGTCCGGCGAGCGTCATTCTACCGCCCGAGACGCCGAGTGCGCCGAGAAAAGATGGAAAACCAGGGGTGACTGGCAAAATTTGTCAAACTGGGTTTCGAAAAGTGTCATTCTGGGAGAGGCAAGAGGTACCGAGGGGGTGACCCTCACGTGGAACTGTGCTGAAAATACTGAGCTTACCTTAGCAAGGCATATCACTTCCGTTACCTGGAACTCTGGCCCTCGGAGTGCGATAGTACGAGAGAGTTGGACCCCCAACCACAAAAATCAAAACTTTGGAGACGAGGACAATCTAAATGCGGAAACAAAAAGGCTTCTCACTGATCGAACTGCTGATCGTAGTGGCGATCATCCTGATCATCGCCGCGATCGCTATCCCGAACCTGCTGCGCGCGCGTATTGCGGCCAATCAGTCGTCTGCCGCCAGCGGCATTCGCACCGTTAACACAGCCGAAGTATCGTTCGTGTCCAGTTACCCGACGATTGGGTATTCCGCCACGTTGCCCATCCTGGGCGACCCCGCCGGTACCTGCGCCACCGCCGCCCCAACCTCAACCAACGCTTGTTTGCTTGACAACTCGCTGGCTACCGCTACGGCAGCGCCGG
>Ga0074046_10001297_pt1 | contig 22813 bp, 18 predicted proteins | sample BogForMeECP23OM3_FD_94441 | JGI IMG/M metagenome (GOLD analysis project Ga0074046, IMG submission 94441) | Bog forest soil microbial communities from Calvert Island, British Columbia, Canada - Bog Forest MetaG ECP23OM3 | ecosystem: Environmental > Terrestrial > Soil > Wetlands ...
ACACCGAGATCAAGGAAGGCGACGAAGTCAAGCGCACCGGCCGCATCATGAGCGTGCCCGTGGGCGACGCCCTGATTGGCCGCGTCGTCAACTCGCTAGGCGTGCCGATTGACGACAAGGGTCCAATCGCCACCGATAAATTCATTCCCATCGAGCGCCTTGCTCCCGGCGTGGTTGCCCGCCAGCCCGTACGCGAACCCATGGCCACCGGATTGAAGGCTATCGACTCCATGATCCCGATCGGCCGCGGACAGCGCGAACTGATCATTGGCGATCGCCAGACCGGAAAGACCGCGGTTGCCCTTGACACCATCATCAACAGCAAGGGCAACAACCTGATCTGCATCTACAACGCCATCGGCCAGAAGCGGTCGTCCATTGCCCAGGTAGTAAAGATTCTCGAAGATGCGGGCGCCATGGAATACACAATCGTGGTCGCGGCTTCGGCTTCCGAACCCGCTCCCATGCAGTACATCTCTCCCTACGCGGCCTGCGCCATGGGCGAGTTCTTCCGCGATGCGGGACGCCACGCCCTCTGTATCTACGACGATCTTTCGAAGCACGCCGCTTCCTATCGCGAGATTTCGCTTTTGCTCCGCCGTCCTCCCGGCCGTGAAGCCTATCCTGGAGACGTTTTCTATCTCCACTCGCGCCTGTTAGAGCGCGCCGCCAAGCTCAGCGACAAAAACGGTGGAGGATCGCTAACCGCGCTCCCCGTTATCGAAACCCAGGCGGGCGACGTTTCCGCCTACATTCCGACCAACGTGATTTCGATTACCGATGGGCAGATTTATCTGGAAACTGACCTGTTCAACCAGGGCGTCCGTCCGGCTGTGAACGTAGGACTTTCCGTAAGCCGCGTCGGCGGCAGCGCCCAGATCAAGGCCATGCGCCAGGTTGCCGGAACGCTGAAGCTGGAACTGGCCCAATACCGCGAACTGGCCGCCTTTGCCCAGTTCGGTAGCGATCTCGACAAAGCCACCCTACAACAACTCAATCGCGGAAAACGGCTGGTGGAACTCCTGAAGCAAGACCAGTTCAGCCCGTTGCCATTCTCAAAACAGATTCTGATCATCTTCGCCGGAACCAGCGGAGTGCTCGACGACATGCCGGTAGAACAGGTCCGCGACTTCGAGAAAGATCTGTACAAGTACGTGGAAACCACGAATCCAGGTCTGCTCAATACCATCGCGGAAAAGAAAATTCTGGACGACAATCTGAAAGCGGAGATGTCGAGAGTAATTCAGGAAGCAAAACAGCAGTTCGTGGATTCGAGGCAGAAATAGTACCCAGTACGCAGTACTCAGAAAGGCTAACGCTGGCAACTCGGTACGGGGACTGGCAACTGACTTATGGCAAACGTTCTCGACATACGACGCCGTATCCGCAGCGTCGTCAACACGCGGCAGATCACCAAGGCCATGAAGACGGTTTCGGCGGCGAAGTTGCGCCGCGCGCAAGAGGGGGCTTTGGCTGCGCGTCCCTATTCGCAGATGCTCACCAACGTTCTCAAGTCGCTGGTGTCGCGCGCCGATGTCTACGATCCGGCTACCGGATTGCCGCGGCATCCGCTGCTTGCCGAGCGTCCGGAAAACAACATCCTGCTCATCCTGGTCACCGGAGACAAAGGCCTGGCCGGGGCCTTCAACACCAATATTCTGAAGATGGCTTCGAAATTCATCGAGTCCAAGCCGGATCAGAACATTGATCTGGAATGCATCGGACGCAAGGGCCGCGACTTTATGCGGCGGCGTTATCCGATGGCGCCAGAGCGAGCCTCTGCCGATGGAGCGACGAGCGCCTCGCCCGTCCAGTCGGGTACAGAAGTTGCTCCTCCGCGCGCCGGGCGGGTGCAGATCACAGGCGAACATGTCGGAGTTCTGGGCAAGGTCCAACACAATTTCGCGGGCATTCTGAGCGAGAGTGTGATTGCCCGTTACTGCCGCGGCGAGATTGACGGCGTTTACCTTCTGTTCAACGAATTCAAGTCGGTCATCGCGCAACGCCTGGTGGCCGAGCGACTGCTGCCCATGAAGGAGATCGGCGAAGTCGACATCCAAATGGCGGAAGAGGCTTCGGAAGAGGAACGCAAGCAGCGAATCGAAGCGGCCAAGGCGGCCCACGTCGGTTTGCGTCCACTGGATACCAGCGCCGTTGATGAGGCGGCCGCCAGGTTCGGGGCGTTGCCCGTGGATTACATCTACGAGCAGAAGCCCGAGCGACTTTTCGAGGGTATTCTGCCGAAGTACCTGGGAATCCAGATTTTTCATGCGTTGCTGGAGTCCGTAGCCGCCGAGCACGCCGCCCGTATGACGGCCATGGACGCGGCCACCAACAATGCCAGCGATATGATCGATTCGCTGACGCTAATAATGAATCGCGCGCGCCAGGCCAAGATCACGAAAGAAATTATCGAGATCGTAAGCGGAGCGGCAGCGCAGTGAAACAGCACTTAGCAATTAGCATTTAGCACTTAGTAAAACCTAATCGCTCCAAGCTAAGTGCTAATTGCTGAGTGCTAATTGCCGGGTTTTGAGGTCCTATGTCAGAAAATATCGGAAACGTCATTCAAATCGCAGGCCCCGCCGTCGACGTGCAGTTTGTCGAAGGCTCCATGCCTCCCGTCTATCAGGCGCTTCGCGTGGTCAGCGAGGGCTTTACCGTGCCTTCCCGCGTCAGCGTCATTCTCGAGGTGCAGCAGCATCTCGGCGAAGGCCGGGTACGCTGCGTGGCCATGGAAGCCACCGAAGGCATGGTGCGCGGCATGAAAGCCATCGATCAGGGTGGACCGATCTCCGCCCCCGTGGGCCGCGGCACGCTCGGCCGCGTGATGAACGTCATCGGCGAACCCGTCGACAATCTTGGCCCGATTGCGTTCGAAAAAAGAATGCCCATTCACCGCCTTGCGCCCGCGTTCGATGAACAGTCGACTACCGCGGAAATGTTCGAGACCGGCGTGAAAGTGGTGGACCTGATCCAACCCTTCTTGAAAGGCGGAAAGATCGGCCTCTTCGGCGGAGCCGGTGTGGGCAAGACCGTTGTCATCATGGAACTGATCAACAACGTCGCCAAGCAGCACGGTGGATTCTCCGTGTTCGCCGGCGTGGGTGAGCGCACCCGTGAAGGCAACGACCTCTGGCTGGAAATGACCGAGTCGGGAGTCATCAAGCCCGGCGTACCTGCCGAGTCCAAAGCCGCGTTGATCTATGGCCAGATGACCGAACCGCCCGGCGCGCGTCTTCGGGTTGCGCTCACCGCGCTGACCGTGGCCGAATTTTTCCGCGACGAAGAGGGCTCTGACACTCTCTTGTTCATCGACAACATATTCCGTTTCACCCAAGCTGGTTCCGAAGTCTCCGCGCTCCTGGGCCGCATGCCCAGCGCCGTGGGTTATCAACCCAACTTAGCCACAGAGATGGGTGAGTTACAGGAGCGTATTACTTCGACTAAGAAAGGTTCAGTAACTTCAGTGCAGGCGATTTACGTGCCGGCGGACGACTTGACCGATCCCGCACCGGCTACCACGTTTGCTCACCTGGATGCCACGACCGTGCTTTCGCGCGCGCTGACGGAAATTGGAATTTATCCTGCCGTCGACCCGTTGGCTTCCACGTCGCGCATTCTCGATCCGCGGATTGTCGGGCAGGATCATTACGATGTGGCGCAGATGGTGAAGAAGACCCTGCAGACTTATAAAGATCTGCAGGACATCATTGCCATTCTGGGCATCGACGAACTGAGCGAAGATCAGAAGCTGACGGTGGCGCGGGCGCGCAAGATCCAGAAGTTCCTCTCGCAGCCGTTCTTTGTGGCCGAGCAATTCACCGGCACTCCGGGACGCTACGTGAAGATCGCCGACACGGTGAAAGGTTTCCGCGGCATCGTGGAAGGGAAGTATGACGACATCCCGGAGCAGGCGTTTTACATGAAGGGAACGATCGACGAAGTGCTGGAGACGGCGGAGAAAATGAAGGGAACGGCAGCGTAGATGCTCAGCAGTTAGCATTTAGCATTTAGCCAGAACCACCGCCGAATGCGGACTGGGAACTGAGATACGGGAACTTAGAACTGTGGCCAACACTTTCCAACTCGAAATCGTTACTCCCGCCAAGCTGATGGTGAAGGACGCGGCGGAAGAAGCGCAGATCCCGGGAGCGAGCGGGTATCTGGGGATTCTTCCCGGGCACGCTCCGCTGATTACGGAACTGGGCGTCGGCGTGATTACCTACCGGGCGAGCGGAGGGGCGCACACCATGGCTGTGGCTTGGGGGTTTGCGGAAGTGCTGCCCGACAAGGTGACGATTCTAGCGGAGGCCGCCGAGCGGCCGGAGGAAATTGACGTAGAGCGCGCGCAAAAAGCCAAAGATCGGGCCGAGGAGCGCCTGAAGAGTAACGATCCCCAGGTGGATTACACCCGCGCTGAAGACGCTTTGCAGCGCGCGGAAACCCGTCTGAATGTGGCCAAAGAAAAATAGTAGAAATACGACGCTCAGGGGCCGGAACCCGGCATTCTGGTGGCGCTCGGGTTCGTATCAGGGTATCGCTTTAGCGATACCGTAGGTTCTCAAGAAGAGACGCCCTTTAGGGGCTGGAGATTGCGCCATTCCCACTTCCTGCCCCCGGACCATTGGTGAAATTTTCACCGCACGCTGAAAAGTTTTGCGCTCTAGCTGCATTGCCCGGTGCGCCAAGAAGAACGCCAGAAGAAAATTCCGTTAAAATCACCTCCGCCGTGCGATTTCTCTTGACACCACTCGCGAACTAGACATAATGGCATACGTGTGTGGTCCGTTAGCGTCCTTCCCCACCTAATAAATGCGTAGTCTGAATTTGCCAAGAAGCAAGTAAGCAACTGTTGTGGGACCAACCGGCCGCAAGCGTGCTGGTTGGCAGGGTCTGCCAGACCCGGAGCGCCTTGTGCGTCCCAGCGAGATTCAGGACCTCCGCGCCGCGCGGAGTCAACTTCAACCAGGAACAACAGGTTTTTTGGGAGGGTAGATTATGAAGAAGTTTGCTTTCGCAGCGGCGCTGATTGCTTGTGCCGCGATCATGGTTTCGCTTGCTTCCGCTCAGGCCTCGAGCCAGAGAATCACGCCCGATGAAAGTAAGAGAATTCAGCCAACTGGCATTCACGTGCTACCCAACGCCGTCGAGCGCACCATGGAACAGATGGATGCATTCGAGGCTACTTATATGGCGCCGGGAGAAAGAGAAGAGCCTGCTCCCCGTCCCACTATCGACGCGAATGTTTATGCCCAGATGAAGCGTGCGGCGCAACTCGCCCCGTACATGGCCAAACCGAGCGCGAGTTCGCCGGAATTATTGGCCCCGAAAGTCACGACCAAATTCGTAGGAGCTACGGAATGCGACGGTCCTGGAGGCTGCTGGTTGCCGCCGGACGTCGCTGGTGCGATCGGCAAGAGCAATTACGTCTCCGTGAGCAATGACGAAATCGAGTTCCGTTCTCGGGGGGGCGCGGTGCAGAAAATCACCTCGCTCAATGCGTTTTTCGGATATTCCACCGAGTCTATGTTTGATCCGCGGGTACAGTACGACGAAACCTACCAGCGTTTCGTAGTTACTTGCCTCGGTTTCCAGGAAAGCACCACGGTGCAGTACCTCGGCATCGCCGTGTCGCAGACCAACAACCCCATGGGCAAGTGGTGGATTTTCTTCGATAACGTGACCCCGATTGTGGGCACGGGCGGCTTCTACGACTTCGATATGCTTGGCATGAATCAGGATGCGCTTCTGTTCACCGCCAATCTTTTCGGAGCGACCCAATTTGAGGGATCCTCGTTGTTTGCCGTCGCCAAGGCTCGCCTCTACAACGGGTTCGGTTACGGTGTGCCATACTGGACGGGTTTGGTCGCCACTCTGCAGCCTAACCACACAACCTTGTTTGACCAGAACGGATACGCTTGGCTAGCGGCAGCTCCGGGTGGCTCCGGCAACATTTACATGTATGCGATGGGCTACCCGGCCAGTCCGCAGGACACGGGGGTTTACGGCTACTACACGGTTAGCGGCGTTGCGGCCTACTCCGTACCGCCTGGGGCGCCACAGCCGGCGTCCTGCGCACCTGCGGGGGCGCTCCTGGATAGCCTCGACAACCGGTTCCAGAATGTGGGAGTGCAAGACGGCGATGTGTTCTACCAGACGCACGCTATTGCTCTCGGCAGCTATACCGCAAACCGGTACTACGTCATCACTGGGCTGGATTCGTTTGCTCCGACGGTGGCGGCTCAGAACATTTTCTATGCGTCGGGTAGCTCGAATGATTGGAACCCGTCCGTCGCTGCCGATCCCGCGGGCCATTTCGCTCTGAACTGGTCGTACACAGACACTTCGGTGTTGGCGTCAGAGCGCTATGCGGATAACAGCGCCGGAAACCCGTTCGGTGCAACTGGGATCAACGTGTTTACCAGCGCATCATGCTATACCGGTGTCGGAACCAGCCGCTGGGGCGATTATTCCTCGACTGGCTTGGATCCGGGAACAGGTGCGACCTCGAGTTCCACCACCAAGATCTTCTGGATCGACAACGAAACCATTCCTAGCGCGAATTTCTGGTCAACAGAAATCGCCAAGATTACTTACTAAACAAGAAGTCCAGTTTGGGGCCTGCTCATGGGCAGGCCCCTTTTTTGCGCCACCGAGTGAGCAACACAAGGTGGGCTGTGAACCAGATTCGAAGAGCCGGATTTGAAGTGCCAGCGCGCAGCAGCGAGCCTGAAACGCCCTTGCGCGAGGACTGCGGCAACCAATAAACTTTCTGCTTGGCAATCGAAACCAAATTCTTTTTGAGGGAGACTCCATGAGAAGGATGTGGCAGTTGTTGGTTCCACTTTTTGTTCTGGCAGTATGTTCTTATGGCATTGCGCAGGAGGCCGAGAAGCGAGGCCAGGAAAAAGAAGCTGAGAAAGAAGGCAAGCCGGGGAATACCGTTGACAAGGTCTTAGGCATCTCCTTCACTCATCTGAGTCACATCATGTTTCCAATGGCCACGGCCATGCCCGACGACAAGTTCGGATTCGCGCCCACCAATGGAGAGTTCAAGGGTGTGCGCACCTTCGGCGAGCAATTGAAACACGTAGCGGCCGCGAACTTCGTTTATGCGTCCTACATTCTGGGAGAGAAGCCACCGGAGGACGTGGGCGAAAATGAAAATGGTCCGGCGTCGCTCAAGACAAAAGCCGAGATTGTGAGGTACTTGAACCGGTCGTTTAACTACGTGCAAAAGGCAGTGGCGACGATCAACGATGAGAACTATGTGACGCCAATCAAGAGTCCCTTTGGCGAGGGGAAGACCACGCGCCTGGCCCTGGCCACTCTGATTCTTGGCCACTGCTACGATCATTATGGCCAGATGGTGGAATACCTGCGCATGAACGGCATCGTTCCCCCTGCAAGCCAGCGGTAGGATTACCCAAGAAAGTACGAAGGAGCACGAAGGAGCCCCTCGGGGATTGATTCCCGTTTGGGGCTTCGTGTGCTTTTGGTGGATGAATCTAGGAAACTACCGGATGGCGAAGTCGGCAAAGCATTTCTATCGATGGCGCGCATGGACGGGTACAAGGCTGGACCGTAAAGTCCGCTCTGTTACACTTTCCAGTTTCCTTCTTATCTCAAGCAATTGCGTCTCAGGCGACTGCGAGCGAGGCAATCATGGCCATTCAGCGGGTGGGAGTGATAGGGGCGGGCACCATGGGCAACGGAATTGCCCACGTGTTGGCGCGCTGCGGGTTCAACGTGGTGCTGTGCGATGTGGAGCAGCGATTTCTGGATCGGGGACTCCAGACAATTGCGAAGAATCTGGATCGCGAAGTGGCGAAGAGCAAAATTACGGCCGGCGACAAGGCGTCCACGCTGGGGCGGATTACGGCGGTGGTGGAGCGCGCGAAGCTGGCGGATTGCGATCTGGTGATCGAGGCGGCGACAGAGAAATTTGAGATCAAGGCGGAGATTTTCCGCGACCTGGATCGCATCATGACGCCGGAGGTAATTCTGGCCACGAACACCTCTTCGATTTCGATCACGAAAATTGCGGCGCTCACCGGGCGCGCTGACAGGGTCATTGGGATGCACTTCTTTAATCCGGTGCCGGTGATGAAGCTGATCGAGCTGATTCGGGGCCTGGCGACTTCACAGGCCACGCTGGAGACGGTGCGTGAGTTGGCCGTGAAGCTGGAGAAGACGCCGGTAGAGGTGAATGACGCTCCCGGATTTGTCTCGAACCGGGTGCTGATGCCGCTGCTGAATGAGGCGATGTACGCGGTGATGGAGGGCGTGGCTACGGCCGAGGCGGTGGATGAAGTGTTCAAGCTGGGCATGGCGCATCCCATGGGGCCGCTGACATTGGCGGACTTTATCGGGCTGGATGTGTGTCTGGACATCATGCGGGTCATGCAGGATGGGCTGGGGGATCCGAAGTACCGGCCTTGTCCGCTGCTGATCAAGATGGTGGATGCGGGCTGGCTGGGACGCAAGAGCGGCCGCGGCTTTTACACTTATTCGTAAGAGACAGGGAATATGACGACAGCGTGGGGCGGAATTCTTCCTCAAGGAAAATCGGGCGGCGACCGCTTCTATTATTTGCTGGCGGCGATGTCGGGAGCATCGGCAGGGTGGTTAGACATCAAAGCGGGCGATTTGCTGCTGACGGCGATGGTGGTGCTGGCGGCGAACATCCTGCTTGGAATTCTGAGCCCACGACGACCCTGGCGCTGGGTGCTGATCGTAGGAGCGTTCGTGCCCGTGGTGGAGTGGCTGGCCTATTTCTTTCTTACCCAGAAGCCGGACCGGGCGCAGATCTACGAATCCTTTCTGGCGTTTCTGCCGGGGATTGCGGGCGCGTACGGCGGAGCCGTGGGGCGGGGCGTGGTGCACAATTTGTTCGCGGGGAAATGAAGTGGCCCGCACAATCCTGCCCGCGTTTTGAAAAGGAGCGCTACTTTGTTCATTAAGCGAACATCGATAATCGCATTCTTCATTCTCGCACTTTTCTGTCTCACGTCCGCCGCAAGCGACACTGAGCTCGCCGTCGGGAAGGCCCAGGAAGGTTCCCTGACTGCAGGCAAAGCACAGTCCTTTGCGCTCTCACTCAATGCCGGGGATTTTGTCGAAATCAACTTGGAGCCTCATGGAACGGAACTTGTTGTTACAGCCTACAACCCGTCAGGCAGCAAGGTTCGCGGAATCAAGCTCGGTCCCGATGCGGGAACGGTCAAGTTCGTGGGGGAGCGCGCCGGCCCGTATCGCCTGGAAGTTACTGCCGACGACAAGACGAAGGAGGCGGCCTTCACCATCACGCTGGGAAAAATCGTGACGCTGGCAACCCGGTTGGCTCCGGCCCCGATCCGCTATGAAAGCCCACGGATCAAGGCGCTCCGGGCCGCTCTCGAGAGCGGCCAGCAGGTAAACGTGGCAACGTTCTGGGAAGAGGTACAGAGAGAGGGCGCGCCGTTGATCGAGCCTCTCGTAGGCGACGAAACAACGATGCTCGTAACGTTTCTTTGGCAAGGGACTCCCGACACGCAAAACGTTCTCGTGGCGTGGTTTCCGTACGCCGCCGAAGGGACAGATGACTACCACATGACGCGATTGGGTGAGACCGACATCTGGTACAAGACTTTAAAGATTGATAAGCGAAAAAGATTCATGTATAGGCTCGCGCCCAATGTTCCTAGGCCGCACGGACCACCGGAGGGTCCCGAGGATGGGGTGTTCGCAGTGATTGGCGCAGCGGAACGAACCGACCCTCTGAATCCGAAACGCTGGGCCGTTGACCCGCAGGATGTCGACCTCCCGCAATATCAAGGCTTTTCGGTCGTCGAGATGCCGGCGGCACCAGCGCAGCCGTGGGTTGCAGTTCGGGAAGGCGTTCCAGCCGGCACAATCGAAAAGCACCAATTCAAGAGTACTGGGCTGAAGAACGAACGCGAAATCGCAGTCTACCTTCCGCCCGGATATTCGAAAACCGCGAAGCCTTACGGGCTGCTTGTTCTTTTTGACGAAGGTGCCTATCTAGGGGACAGAAAACAAGTGGTTCTCATTCCCACGCCAACCATTCTCGACAACCTGATTTCGGAGCATCGCATTCCACCCATGATCGCGCTGCTCGTCGGCAATGCACCCGGCGCACGCAACCGCGAACTGCCCTGCAATCCCGCCTTTGCGGATTTCTTGAATTTCGAACTCGTGCCCTGGGCGCGCCGTTCATATAACGTGACCGCCGATCCGCAGCAGACGGTGGTTGGCGGCTCCAGTTATGGCGGCCTGGCTGCGGCATACGCTGGTCTGCGTCACCCGGAGACGTTCGGGAACATCCTTTCTCAGTCCGGCTCTTTCTCCTGGACTCCGCCGAAAAGCGGTAACCCCTCTGACTTTGATCCGGATGCCGAACCGAACTGGCTGGCCAAACAGTTTATCGCAAGCCCCCGCCTGCCACTCCGTTTCTACATGGATGCAGGCAGCGACGAAGTTGACCTCTCGGGTCACGGCTTGTACTCCCTCGCGTCGGGCCGGAACTTGCGCGATGTCTTGCTCGCGAAAGGTTATGAAGTCCATTTCCAGGAATTCGCCGGCGGTCATGATTACCTGAGCTGGCGAGGTACGCTCGCAGACGGTCTAATACTGTTAATGGGCAGCGCCGCAACGAAACCGTAGCAGAACCCGGCCCCGGGGTCCTAAATCCCAGAACCGACTGGGCTCTTATCAGAGTGCCGCATGGGACGTCCCACCAAAGGTACCGGCCACTGAAAAACTGTTCCCGTTTCCACAGCCGCTAGGGGTAAGCTACGGCTATGGGAGTGTCGGTTTCGGTGCTGGCTAGCGGCAGTCGTGGGAACTGTGCGCTGGTGGCGACGAGTGCAACGCGCATTCTGGTGGATGCCGGTCTGTCGGGGCGCGAAACTTACAAGCGGCTGCGGGCGCTGGGCGAGCGTACCGAGGGAATCTCCGCGATCCTGATCACACACGAACACTCCGATCATGTTGGCGGCCTGCAGCGCCTGGCGAGCAAATTGAACGTGCCTGTCTTCCTGACCGCGCCAACGCATAATGCCTGGAGCCGGGCGGTACGGGACCAGGACGGCGCGATTCCGGAGTTGCCGAAATCTGAACATTTTTCCGCCGGGCGCGGCTTTCGGATGGGCGACATCGAGGTGATGCCCTTCACCATTCCGCACGATGCCGCCGATCCGGTGGGCTTCACCTTTCGCGCGGAAGGCGTCAAGGTTGGGTTCGCCACCGATCTCGGCTACATGCCGGTGAGCGTGCGCGACCATCTGCAGGGCTGCAGCGTGCTGGTGATCGAATCGAATCACGATGTGGAGATGCTGCGCTCGGGGTCGTATCCGTGGTCAGTGAAGCAGCGGGTGATGAGCCGGGTGGGGCATTTGTCGAATGAGGCGCTCGCGGAATTCTTCTCCAGCGACTATGATGGGGGAGCCGAATACGTAGTTTTGGCCCATTTGTCGGAACAGAATAACCATCCCGAAATCGCGCGAGCGGCGGCAGAACAGGCGCTCGGCGGCCGTCAGAGGCTGTGGCACAACCGTGTGCTGCTGGCCTCCCAGGCGGAAGTTCTGGAACCGATCCGGTTGTAGCCTCTTATGAGCGAATGTGTGGAACCGATCGTAGGGAAAATCCTTGCGGGATGGCGCTACGATATTTCCGGCCTGGCTCCGGAGATGCGCGGGGACTACGAGCTGCATTTTGCCGACTGCGAGCATTGCCGCAGCCGCCAGAAACTGCACCGCATTGTCGATATTTCGCTGATCGTGATGGCCTCGGCATCGGGAGTGGTGTTTCTGCTGGCGTTTGCGCTGATCCGTTATTTTGGGCCGCGCCACGCTTTCTGGCTGGAGGTGGGCGCGCTGGCGGGCTTTGCGCTGTCGGCACTGATCTGGCTGATCGTGGCCGTGGCGACTCCCGCGCCGATGGCCGTGGTAGACGCGGCCAAGCTCGGAGCCCGGCGCGTGCATGACCGGCTGCCAGCGGAGATCCGCGAGCGCCTGCCGGAAGAAATCCGGGTGAAAATTACGGGGTCGTAAAGGCGCCCTCCCAGCAGATCCGCCAGATATGATTCTCGTGCGGACCTAGTCTCTCTACTCATTCTCATTGGCGATCCTGAAACTTTATTTCTCACGCATAATTGCTTTTGCGCAGGGGGAGGGGATCGTGCGGCCCTTGATTTTGAGTGTCCTCGCCATCAGCTTATGGGTGTCTTTTGTTGGAGCGCAGGACATGGATAAGCAAGGCAAGGACATGCCGGGCATGGATATGTCGCAGCCCGCGGCGGATTGGATGCCCTCGCCGCACAACACTTCGGGCACGGGATGGCAGCCCGCGGCGACGCCGGGCCATATGTGGATGAAGCCGGTTGGAACCTGGGACCTGATGGCCCATGGCGTCGTGTTTGTGGATTACAACCAGCAGGGAGGGCCGCGCGGAGAGGGCAAGGCAGAGTCGGTGAACTGGTTGATGCTGATGGAGCAGCACAAACTGGGGCGGGGAAACATCCTGTTTCGCGAAATGCTTTCCGCCGAGTCGCTGACCGCGCCGCATCCCGGGTTTCCCGAGCTTTTCCAGACCGGCGAAACTTATCATGGTCAGCCGCTGGTCGATCACCAGCATCCGCATAACGTTTTTTCTGAACTCGCGCTGTCCTACGCGCAACCAATCTCGAAGAAATTTTCGTGGAAGTTTTATGGCGCGGCGGCGGGCGAGCCGGCGCTCGGTCCCGTCGCCTATCTGCACCGCGCTTCCGCGTCAGAGTTGCCCATGGCGCCGTTGTCGCACCATCTGCAGGATTCCACGCACACCAGCTTCGGAGTGCTCACCACGGGACTGATCGTGGACCGGTTCAAGCTTGAAGGCTCGGCGTTCAACGGCCGGGAACCGGACGAGAAGCGTTACAGCATCCAGTTTGCGCCGCTTGATTCCTGGTCGGCACGCTTGAGCGTAGCGCCATCACGGAACTGGACAGCGCAATACAGTTACGGGCGACTGGAGCATCCCGAGGCGCTCGAACCTGGCAGCCAGCGCCGGCAGACGGCTTCGGTCGAATATGTGCGGCCGTTCGCGAAAGGCTCGTGGGCGACGTCCGTGGTCTGGGGACGAGTGCACAAGGAAGTTAGCAACCACAATCTGAACGGGTACTTACTGGAGACGACCGCGAACTTCAAGCTGCGCAATTATGCGTTCTCGCGGATGGAACTGGTCGACAAGGACGAATTATTTCCCGGTAACCCTGCGCTGCCGAACTTCCGCATTGGGGCCTACACATTCGGCGGCGCGCGCGACCTCGTCCAGAGCCGGCTCTGGCAGTTGGCCCTGGGCGCGGATCTCACGCTTTACTCGAAGGCCTCGGCGCTCGGCTCCACCTACGGAAACAACCCAGTCTCGTTCCAGATTTTTCTGCGAGTTCGCCCGGCTTTGAGCCATCACGAGCATTAGCGGCTGCAAAGACGGATGGACGGTTTGGACGGGCGATCACGCCCTTTCAGCCCATTTTGAGCGGGCTTTGGTGGTTACTTTGGGCCCGCCCATTCTGCTAACCGCAGGTTAGGGTCGCCGATATTGACCCGGCGGCCAGCTTCGAGATAAAGTTCAAGATCAGGGTCGCAGTTTCAGCCCCCCGCCCTGGTTCTTGATGCGCTCCGCTTACTCCAAACTCGCGATCGTGCTGTTTGCCTTGGCCAGCGTGGCTTGGGCGGCGCCGCAATTTTCCGGGCAGAAGCGGGTCGGCCTGACCAGCGGCGACCAGTGGGAACCCGCTGTGGCGGCGGATGGTGCGGGGCGAATCTACGTTCTTTATCCGCACTACGGGCGCGTACCCGATTGCAAGGGCTGCCGCATTCCCACCATGCTGCTGGTGGCGAGCAATGACAACGGCAAAACCTGGCAGACTCCGCACGTGATGCTGGAAACGGGTGCGGGGCAGTTTGATGCTCAGATTGCCGTCGACCCCGCTGACCGGCGCACCGTATATGCGGCGTGGCTGCAGAACGGGAAACGCGCGGTCATGCTCGCCAAGTCGGTGGACTCGGGCGCCACTTGGACTTTTACCATGGCAGTCCGCAGCGACGTGCAACTGGATAAACCGGCGCTGGCGGTGCGCGGTCCGAGCGTTTACGTGGCTTTCAATCATGAAGAACAAGTGTGGGTGGCGGACTCGCAGGATGGAGGACGCAGCTTCACATCGTCGCGCGTGAATGCTGAAAGCCGTCCGGGATGGTCGCTGCTGGGCGCGGCCACCGTCGATCCCTCCGGCAACGCGTATCTGGCCTGGGCTTCGTACTCCAAGGCGGGAGGAGCGAGAGGCTCGGTGAATCTGTATGTGGCGAAGTCGGCGGATGCGGGTGAGGCCTGGAGCACGACTTTGCTTGACGTTTCCGCGGCCGCACCTGGCTGCCAGAGCGAAGAATGTGGCGAGGGCTATCTAGGCGCGCAGATCGCTCTAACCTCGGATGCCGCCGGAACTCTTTACGCGCTCTGGAGCGCGGGCAACACGCCGCTGGGGCCGCAACGCATCTATTTCTCGTCATCCACCAACGGCGGCGAAAACTGGTTGCCGCGGGTCAGTGTTTCCTACGCCGAGCCAGGAGTGGAACATGCTTTCCCGGCGATCGTAGCCGGAAGCACCGGCGACGTGCGCATCGCGTGGATGGATTCGCGCAATACTTCACATAAGTCTCTGTACTGGAACACTTACTATCGGAGTTCGAGCAACGGCGGCGCCACCTGGGGAGATGAGATTCGGATTTCCGGCTATGTGCCCGGCTATCGCTACATCAGTAAGGAAGGCTTCCGTTTTCCTTTCGGCGATTATTTCTCGCTCGCCATCGACAACCAAGGAGACACGCACGTGGTTTGGGGCGAAGGACTCAACTATCAGAGTCCGGGATCGATCTGGCACGCCAGCGGACGGTAGGCGCAGACTGCCAGGTAAATTTGTCATCCTGAGCGAAGCGAAGGACCTATGCATTTTGGCAGCCGGATGCATAGGTCCTTCGCTTCGCTCAGGATGACAAGAGTCAGTTGTCAGTCCGTCAGCAGGCCGCCCGTGAGGTCTCTGAGGCGCTCGATACGATGTTCGCGGCAGTAGTCTGTCAGGTCCTCCACTAGCGTTTCCGTTGCCACGGGATCGAAGTAACTTGCGGTTCCCACTTGCACGGCGGTTGCGCCGGCCAGCATGAATTCCACTACGTCCGCGGGCGTGACGATTCCGCCCATGCCGAGCACCGGAATTTTCACCGCGTGAGCGGCGTCGTAAACCATGCGCAGCGCGATGGGCTTGATGGCCGGACCGGACAGGCCAGCGGTTACGTTGGCAATTCGAGGGCGGCGCGTTTCCGGGTCAATGGCCATGGCTAGAAACGTATTCACCAGGGAAATGGCGTCGGCGCCCGCTTCCTGCGCAACATACGCCATCTGCGCGATCGAGGTGACGTTGGGCGAGAGTTTCACGATGATCGGCCGGGCGGCCACGCGCTTCGCCGTCCGCACCACTTCGTCGAGCAAAAGCGGATCGCTGCCGAACTGAATGCCGCCCTGCGAGGTGTTGGGGCATGACACGTTGATTTCGTACGCCGCAATGCCCTCGCCCTGATTCAGGATCTCAATCGTCTGCTCGTAATCGGTGCGGGTGTAACCGAAGACGTTGGCGAACACGACCACATTCTTTTTTTCCCTTAACGCGGGAAGTTTCTCAGTGAGGAACGCGGGCGCGCCGATATTCTGCAGCCCGATGGCATTCAGCATTCCGGCAGCCGTCTCAAACAGGCGCGGCGGCGGATTTCCGGTCATCGGTTCTTTGGAAAGACCTTTGACCACCAATCCGCCGAGCCGGTCGAGATGCACGATGTCTTCGAATTCGATGCCATAGCCGAAGGTGCCGGATGCGGCGATGATCGGGTTTTTCAAGTCGATGCCGGCGAAGCTTACGCTCAAATCCGGATTGGCGATGGGCGTCATTGTGTTCCCCCGGCAGGTGGTGTCGCGGAATGATGCGGCGGCTGCAGCGCCTCGGTCAACACTCGTCCCGTGGCTTGGGCGGGTGCGTTGATTCCGAGCAAAGAAGCGAGCGTTACCGCGAGATCTACCGGCTCCACGTCCGTCCGGTAAATTCCGGGCTGAAAGGCGAGGCCATAGAAGGCGAGCGGCACATGCGTATCGTACGAGAAAGGCGATGCATGATCGGTACCCTTCGTGGTCCCCACGGTGAATGGAGTGGGCACTCCCATCACATACCATCCGCCTTCGGGCGAATAGCTGTGGGCGTAGCGGCGGCCGATTTCGGTGGCCGCAGTTTCGCTGCGGGCCAATTCTGACTTGGTAAAGTATCCGGCCAACCCCGCTTGCTTCATGGCTTCGCCCACGTCGGTCTCGGCATCGGATTCCTTGTGGCCGGCGAAGGCGTCTGCGTTTAGCCAGGCTAGCGGGTAATCGAGATCGAGTACGTAGTCGCCTTTCTTTGCGTATTTTTTCGAGAGCAGGGAATTGATCTGGTCGCGTAACGCTTTCGCATCGAGATTGGCGGCGGGCAGACGAAGCGTCTTCGCGAATTCAGGCAGAGGTGCAACGCCGTGATCGGCGGAGAGCGCCATCCACACGTTGGCCATCCCAATCTGATGACCGAGGAAGCCGAAGAACTCCGCCACACTCCGGTCGAGTTCGAGCGCCATGCTGCGCATTTGCGGGGAGTCGGGGCCAACCTGGTGGCCGAGAATATCATTGGCCGAAAGGCTGATCACCAGCAGATCCGTCGCCGGGCCTGCGCCCAACTTCTCGTACAAAACGAGTTCCTTGGCAAATTCCAACTGGTAATCGTTGGCGAAAGGAGTCGAGCCGACGACCTGGTAGAAGCCGGCTGGCGTACCATCTTTTCCGTTGCGCGGCGCGGTCGAGCCAAGGAGAGTTCCGTCGCCGTCTTTGTCCCTCCACTCGCGGTTCCAGTATTTTTCGGCGCGATGGCTGCCGTTGAAATTACGTACCCACTCGGGAAGATCCGGACGGTAGTAGGTGGAGGTGATCCAGTCGCCGCTTTTGGGATCGATCCAGTAGGCGGCGTCTCCGGAAAACCCCGCGGGCAATATGGCTGCACGATCTTTCAACGAAATGGCGAACACGCGGCTTTTGCCGCCCGTGGCCAGTTTCAACTCGTCGCCGAGGGTGTCGCTCATCAGGTTGTGCGGCGATGCGCCTACACCTGTGTGGCCAACAAGGTGTTGGGTGTCGTCTTCGACCGAGGTTACGCGCTTCTTTTTTTGCGCGTCCCACCATTCGTTCGCAACGATGCCGTGCCCGCTGGTATAGCTTCCGGTGAAAAGAGTAGCGTGCCCGGGAGCGGTGCGGGTGTTGGCGTAATCGTAGTTGCAATCGGTGAAATAAGCGCCACGATCGAGAAACACACGGAAACCACCGTCACCGAACTGGTCGCGATAGCGTTCCAGGTAGTCGCCGCGGAACTGGTCAATCACGATGACGACAACCAGTTTTGGGCGCGCGTTGTAAGCGGACGCAAATGCGCCCGGGATCCAGCAGAACCATATCAACGTCACGAGAAGGAAACGGGGGAGTCTCATCGCGCCTTAGTTTACCGCAGAAGAGAAGCTAACCGCAGAGGACTCAGAGGTCGCTAAGGTTTTCTTGCCCGTTCTTCTCTGCGCGCTCCGCGTCCTCTGCGGTTAAAGACTTGGACCATCCGCGTGCACGGAATCGTCCTTTTCAGCTAAAGTTAATGCAGAATGCTCGATCTGAATTTTGTCCGTGACAACCTGGCGCTGGTGGAAGAAAAGCTGCGGCAGCGCGGAATGAATCCTGCGGAAGTTTTGAAAGACTTTCGCACCATCGATGGCGAACGCCGGCAGGCCATCACCGCGGCCGAGACCCTGCAGGCGCGCCGCAACCGGGCTTCCGAGGAGATTGCCAAGCTCAAGAAAAGCGGGCAGGATGCCGCGGCGCAGATCCAGGAGACCAAAGAACTGCGCGAGCAGATTCAGGACTCCGAAAAGAAGGCGGCCGAACAGGAAGCGCGCCTAAGCGAAATTCTGACCTCCATTCCGAATATGCCTCACGCCAGCGTGCCGGTGGGGAAGAACGAAGAAGACAACGTGGAAGTGCGCCGCTGGGGCGCGCCGCCGCATTTCGATTTCAAACCCAAGCCGCACTGGGAACTGGGCGAAGAGCTGGGCATACTCGATCTGGAGCGTGCCGCCAAATTGTCGGGCGCTCGTTTCGCTGTCTATTGGGCGCTGGGCGCGCGACTGGAGCGGGCTCTCGCTAACTTCATGCTCGATCTGCACACGCGGGAACAGGGATACACCGAGGTGCTTCCGCCGTACATGGTGAACTCCGAATCGATGTATGGCACGGGCCAGCTCCCCAAGTTTGCGCAGGACCTGTTTCGAGTGCCGCACGGCGAAAAAGATCTCTGGCTGATTCCGACAGCCGAGGTGCCGGTGACGAATCTCTATCGCGACGAAGTGCTGGACGCTGCACGCCTGCCCATCTGCCTGACAGCGTACACTCCCTGCTTTCGCAGCGAAGCCGGATCGTACGGGAAGGACGTGCGCGGAATTATCCGCCAGCACCAGTTTCAGAAGGTGGAACTGGTGAAGTTCTCGCGTCCGGAGACTTCTTACGAGGAACTGGAAAAACTGACCCACAATGCCGAGACGGTGTTGCAGAAACTCGGCCTGCACTACCGCGTGGTCACACTCTGCACCGCTGATCTAGGATTCTCTTCGGCCAAGACTTATGACATTGAAGTCTGGTTGCCGGGACAGAATCTGTTCCGCGAGATTTCTTCGTGCTCGAACTTCGAAAGTTTTCAGGCGCGGCGGGCGAATATCCGCTACCGTCCCGAGGGCAAGAGCAAAACGGAATTCCTGCACACGTTAAACGGCAGCGCGTTAGCGGTAGGTCGTACGTGGGTTGCCATTCTGGAGAACTATCAGCAAGCCGATGGCAGCGTGCGCATTCCGGAGACGCTGCAGCCGTATATGGGGACTGATTGCATCCCGGCAAAGAAAGCTTGAAGCGTTGGGAAGAAGTCGAGTCTCGCTGCCCGGCCCCTAAAGGGGCAATTGATTTCGAAGAGTTTTCGGCATCGCGAAAGCGATGCCCTGATACGAAGCCGAGCCACTATAGCTAAGCCGATTTGCCATCCCATGAATTCCCAAATACACTGGCAACAATCCGAAGCAGACTCGACGGCGACTGAGAGCGCCGTCTCTCCCATGGGCGCGATCTGGCGGACAATTCGTGGATACATTTTTTGGTCGTATGAGCGGGGCAGCCTGCACTACGACATCATGGTTACTCTGATTCTTCTGTTTGTTTTTGTTTCGCCGCGCTTCATCAACTTCAAGGACAAACCGGTTGAGCGTATTCCGCATCTTACCGGCGTGGTGGTGGTCCCCGGCTCCAGGGGCGAGCTTATTTATCAGATCCAAGCGTCGGCGGTGACTGCGTCCGCGGACGGCGACGTTCGGCGGCAACTGGAGCAGATCATCGAGCCCATCTCCGGCGCGGTCAGCATTACCAATGTCGAGACCGTCAAAGACGTTTCGGGACATCTGCAGAGTTACAAGGTCTGGGTTGTAAAGGAATAGAGCTATTTCATTAGAGTTCGTCAATGAGAGTTACGCTGCAAACGCTGGTTTTAGGGACGGTGGTCGTCAGCGGGCTATGGGGGGCGTCCGCGTGGCCGCAGAGCGAATCCGCTGACCTGGATCGGGTTCTTACCCGGATGGATGCTGTCGCCCGAAACTTCCGAACCACCGAGGCCAGCGTCGTCACCGACCAGTACCAGAAGGTCATTGACGAAACCGAGACGCAGAAGGGCAAGATTTATTTCCGGCGCGAAGGCGGCGAAATCCAGATGGCTGCCGACTTTGCCGAACCCGACAAGAAGTACGTCATCTACAGCGGCGGCAAGGTTCAGGTGTACCAACCCAAGATCGACCAGGTCAACGAATACGACGCCGGCAAGAATCGCGGCGACGTTGAGAGTTTTCTGGTGCTCGGCTTCGGCGGCGGCGGGCACGACCTGCTCAAGTCCTACGATGTGAAGTTTTTGGGGCCGGAGACCGCCAACGGCGTAGCAACCGAGAAGCTGGAATTGATTCCGAAATCCACGCGTTTGCGAAACAACATCGCGCGCATCTGGCTGTGGATCGACTCGGCCAGGGGAATTCTAGTGCAGCAGCAATTGTTTGAACCGGGCGGTGACTACCGCCTGGCGAAGTATTCCGACATCCAGATCAATCACAAACTTCCAGAGAACGCCTTCAAGCTGAAGACCACTGGAAAGACCCGGTTCATCTCTCCCCAGGGGTAGTCGCTCCCGGAACCTAGATCAGGCGAAATCCGCACCAACAGAATCAAGCTGAAAAAGACTGGCCGGGACGATATACTGCACAAAAGCTGCCGCAAGTGGGAGTTGGCATGGCCAAAGTGTTTACCATCACCGTTCCTCCGGACCTGTCTCGCAAGAGGCGCGAACGCACCACCGACCCCCGCTACGTGGACGGTCAGAAGATGCTGGTGGAAGCGATGAAATATTTGGCGAAGGCCGATCCCGTGGCCAATCGCGGGGCCATCGAATTGCTGTCCGAACACGTCCGCACCCGTTTCCGCATGACTGATTCGCCGCTCAGCTAAGGTGAAACCAAGAAGGCAAGCACTGTCCCGGCGCTCGCCTTCTTCCAACTTCAGAAATACAACTTCAAGGTCAATCGAAGCACGCGTTCTCGATCTTTTTCCTCAGAAGTAAATCTTCAATGCAAACTGAATCACGCGCGGCCCCCGATAATACGGGGACTGGGAGGGCGTACTGTCGCTTGAAACCTGGCCAAACAAACTGCTGCCGCCCACTGTTCCCCCGTTTGAAGTCGGTCCAAAGAACTGTGCATGGTTAAAGGCATTGAAGAAATTCGATTGAAGCTGGAGCGATTTGCTTTCCGTGAACTTAAAGTTTTTCAGGATCGAGATGTCCCAATTATTAATCCCCGGTCCCCGCAACACGTTCCTCCCCATGTTGCCGTAAGTAAACAGCGGCACCCCTCCCTGAGTCAGGCCAATACCCGGAACGTAGGGCTGTCCAACCGGCGGCCCCACCGAACAAACCAGGTTCGTTGGATCGATCAGGAAAAACCCCGTCGTGGTGCCCGACAAACAGCTTCCATGGATACCATCCGCGCTTGGGCTGAATGTCCGCATTTGCCTGGGGTTGCTGAAGACCTGTATCGGCCCAACTACATCCGGCCGGTCCAGTCCTTCGTTCGATTCGCTGGCCCCGTTGCTCGAGTAAAGTGTGAATGGGTTCCCCGACTGGAACGAAGTAATTGTGGAGACCGCCCATCCCCCCAGAATGTTCTGCCTGAGTCTGCTCCCGTGTTCCCCAATGGGGATTTGCCATAGCGGGCTTAATACCAAGCGCTGCCGCGCGTCAAAATCCGCCAAGCCGCGATCGAACCTCGGGTCCAGGGGATTTGTTAAAACTGACGAGCGGGCCCGAAAGCCCGAATTTACATCGATTGTCTTCGCCAACGTGTAAGCGACTCTGAATCCGAAACCATGATTCATTCTCCGGTCCACCGTAACCTGCAGCTGGTTGCTCGACGAACTAGCCTCGCTCACGTTGGTGATGATCTGAGTCGCACCATAAGGGACGAAATTCGCATCGCAATTCGCCAGCGGGCGCGCGCAATCGGGAGAGATATAAGTTTGCGGATTGGTACCCGCCGCCACTGCTGCCTGGTATTGCGCCATCAAACTGTCAGGGTTGCTGCCATTGATTTCAGGGAAATTCAGGTTTGTACTGGCGATGGCCTTGCGACTCAGACTGCCGACGTACATAGCCTCCACAAATGTATCCTTCGTAAGTTGGTATTGGAACCCATAGTTGAAGTTCTCTGCATAAGGAGTCCGGAAGTGCGGGGAGACGACGTATGCAAACGGGATGGCAGGGGTAAAGAACTGTCCCAAATGTCCGCCGGCGATAAAAGGATAGGGATCGGAGTACCCGGTGCTCGCGGTCTGAAAAGGATCGGCCGAATAAGAACCGTTGACCGGAACCAGGCATCCACCTTGGCCGATCGCCACGGTTGTGAAGCACGGATAGTTGTTCGCCACATATCCAAATGGAGCCTGGCCTCCAAACTGCAGGTTGAGCGCTCCGTCTTCGATGTCATAGAAAATACCGACGCCACCGCGCATTACCAGCTTGGCGCTGCCCAACATATCCCAGGAGAACCCAAACCGTGGAGCAAAATTCCTGTAGTCTGGGTAGACTAACCCGCGATTCGGCGTCCCTGGGTCCCCCGCATACAAAAAATCGGGCGGCGAACCAGGATAAAGAGTCGACTGTTGCCCCGGAAACCAGCCCTGAATCTCGTTCCGCGGATCTACTTGCGGCGCGTTGTATTCGTACCGCAAACCATAATCGAGACTCAGTTTTTTTGTTATTTTCCACGCATCTTGTGCAAAGAAATCGAGCTGATGGGTTCGGATTCCATAGATCGCGCTCGAAAACTGGTAATAGTTGTCGGTGTACCCGCCCACAAAATCGGCTAGAGCATTCCCCGTGTTCGTGTAGTAAGTCCCGAAGTCGAACGATCCGTTATTGTAAAAGTCGAAATGGAAATTGTTTCTTATCCACCGGAGATCACCCCCAAACTTGAGAGCATGCCGGCCCTTGGTCCAGGAAAAAGTATCCTGGTACTGAAAAGTAACGTCGTGAATCTTGGTTGGACCTTGCGGCGAAGGCCCCAGGCTGAATGCTCCGCCAACCGAAACTAGA
>Ga0074046_10001298_pt1 | contig 22804 bp, 18 predicted proteins | sample BogForMeECP23OM3_FD_94441 | JGI IMG/M metagenome (GOLD analysis project Ga0074046, IMG submission 94441) | Bog forest soil microbial communities from Calvert Island, British Columbia, Canada - Bog Forest MetaG ECP23OM3 | ecosystem: Environmental > Terrestrial > Soil > Wetlands ...
GCTGAAGAGCTCGGTGACAGAATCGGGATCTTGGATCAAGGCAGGCTAATTCGTATGGGAACAATGAAGGAGCTACGGGATAGTGTTCGCTACAACTACAGCCTAAAGATCCTATCAGGGCCTATGAAAGGCATCCCTGCGCCCGAGACGGGTGAGACGATTACCGGACAGGACGGCAATGTCATGATCCTAACAACAGAAGACGAGGCCTACAGGATTTCAAGAGAACTTGTCAAGCAAGGCCTCAAGTTTGCTGTTAACCCAATTTCCCTCGATGACATATTCTTCTATCTTGCAAGGCGGAAAGCTGATGAATGATTCCGTAAGAAGCAACCAGTCACTCCGAAGGAGAAGCATTTCCAGCCAGATTCTCGCGAGTATTCTAGTTAATTCTATTTATGAAATGCAGAACTTTCCGGTTGTTCTCATCAACACGGTTCTTTCTCCTCTCTCGTTTCTCTTAGTGATCGTTTTCGTAAGTCACGGGTCGTTGCTTGGCGAGGCGATTCAGGGGGGGTTCATAATGAGCATGTTTTCTGCCGGTATCGGGCTTCAGGGCGACCTCTCCCACTTGAAGAATGATTTCAAACTTCAAGATATGGTTGTTAGCTCGCCAACGAGTTGGCAGGCTTACATGTTTGGGATGGCGATCTCGGAACTCGTCTATTCTCTCCCGGCCCTCGTGGTGCTCGGGGTGCTCGCGTATTACTTCATGAGTTTGAGCGTTTTCGGACTTTTGGCGTTTGCCGGCGTGCTCATTCTGATGTTCCTAACTTCTATCGCAATCGGTTTCACTCTTTCAACATTCTCCACCGATATAGTTCAAAGCTTCGCCTTCTCAAGGCTAATTTCAACGCTCTTCTCGACGATTCCACCGGTCTACTATCCGATTACCTACATTCCACTTCCTTACAGATACATAGCATATCTTTCTCCGACAACTTATGCTGCGGAGCTTGCACAGAATGCGGGCGGGTATCTTCCTCTGACATTTACGTCAATCGTCTTAGACTGGGCAATTTTGATTATCGTTACTGTATCTCTGTTTGTTATTGCAGGTACCAAGGCAAGATGGAGAGAGACCTGAGCATAGCAGGGTTTGAGGGCGGATCATTCGCAGGCGCTAAATCGACTCGATGACATCATCCAAGCTTAGCCGATGGAGATTCGCAATCGTCATCAGGCAACGCAGGACGAAAACCAGTTCTCGATTGATTAATATTACCAACGAGCTAAATCAATGTAAGTTCAACATTGTCGTCTCACAGAGTAGTCGATGAAGTAATTGACCGAATTCGAGGCAAAGAGTTCAGAGGGCCCACACTGGTCACACAAGCTGCACTGAGAGCGCTGAGTGAAGCCTCTCGAGTATCAAAAAGTCGTTCACCGAAGGAATTTGTCGTAGAGCAGAGTGCGTTCGGGGATATGCTCGTCAAAACACGTCCCACCGCTATTCTTCTAGCAAATGGTGTGCGACGAGTCATTGACGCGATGAGGATGGGCGCAGACCAAGGATCTAATGTGCCTGTGCTTCAGGGGACTGTCTCGAAGACGGTGGATTCCTTCCTTGCCGAAATCAAACAGTCTGTCGACAAGATCGGCGAGATTGGCGCTAGGAGGTTGCGAAGTGGAGACACTGTACTTTGCTACGGTTACAGCACTTCCGTACTTTCGATGGTGCAGAAGGCTCAGGAGCATGGGAAGAACTTGAGAGTGATCGTCAGCGAGTCACGTCCAGAACTTGAAGGTCGCTTGATGGCTCAGGAGTTACTGAAGCTCAACATACCAACAACCATGATCATCGACTCGGCCGTTTCATATTTCATAAAGGACGTGGATCGAGTCCTGACCGGCGCTGATGCTGTTTCTGCGAATGGGGCTGTCATCAACAAGATAGGCACGGCGACCGTCGCAGCTATCGCTCATCTCTCGAGGGTGAACGTGTTTGTAGCAGCGAGCGTTTACAAGTTCAGTCCGGAGACTATACTTGGAGAGCGAATTGAGATAGAGGAACTTGATCACTCACTCGTGATTTCACGAGAATTGATGACGCACTTCAAAGGCATGGAGATACGTAATCCAGCATTCGATGTCACACCGCCGGATCATATTGATCTAATCGTGACGGAGAGAGGCGTGATTCCGCCTCAGGGAGCCATCATGATACTTCGTCAACACGAGACTGGCCTTCTCGGCATAGGTGTAACTGGCTGGTAAGAACAGGGGCTCGCAGGTTCGAGAAGATGTCTAGCGTAACACTTCCCTTTGAGGTCAGGCAAATCGCGAAAGACATCAAGGAGATGAGGATTAGAGGGGCTGGCGAGCTAGCGAGGTCTGGAGTAAGGGCTCTTATGGTCATGTGCGAGAAATCATCAGCCACGAACGTTGATGATTTTCTAGGCGACATTCGGACGGTCTCCAAAACACTGCTCGAAACAAGGCCAACTGCAGTTTCTCTGCCAAACGGAATCCGATACGTCATGCACCGAGTCAATATTGCCAAACAGAAGACAGAGGATCTCGAGCAGATCCGCTTGGCAGGCGCAAAGGCCGCAGAGGAGTTCATAGCGAGCTCCAAGACCGCGATCGAACGAATCGGACAAATTGGCGCACGTCGGATCAAGGACGGTGACGTGTTGATGACCCACTGTAACAGCTCAGCCGCAATTGCCGTCATCAAGACCGCGTGGGAAACAGGAAAACGAATTCACGTCTATGCTACCGAGACGAGACCTCGATTCCAAGGCAGAATAACTGCAGGCATTCTCCTGAAACTTGGAATCCCTGTCACGATGATTGTTGACGATGCAGCAAGGTACTTCATGAACGACATAGACAAGGTCGTCGTTGGCGCAGATGCAATCACTGCTAATGGTGCGATCGTGAACAAGATCGGCACTTCAATGATAGCCTTGGCCGCAAAGGAGTCAAGTGTGCGAACATTCGTCGCAGCGGAGACATTCAAGTTCAGTCCTGAGACAATGATTGGCGAGGCCGTGGCAATTGAAGAGCGAGGCACTGATGAGTTGATCAGTGACAGTGAGCTTCGAGAATTGCCAAAGTTGGAGATCAAGAATCCCTCATTTGATGTAACTCCACCTGAATACGTAGACCTCATAATCACAGAGAAGGGAATAATCCCTCCTCAAGGGGCTATTTTAGTGTTGCAAGAGATCATGGGGGCCATCACGCCGGAAGAACTTGAAGAGTACAAGACTTTCACGCTCGCGGAAGAAGACTAGATCTAGAATTTGAAGTCCATGGATCGGCTCTTCACACGCACGAAGCTTATTCGTCCGTATGCCCACACAAAAAGAACCGGAATTGAAAATAATCGAAGGAAGTGGTGGGCGTGTCCTAGCAACACCCCATCAAGCTGAGCATGAAAGCCTCAGAAACGGAAATCACAAGGTTCCCTGAAGGAGAGAAATACCTTCGAATCAAAGATTATTTGGATGGTCAAGACGTCGTGATCATTCAGTCCATCATTGTTATAGGAACAGACACTGTTCTAAGATCAGCTACGTTTCAGTGGCTCCATTACTCGCTGACGCGATCAGAAGACTTCAACCAAACCTATGCGAAACTGGACAAACTATTTAGACACGCTGCTTCGCATCCTAAGAAAAAGTGTTGTAATTGAAGTTCGAAGCAGGAGTAACTCCCTATTCCAAGCGCTACCTCGAACTGGGCTATCAACCGCAGGACAGCGAACTCTTGATCGCATTTAGAGTCACGCCCCGACCCGGCACTTCCATCGAGGAGGCGACGTCTGCGGTCGCCGCTGAATCATCCGTTGGAACTTGGACTGAGGTGGAGCTTGGAAACGAATCTAAGTATAACAGGTTTAAGGCTCGCGTATACCGAATCGAAGGCGATATTGCCTACGTCTCCTACCCTCTCATCCTCTTTGAGGAGAACAGTATACCGAACCTCCTCAGCAGCGTGGTTGGCAACATCTTCGGCTTCAAGGCAGTGAGCGCCCTTCGAATCGAGGACATGCGCATCCCGCTCGCACTAGTCAACAGTTTTCCTGGTCCATCCTTCGGCATCGATGGGGTTCGAAAGATTCTGGGAGTGGAAGGTCGTCCGATGACTGGCTCCACGGCAAAACCGAAACTCGGTAACAGTCCGAAAGAACACGCGCAGATCGCGTACAACACACTCCGTGGCGGAATCGACACGGTCAAGGACGATGAGAACCTCAACAGCCAGAACTGGAACAATTTCTACGCACGAGCCGATGAGACCCTTAAAGCAGTTGAGAAGGCCGAGAAGGAGACTGGGGAGAGTAAGGGATGGTGGGCAAACGTCACCGCCGGCAATACTGAGGAGATGCTGACCCGCTGCGAATACGTCGCAAAGAACGGCGGCAGATTTGTCATGGTTGATTATCTTACCGCGGGCTTTGCGGCTACGGCATCTTTGCGAAAGCTCACTGGCGAGCTAGGGTTGGCATTGCACTGTCACAGGGCGATGCATGCCGTGATAGACCGGCAACCCAATCATGGCGTCGAGTTCAAGGTTTTGGCAAAATGGGCACGCCTAGTTGGTGTCGACCATGTGCATACTGGGACAGGTGTGGGCAAGCTCGAAGGCGGGTTCCAAGAAATCAGGGACAGATGCAATCTTCTACGCAAGAACTACACTCCGAAAGAGGGAGGATTGTACTTTGATCAGCCTTGGGGCAACCTCAAGACAGTCGTTCCTGTAGCTTCCGGAGGGCTGCACCCTGGGCATGTCTGGAAGGTCTATGAGACGTACGGAAAAGATGCATTCTATCTATTTGGAGGTGGCTGTCATGGACACCCGGGCGGAAGCTACGCAGGAGCAAAAGCTGTCAGAGCCGCAGTAGAAGCCGTTGGAGACGGAATTGGCCCCAAGGAGGCGACCATGAAAAGCAAGGAGCTGGAACAGGCTATTGAACTCTGGGGCGGAGTGACCTTCTGAACGAGGTCAGCACGCCCGGCGGCTTGACCCAGCGCAGGGCAGAGTCGCAAATTCCTCCTGAATGCTGGTGGGTAATTATTTCAATGAGCCATCGCCTATCTTGGGACCTTGTTTTCCGAGATGGACCATTTGGAAGAACTTGAAACAAACTTAGTGGATTCCATAATTCAGGAATACGGAGTCAATGTCGACGCTACAAGACTCGCAAACCTAACCAAAACAAAACTCAATCCGCAGACTAGAGTCTTTGAAGTTCAACACTCGTCATTGAATGCCTTCATCATCGACACTCCTATGACCCGAAGAATTGCTTGCCACCCACATGTAGTGGGGGATGAACTTGAGAAACTTACACTCGAGGCTGCAGAACAGAGCTTGCCCGCTATTCTTGAACTATCACAAATCAATACCACTAAGAAAGGCGCAATAGTCTTTGAGCAAATACTCCGAGCCGCTCCCGGCTACAGCCTGCATCAGGCAGCGAGTCGAGCAATACCTGGCGATTATAGAACGGTCAACATCAGGCCTCGCTACACTCACACATCTTATCGAGATCACGACGGCATGGTTCAACGACAACTTGACATAGTTTACGAAGATTTCGCGGAACTCCCCGCAAACAGAGAAATTTTCTTGATAATGCAAGATACGGTGGCAAGCAGTAAGTCAGCCGAAATCAGCATCAAAGCCGCAATCAAACATTGCGAAGAAGCCGGATCGCATATCGCCAAGTGGATTCTCTATGGATTCATCTCCCTAGAAGGACTGAAGCTGCTCGACAAAATTGCACGAAACCACGGCATCCCACTAGTAGCATTTGCAATGGGCAATCTGACCGCTCTCTGCGCCAACAATTACGACATGCCCCTATACGGTGTAGACGAATGGCTCTGGCGCAGGGATCATTCGATCCACAAGCTCGGTGCATTGCTCGATAGAGACACATTTGTCGAATATCTACACGAATTTGTTCCCGGGTCGGATCAACCAGGTGACTGGTCCTCACGCCAAAGCAGACTGTTCAACGGCCAGGGTTATGAAAGAGGTGACGTAGCTGGCCACCTAGAAAACAGCATACGACTAATGAAGAGTCTGCTAGAGATCGGAGAAATGAAGAATTGGCAGAAAAAGATAGCCACAGATGAGCTACTAAGACTGGAGAGAGGATTGGAAAAGGTAAGGGCAGGTCCTCTGAGATAGAAGTCGAGTCAGATTCAGAAATTAAGAACGGACTCGTCAGAGCTTCCCTACATCCTCATTCCATAACTTTGGATTTTTCTCTATAAACTACTTCATGATTTCTTTGCATTCATCGAGGTTTAAGTTGATTACCTGAACGCCATGGCTTACCATTAGCTCCTCGGCCCCCTCGAAAGTCGAAGACTCTCCCACAACTACCTTCTTTATTCCAAATTGGACGACTGCGCCCGCACAGAGGTAGCAGGGCATCAATGTGGAGTAGAGTGTTGTGCCGCTATAGCTACCTATTCTTCCTGTCTTGCGAAGACAATCGATTTCTGCGTGCGAAGTTGGATCCCTCTCTTGCACCCGCTTGTTGTGTCCCTGACCAATGATCTTTCCGTCCCGAACAAGAAGAGATCCGATTGGAATGCCTCCTTTACGCATTCCGAGCCTTGCTTCCTCGATGGCTACCTTCATGAAATCTTGATGTACTTTCCTATCTTCACTATGGTCCATTTCAAAACCCGCTGCAATTACTGGATTTTCTAGAAATAACTTGCGGCTTCTGTATCTACCGACATGACAATCAAGTTTTGCATCAGCCATATACTGGTTATGTGATAGGAGGTGAATTAGGGACCTTCCATTTTACACGCAGTTTGAAACCAGATAGGTGCGGAGCATAGCTGGAAGTTAGAGTCCAACCGTCTTTAGTTCACGAGTACGGCCGCGTATTGTTGCGGCGAACCTTAGGCTTCAACCGCGCAGCCTTACAATTTCCTTTTTCCGCATTTCTTCCGCTACGGGTATAGTGTACCCCAGGCCTAGTTGGTGAAGTTCCTCGTTTCTGGGAATGCCTGTCTCCACATCCCAGTTTCTAAGCTGGTAGTATTCATCTAGCATGGGTTTCAGGTAGACGACGTGTCCTTTAGCTCGTCCCGGAGACGGCGACTGCTCTTCAAGCAATCTCCGTGGCTGAGTATCGTCCTTCCTCGTTATCCCCTCTCGTACGTTGAACATTCTTTGCAGGTTTACGATTCGTTCACCAATCAACTTCAGTCTCTCAACATCGATTTCGAATCCGGTGATAAGGGAAAGTGCTGTGGCTATTCGGTCCCAGTAGAGCGCTGGGGGAAAGAAAGTGCCAAATTTGCATATGCCTATCGAGTCAATGACAGTCCCGAATTCTTCTCCGTCCTTCACGACCATAGCTTTGTATTTCGTTTGTATACCGTCAATGATTTCGGGCATGTACTGTTCGCCGTAGCGTTTTACAGCCTCCGTCGGATATCCCATCTCATCGATGGTTGGAAATCCCTTCAGGTGGTCTGCGCCTCGACTTGCTGTTGCCTGCGCCAAGCCCATTGATTGCTGCGATCTTCCGTCTTGCGAGGGCATCTCCTGTCCCTTGATGTGCATAGCGTAGTAGTCGGATCCTCTACCGATTTCCTGGGAAGCCCTTCTGACGCCCTCTGCCAGGATGTTACCGATCTCTTTCCTGTATGTGATTCTCTTAATCAGTTCCAGAACCGTTTCGGAGTTCCCCCAAGTCAGATCAAGATCAGTCTCTTTGCCGAGAATGCCTTTTTCGAAGAGTTCCATTGCAAACGCTATGCTAGTTCCAGTTGAGATCGTGTCCAACCCGTAGTCATCGCATAGTCGGTCCGCCTCAATTATAGACGGAAGATCCCTGTTCCATACCCTCGCACCTAGTGCATTCATCGACTCGTACTCGAGAACTAGGTTTGTGCTTCCCGAGTACTCTCCATCTTTGATTTTGACGATGTGATGGCATCCGATGGGACAGGCGAAACAGGCGATTCTTCGAACAAAATACTTGTCCACAAGCACCTCAGCGCTGATGTCGTCGACGAACTCGAAGTGACCCTGCTGGTGGTTCTTAGTCGGGAATCGTCCCACTAAACTCATAGGGGCATTCAACTGTGGCGTCCCATACTTCGATAGCCCGGGTGTGAAAGGATTCTGCAAAACTTCTCTTTGGGCCATTAATGCGTCCTTAATGAAGTCGAGTGGTCTTGCCGGGTTGACTTTAAGGTGTCCTCGCGCGGAGATGGCCTTCAGCCTCATGAAACCCATCAGCGCGCCTAACCCTGACCTAGCCGCGGCACAACCATGCGTCATCACAGCAGCGTACCTAACTAGATTCTCGCCTGCCTGTCCTATGCAGGCCGATTGAACATTTGGATCTCCAAGCTCCTCTCTTAGTAGAATCTCCGTCTCCTCGGTCCCGTGACTCCAGATCGCTTTGGCGTCCCGGAGTTCGGCCTTGCCATCGTTAAGAGACAGGTAGACAGGTTTTGGTGATCTTCCCTGGAAAACAACGGCGTCGAAGCCCGCTTGTTTGAGTTTTGGCGCGAATTGGCCGCCTGAGTTGGCGTCACCATATATGCCCGTGAGGGGCGACTTACCTATGACTTCGAATCTACCTGCAGTGGGGTAGATCGTACCTGTCAACGGCCCCACGGCGAAGACAAGTCTGTTATCACCCGAAAACGGTTCAACATTCGGGCCAACTTCGTCCCATAGAAGCTTGGTTCCAAAACCGCTACCCCCAAGGAAGTCATATGCAAGGTCCCTCTGCAGATCCTCCGCAGCAATTTTTCCTGTTGATAAATCGACTCGCAGAACCCTGCCCGCATATCCTGGAATAGTTGCCAGCGGTCACCATATCCTAAATTGCCTTTGCAGCTACAGAGGCGTATGAGCAGTCCGAAGTCGCCGGTAACTTAAGACCGCATCGGGGTTCTCAGCCGTGAGTTTCTGTCCATATTGTTAATAGCAATAATCGGCTTTTGCGGAAAAACAAAAAATCATCGTAGCAAGATCTACATCAGAATTGCGGTAATCGCTATTCTCATCGTTGCATTTGGTGCAGACGCGTATTTGTCCACGCATCAACAACCTCTGAAGCTCTTCACATCCAAACTGGAGGTTATCAACATCGGGCTTAAGGTCTTCTACGAAGACCTGGGAATCACACCCCTAGATGCGAATTCGTGTATGGTTGTTCCCCCTGGAAGAGACTTCGCTTTGGCGTCATTTTCATGCGCCTTCAAAATGCTGATACGTCCTTTATGGAGGTGGGGACGATGTAGTCGATGGGACAGACCTTTATGATTTCTGCTCTCGTGAATAGTGTTAAATACGTTAGGAAAGATCGAACTATTCTCTATGGCTTCGAAGAAAGCCCCGGTCTTCGTTAGGGAAGCTACGGGACTTGTAAAGAACGTTTCATTGTTTGACGCAGTCTCAATCAACGTAAGTGACATGTCCGCAGGGGCAGCCCTCGCGGTCGTTGGCTTCACGACTATCCTGCTCCCAACAATGGCCGGCGTCAACTTGGTATACGCATCCCTGATTGCCTTTGCACTGCTCATTCCGCAGGTCATAATCTACACGATAATGACTCAACGTTTCCCCCGTACGGGTGGAGACTACGTATGGGTGTCGCGGTCCCTCGGCGGTTTTCTAGGTAATGTCCTGGCTTTGAGCGGTTACACAATCGGTAACATACCATTCGCTTCTCTGATCGCGCTGTCTGCTGTTTTTGCTATTGGTTCCGTAGGGGTCTCGCTTGGCTACCAAGGCATGCTAGGCCTGGCACTTCCCGGGAATGTTCAGGGCGCGGATCCGATGTCACAGTTCTTAGTCGCAAGTACGATTCTCATAATTCTTTTTGCGATCAACATCGTCCGCCCGAGGATTGCGTACAAGCTGATTTCACTCTTCACGGCCGTCGGAATCTTCACCATACTCTTGGCGATCGGTACCCTACTGTCTGCGGGACAAAATGGGGTGGCGAACTACATCAATTCGCTTGGCATTCAAAACTTGACCTACCAGAGTGTGGCTAACAGCTACTCTGGACCATCGTTTGATCTAGTCGCAACGATGACGTTCGTGCCTTATTTCGCATTTTTCACGTACCCATGGGTCAACGCAGCACCAGCCGTTGCCTCCGAAATTAAGGGCAAAAACGTGTTGAAGTGGAATGTCCCAATCTCAGCAATCTTGGTCATGGTTTTGACTACGGCAGCCTTCGGAGCTATGTATGCGGCCGGGGGAATGGCTTTCATAAACGGAGCCCTGGCCAATGCGACTCTTGTGTATAATTATTCCTTCAATTTCTGGACACTGGCAATGGGCGTGGCCGGCAATCCGATCATCGCATGGATAATTGGAATCGGCTGGATTCTATGGATCATCAACATTCTTGCGTATCTCATCGTCGTGGAGGGCAGATATCTTCTTGCGCAAGCCTTCGACAGGTTCCTGCCAGAGAAGGTAGCTTACGTTAACAAATACGGTTCCCCTGTCTTTGCCCACTTGATAGACTTAGTCATAACGATAGGTCTCGTGGCGGGCGCATCATTCCTGTATGGTACCTTCGTCTCCCTGTATGGCACTATCGTCGGTCCGATGATTTACTTCGCTTTCGTCGGGCTGGCCGCAGTCATCTATGCCGTGAGACATGAAAAGGGTGGTTCGAAAACGCTTTTGGCGATCTGTGGTATTATATCGGCTTTAGTATTCCTCTGGCTCACGTCACAATTCTTGGCATACCCAGCCATATGGGGAGGAAATACGCTAGCCTACGGATTCATCGTAGGCACGGCCATCGTTGGCGCAATCATTTACGGTATCTCGAAGACATACCATTCACGGAAGGGAATCAATATTTCCCTAGCCTTCCAACAGATACCGCCAGAATAGAACCAGCCAGCCTTTCCCGCGGCCAGAGAAATCGAGCATACTTCACCGTGGGGTGGCCTAGCGCCAATCTTTAGGGCTAATGCATCTAGCATATCTTGGCCCTTTCACCCAACGCTCTTATTGAAACTCGGTTAGGAGAGATTTGATTGCATGGGCCCTGATCTGATAGTTAGAAATGCTAAGCTGCGATCAGGAAAGATCGTCGACATTTCAGTTGTGGAAGGAAACATTCAGGCCATCAAAGAAAAACAAACGGGTTCAACTAATGAAATTATAGACGCTCAAAATCGATTAGTTACTGAGCCTTTTGTAATCGCGCACCTCCACCTCGACAAAGTAATGACAGGGCCTTTGGCAGACGAAGCGACTCTCAGCGAATACCATGATTCCTCCAGGCAGGGTCCTATCGCAGCGATCGAGATAGCTTCCAAGGTAAAAGCTCACTACAATGAATCAGATATCGTGAATCGAGTCACTCCGTTGTTAATTGAAGCGGAGCGATACGGTGTGAGGCACATGAGGGCTTTTGCGGACGTTGATACGAAAGCGGAGTTGAAGGGCATAAGGGCTCTGCTCAAGGTGAAGGATGAATTCGAAGGCAGAATCGGCCTTCAGATTGTAGCCTTTCCGCAGGATGGAATCATAAAGGAACCGGGCACCGAAGAGTTACTCTACGAAGCCATGGAACTTGGCGCTGATGTTGTTGGTGGAATTCCATGGATAGAACCTACCGAGGTGGATTCGGAGAAACACGTTAGGATAGTATACGAAATCGCCAAGAAATATGATGCCGACGTGTCAATGTTGACTGACGACGCGGTGGATCAGAAGCTCCGAACAACAGAGTACCTAGCCGCATGCGCAATTAAGAACGGATGGATTGGAAGAGCATCGGCCTGCCACGCCAGAGCTACGGGGATGTATGATGAAGTACACCACAATAAACTCGTGGAACTGTTGAAGCAGGCCAAAGTAGGAATAGTTACTGAGCCTCAAACTGGCCCCGCCCATGTCAGAGTAAAGGACCTACTCAATGCTGGGGTCACTGTTGCTCTTGGCCAAGACGATGTCAACGACGCGTACTATCCGTACGGTAGATGCAATATGCTCGAAGTCGCTTTTCTCGCCTCACATTTACTGTGGATGATGACACGCCAAGACCGAGAGAAATTATACGATATGATAACGTTCAACGCAGCCAAAATCATGAGAGTCAAAGACTACGGCTTGGCCGTAGGCAACCCAGCAGATTTGATTGTCCTTGATGCCGAAGACCTCAGGCAAGCCTTAGCTTCCCATGCGAGGCCGCTCTACGTGATAAGAAACGGCCGCGTGCTGTCGTAGCTCGGTAGACGATCGAGGAGAGCTCGCTCAGTATGAATTGGCCAAGGTCAGCCAGTCCTATTGCAGCCGTACAACTGTCACTACAACAACGGGAATGAATGCTCCTACGGAATCTGTGCCTGAGTGACTTGCTATGTAAGTGGATACACGGTTCTCCTTTCGATTGTTCGTTTCTTACCTTCGGGCCACAGTGTGAGGGGGATGTAGATTGCCGATGAGCGTCCGTAGTGAGTAATGTTGCCAGAGGCACAAGTGGTACAACTTGGCACTATTCCGGTGAAGACTTGGTTGCAATTCTTGCAGAATGAATAGAGCCTAGAATATGCAAGGAATCTTATTCCGCTCTTCCTTGCTTGGAAAGTCAGGTTCATCAAGTTCTCGGGTGCGACTTTAGGCTCTATGGAGATGTCTGCCAAGTGACCGCCTAGGGTTGATGCTTGCAGCGATCCTTCCAGAGCAAGCCTTTCCTCAATGGGCATCTTCGAGGTCAACGGGACACCGGGTAGGTCCGTGTAGTATGGATAGTTTCGTCCAGCGTGATCGGAAACGATGCTCTTACCGTATTGCTCCACATCAAGTTCCGCCAACCGAGACGCGGCATCGTCGCCGGGTCTCTCCGCTACGACGAAGCGCATTCCAAGGTTCTCCGAAGCGGTCGCGGTTTGTTTTCTCAATTCCTGAAGAATTTTCTCACCAAACGCCAGCGAGTCCTTCCTCAACTCGCTTCCCGTATGCACTAAGCAAGCCTCGTTTAATCCGAGGGGCGCAATAGCATACGTCGCTGCCTTTTCACGGAAGTAGGGTGTAGCTTGACCGGATCCAAACAGCAACGGCAAGGTTGGTTGCTTCAATCGGTCTATCATGAGGGTTTTCTTGATTCTGAAGGCGTCAACCATCAGGTTGAATAGATCACTTATGGAGCTGAACAATCGTTCATCGTCTTTTCGTGCTTCATAAGCAAGCCTAGGGAGGTTAAGGAAGATCGTCGCCATGCAACCTGTCCTATAGCAATCTGACTCCCATTGCCTGCTCCATTCATCAGAGAGCCTAAGGCCTGTGGCAGTGTAGCATTCTCGTGCGCCATTCCGAAGCAACGCTATGTACGGCAACGTTCGAGAAGCAGCCAGTTCATGCGTTTTCAGGATGCGAGAGCGCAACTCATGGCTCTGCGCCGCTGAATCTCGAAGCTTGAAAATAATCCTAGGATTAACCAGCGGCCTAATCAACGCCTGCTGTGCCGTGGCTTCAAGGAGTGCATCAACAAGTCGCCCCACCTCCTCACGGTAATCTCCATAAACCCCAACCGTTTTGCCGCCCGGCCCGATGGCCTCGACTTTTTCCAAGAATTCCGGCACTTCGTACTCAATGCCCAGACACAATCCTGGCTGGCCTGCGACAGTCGGAAAGTCTTGGCCTACGGACGCAAGGAATAACTCCAGTGATTCTCTAATGGAATCGACGGATGACCCTTTCACGAAGGGAGCCAACAAGACATTGAATAGATCGAACTCTTGCTCCCCTGAGATTTCAGCGATTCCAAGTCTGTAAATGTCCTGAATCATCACCAAAGCCTTGTTGAATGTCTGCGGTTGTCCAAATCCTACCAGGCCATTCTTGAGGAAGTATCTTAGATCATGTTGGATCTCACTGGGTTTGAGAGGCCAACTCTCTAGGTCAGCGATGTGTATTTGGCCCGCGATGTGCGCGTCCGCTATCTCTCGTGGCAGAGATTCCAAGAGAACATACTCGCCGAGCACCGAAGCGCCCGCTGCTTTCTGAACATAATCTGCTGCCAGACCACGTTCACCCGTTGCCCGCAGGAGCTGTGTAACGTCATAGACCGGCATGCCCAATCTTGTCAGTTTGTGCCTGTATTCTAGGAGCTTCTTCTCGACGAGGAGTGAGTTCACGAATTCGCGGATCAACGCCGAACTCAAGTACGACGTCCTCAACTTGATTAGGCGGTCTTCCGCTTCGGCGGCAATCTCATCTGCCAGTTCCTGAGGAACACCTGCTTCAACGACTAAGGATTTTGCTATCTTGTTCCTGTGAAAGTCCTCTTTAGCGAGACGGGACGTCCTAACGAACAGCTTTCCGCGTTTCACGCTGACATATTCTTCGAGGTCTCGGGCGAAATGAACAACGATCTCCCCAAGTTCAGTTGTTTCGTACTTCTTCGTCCGCTTCTCTAGAGTAATCAGGCCTGCGTCCGCCAGACTACGAAGGTGGTAGACGAATTTCCCTGCATCACGGACGGGATCTAGCTTGAGAGATGACATGATCTCAGTGTAGGGGAGCGCGCCCTTTGTGGAGAGAAGCCTAAGGACCTGCATTCTTAGAGGTGCGGATGCGGCGTCGAAGATGCTTGCCGCTTGTCTTTCGAGAGAACGAAGCATGGCGCATGCTATTCCTAGATTGGTTTAAAAAATTGTAGTAACCGAGGCTTTCATGGAAATAGCATGGAAAAATCGAACAGTCAACACTAACGTCAGGATGACTAACCGCAGCCAGTTACTAGCTTCGTCTCGGATTGAAACTACAGGGCGCGAACCAGTTATTCATGAACATGGAACCGTCCGATTGGTTAGCTTGCGCTGGTGCGGTGCGTTCCCGGACGCGGTGCGTAGTTCGGTCTATTCTGGTGGAAGTTCCTTGAATACCAGGCTAAAGTCGAGCCCTTGCTTCTTGAAGTACCATTTTGCGACCGGGTAGGCTATCGCTCCCACTATCCAAATACCTAGGACCAAGGCCAGTGATAACCACAATGTCAGTGATGGCGAAGTCCAGTTAAGGCCGTAGTATGGTAAGAAAAGATACTGGTATGTGATGTAGGCGAAGAATCCCGTGACGATCACGCCAAATAACATCAACCATGTAGACGCATTCTTCAAGTCGGCTTTCTTCTTCCAACCATAAACGATTGCGGTTATGCCAATGAATGCGAACCAAAGTGAGCCTTCAGCTGAGGTAACGAAGAGGGACAGCCAGCTCGTGAAGGAGGAGAAAAGAATCATCGCAACTGTCACAACGAATACGATAAGGATTGATGTGATTGGAGTGTGGAACCTGTCGCTGACGCCAGCGAGTCTACGAGGAAGGATACCGTCAAATGACATGGCTAGGATGTATCTAGAATCCGCAAGAATTGTTTGCTGAGCAGCCGCCAAATACCAGAACGCGAAGAAGATGTTCATTATCCACATGAGCGCTGAGTTACCGCTAGCAGCGATGGTCGCTATGGTTAGCATGTTCGGATACACCCCGGTACCCGAAAGGGCAGACGGCCACGACACTGGCGCCTGCATCGCGAAATTGAAACCTAAGTAACTGTAATACATTTGCAGGAAGATCATCAAGAGCGCCCCACCGCCAATAACTGCGAGCACAGTCCCGTACAGAGCCGATTTCTTAATGTTCTTCAATTCCCCGCCAAACGCCGCCGTGTTGTTAAAGTAAGGTAACGCGAACATGAGGTATGGAAAGAGAAGAACGACCGCAGCAAAGTCAAGTCCTGAACCAGTGTATTGAGATGCTATGCCAGTGTACGTAGCATTGTTCTGCTGCAAAATTGCCGAAACGCTCGATTGAACACCACTCGGACCATTTACGACAAAAACGAAACCGACGATGATCATACCGATTGTGCCGATCGCGGCGAAAACGGCGATGAGCCAGTAGGATCTTGCTGGCGACACGATGTTAACAGCCGTCAGCACGATCATTATCACTATGGAAACGACGGCCAAGAAAACGGGAGTTGTAAGCGAACTAGCGGCTGACGCGAGGCCCATATTGCCCGTGACCACTCCGATCGTTGAGATCGATGGTCCCAACGATAACGTGAACATCCAATTCAGTGAGATTGCTATGAACGGAAACCCGGTGAAGAGAAAACCGTAGATTAGCACGGTTGGGATCCATGCGCCAATATTTCTGCTCATCCATACGTAGTCGCCTCCGGTCCGACCAACGGCAGGAATCATTCTATAGTAAATGTAGGCTAGCAAGAGCGTTACGATAAGAAAGAGCCCAGTCGCAACGACAACATTACCTCCTGGATTTCCGTTAGGTAGGTACGAGTCAGCGTCATTCATGAGAAGAAGCTCGCTACCGAGACCGATCTCACCTATACTCGCCCAAAGCATAACCCAAGGGCTAATCGATTTCACAAGGCCTGTTGCTTCTCGGGTGAAAACTGTAGGATGTTTGGTCGACAAGGATTCCAATCATGGGAGGGTCTCTGGAAATATATTAAACCTTTGCAGATACCTGAGACTTTTAAGAGCCCTAAAACGTCTTGCAAGCATCGTGTGCAGGTAATTGGTTATCTTTCACAGATTCTCGCTTCAACTCAGATCAAACACTTCACGGCATCTAGGCCGACTTGAAGTGCCTTGTCTTCCGCCATCCTCTTCATCTTCTCGTCTTCTACGAAAGATGAGTCCGGCAAAACGCCAACGACAGCCGAGACCATTCCGAAACTCGTTTCATGTGCATGAGCGGCAACAGCTATTGCAGAGAGCTCCATTTCAGTCGTACGGCAATTTTCGGTCTGGCAGAGGTGAAGGAAAATATCGGTACTAAGTTCAGCGTATAGCGAGTCTTTGGTGACGTTTCCACCCTTTTGATACGCGCCCTTTGCTATTCGAGAGCCCGCGAACTCTATAGCGTCAACCACATCGCGGCTGCATTCGACTCTTGGATAGTTGCCTGTTGTAATGGTGAAATCCGGGCTGAGACTGATCCATTTTGAACGGAATTTCTCATAGGCTTCTGGATGCCAGAAGTCGAGTCGGAGCAGTGATTGCATGATAGCTCCGGTCGCGCCGATCGAATGTGTCGCGTTGACGACGTCACCAGGCCGGATCGGCGGCATGCCCCTGCAGTTTATGCCGCCAGCTGTGCCTATTCGAATTACGATCTTATTCTGCAGACTGGTCCTTTTGCCACTGACTCTGTACTCATTGCTGGTTAGCTTGTCCGAGAGAATCTCATTCATTATGATTTGAGTTGCAGAGGAGCCCATCTGCGTCTCTAATACCAGTACTGGAATCGACGCGATTGTTCCAATCACCATAGCTATGCGTCCGAACTCGGCGGTTGACGGGAGATTCTTGGTCTGAAGCTTTCGATTAGATAACCTTGCAGCAGTTTCCGGTAGGAGCACAGGGTTTCGAAGCTTTCGTGCGATAGTGTACACGCGTCTCCGATCGCCGACGGCCAAAACGATTGGCGGTGCGCGCCCCCCATTATCTTTCAGGTAAGGTATCCGATGCCAAATACGTGGTTTCTGATTGAGGAGCGATAGGGCCGTGTGTCGTCCTAGAAAATCCTGAGTCTCCCCGTCCAGCTCGCTCATCAGGTTATGCTCCGCTAGACACCGAGGGTTTGAGACCTTCGACAATCGAGACGCTAGCGCTTGCTCCAATGCGATTGGCACCCGCTTCGATCATTTGTAGTGCTTGTTCGAGTGTTCGGATGCCTCCCGCAGCTTTTACACCAAATTTAGGCCCGACAACTTCCCTCATGAGCCTAACGTCAGCTTCCGTTGCGCCGCTCTTGCCAAAACCGGTGGACGTCTTCACGTAATCGGCTTTAGCCTTCAAAGTTAGTTGACAAGCTTCCCTCTTCTCGCTGTCTGACAGATAGCAGTTCTCAAGTATCACTTTTACGATGACCTTTTCTCTTGCCCGCCGAGCTTCATCCACGACGCCTCTGATATCTTGCAGGACGAGATCCCCGTGGCCCGATTTGAGGGCGCTGAAGTTCATCACCATATCGATCTCCTGAGCGCCTTGTTCCAGTGCAATTCTTGTCTCATGAATCTTGGTATACGTTGTTGATAGCCCAAATGGAAACGAGATAGTACTGCAGGCTTTCACAGCTGATCCTCTAAGCGCTCGCGCAGCGATCAGTGTATGGCTGGGGTTCACCACGACCGCGGCGAAGCCGTATTTGAGAGCGTCTTGACATCCTTTCTCGATATCGTCGTCTGTAAGACTTGGGCTTAGCAAGGAATGGTCTATCATGTTTGCTAATTGTTCTCTTGAAATCAATTCGCTTATCCTCTCTTAGCTTTTGCCAATGCGTCACGACCGAGTGCATTGACTACGTCTAGAAGCTTCTTCGCCTCGTCCAGTTTGAGGCTCTCGGCGTAACAACGTAGGGTGGGCTCCGTGCCAGAAGCTCTGAGGAGAATTGAGGAGTGGCTCGAATAGTTCACTTTTAGCCTGTCGATCGTTGAGATCTCCACGCCCTGTGCATCCTTCCACATGCCAACAGCGAATTCCAACGCCCGCGATTTCAGTTGCTCTGGGCACCATGTCGGCAATCACTAGATGCGCGCTTGCTTTACTCAATTGGTGAACGACATAGTAACAAGAACTGCCCAGCGATGCCGGATATTAAATCTTCCTTGGACCATAGCTCAATGACGGAAACCAATTCTTCTTTCCCTTCGCTCGTTTGTCGCGATCCCACTTGTCGAGCAATTGCACAGCTTTCACGGCACACTCGCAAGCAGCACGGATATACTCTGGCCTGGGTTGAAGAACCGCTTCGATGGACACTTGCGTTTCCGTCTCATCCTTTTCCATCAAAGCGATTAAATCGATTATAGAGCAGACACAACCAGCGCGAAGTCCGAATAAGCTTGCAAGCGTGAATAGAGCAGCTGCCTCCATCTCTGCGCTGATCACATTTGCTTTTGAGAAATCGTTTTCGATATCTTTCATCCAGCTCTGCTTGTACCCGCTGAAGCTCATATTCGAGTAGAAACTGTCACTGGTTCTTGTGACGCCGACATGATACGTGACGCCAGTTTGTTCAGCAGCCTCAACGAGAGCCAATACGACCTCCGGCGCGCTAAACGCAGGGTACTCAGGCGGAACGTATTGTCGGGTGGTACCTTCCCATCTTACGGCCCCCGTTGCTATAGCAACGTCCCCCACTTTCTGCTCGGCACAGTATCCACCACACGTCCCAACGCGAATGAACGTGTCTGCTCCGCACCTAGCCAACTCCTCCACAGCTATGGCAACACTCGGCCCTCCAATCCCAGTCGACGTAGTTGAAATCTCAACTCCTTCGACCCTTCCAGTATAGGTCACATATTGACGATTCTCAGCTACCTTGCGGGATTCGTCCCACAACGAGGCTATCACCTTGACGCGAGCAGGGTCACCTGGAAGAAGGACGTAGCGTGCTACATCGCCCCTTCGGCACTTGATATGATACTGCAAATTCTGAGCCATTATGAAACACCTAATCGACTACTATCGCATGGATTCCTATTTGACCCAAATGGTGGTGGATCCGTGTACCTAACCTCCTCCCCCCGCGATGATGAATTACGCCTCCTCTTAGGAGACCGGTCATCAAAGCGTTCTGTATTGGTTTTGAATGCAATCTCACATCGCGACCAACGTAGGTCGTTCCACGACCTCCGAGAAACGCCGCAAACGTACGGTCTAGCCTATCCGCGAAATTTGTAGTGAGGATTCCGTCAGATGATCCTCTGATGCCTGAAGTACCGAAAAGCCTCCGAGAAGGGTTGCGCGGGGAGGTCCCCCTCCTTCTAGGCTGCAAATCCTCACCCAATTGATTGATCTATTGCAAGGAGGAGTGCGTCATGCTAGTGATTGGAAGTTCCTCGAATTCATGATATCAAGTTCCTTGCGATTCCCTTGCACTCTCAATGGCATGAAGTGCTAGTTTAGTTGCTCTCCCTAGGAGTTCGCGCGCCCTTTCGAGAGTTCTCGCTTCAGCATTGCATCTGAGTAAGGGCTCAGTGCCAGAAGCTCTCACCAAGAACCACGATGAGTCGGGATACTCTACTTTTAATCCGTCAATTGTTGACGTTCGCATCATCCCCTTGCGTTTCCAAGAGAGGTTGACAAATTCCATCGCTTTGCTTTTCAACTGATCTGGGCATTGGATTGCGGTCTTCATCTGGTGAAGCTTCGGGGGGAGGTTCCGAAGTTGCGCTAACGTCAATCCCTGAGTCTTCATGATGTGTAGGAGTTTGCCCGAGGCCACGGCTGCGTCGCCATAGAGTATAATCTTCGGCCAAATATGCTTCCCAGACTCCTCGGTCGCGAAAATCGCATTCGCAGTGGAGCGTAACGCTTCAGCGATTGCTGGAGGTCCAACTCTAGTGATCTTCAGGCTTCCTCCATATTCTTGACATAAGAGTTTCACAATGCCCGACGTATTCACGGTGCTGACCACCACTCCACCACGATTTTTCTGCAACTCATCTTTCGCGAAAATGGCGCCAGTTAGATCAGCCCATAAGACTTCGCCCCGTTCCGTCGCGAACAGGGCCCGGTCGCCATCGCTATCAGTACCGACTCCCAAATCGGCCTTGGTTTCCTTTACCGCCCTCGAAAGTTGGGTGAGAGTGGAAGGTTGGGGGTTCGGCGAACGTGCGGGAAATCGCCCGTCAGGACGCCCATTAATCGTTACGACCGTGCAGCCTATTCTCTCTAATACACGGGTCAGAGTCGCGCTAGTTGCACCGTTACCCGGGTCAGCAACGACCTTGTAGCCGCCAACATTTCCTAGCTGCTTATCGATCAGTCGAACATAATCGTCGAGAATCTCGAGCGAAGTAATGGAGCCCTTTGCGCCACCCGCGTTAGAGCTTGAGGTTTCTGACCAGTATAATTTTTCAAATGTTCCTTCTTCACTAGGACCCATCTCACCTGTATCCGAGAGGAAGAACAAAACCCCACCAATCTCTGCTGGCGTATGGCTGCCAGTCACCACCACGCCGGCTGATGCTTTCGACTCCTTCAGCGCAAATAGCAAGGCTGGAGTGGGGACGAGCCCGCAATCCACGACATTTACGCCCCCTCCCAGTAGGCCAAGCATTAAGTCACTTTGGATCCTCTTAGAATGAAGCCTTACATCCCGGCCAACAAACACAGTCCCCTGATTGCCGAGAAATGCTGCAAATGTCCGCCCGAGCCTATTTACAAACTGAGGAGTCAGAACCGTGTCCGCTAATCCTCTGATACCCGATGTGCCGAAGAGTTTTCTTTGAGACATTTGATCGATTCTTCTCCTGGTTTCAGATATCACATTTTATGTATTCGGCAAGCGAGACGAACTGGATTAGTAAGTGTGGGGTGACCTAGAAATGTTCGATATGTTCGAAGTGACTGAAATTGAGAGGGAAATCATCAACATTCGGCGGCATATCCATGCCCACCCCGAGTTGTCCTACCGGGAATATGAAACGGCTAAGCTAATTGCACAAAAACTTCGGGCGTCACACATTGCTGTGAAGACAGGGGTAGGCGGGACTGGGGTCGTTGGTCTTCTGAAGGGTGCGCATGAAGGTAATGTGGTCGCGCTTCGGGCCGACATGGACGCGCTACCGGTCAGCGAGAACGTCGATGTGCCATTCAAATCGAAACGGGATGGGGTTATGCATGCTTGCGGTCACGACACGCATGTTGCGATGTTGCTCGGGGCCGCGATGCTTCTGTCAAAGCATCGAAATGACCTGCACGGACAAGTGAAGTTTCTCTTTCAACCTGCAGAGGAGGTTGGAGGGAGGGGAGGCGCTAAACCGATGATAGATGACGGGGCGATGAAAAGCCCGAAGGTCGATTATGTTTTCGGGTTACACATTAGCGGTACGGAACCCTCCAACGTATTCGCCTTGCGACCTGGTCCGATAATGGCTGCGCCTGACACCTTCAAGATTAGAATAATCGGCAGGGGCGGCCACGGCTCCTCACCACACAATGCCGTCGACCCCATATTCGTATCGGCGCAAGTAATTACGGCCCTTCAGGGCGTCACGAGCCGAATGATCGATCAACGTGAACCATTTGTGATCTCAGTCTGCAACATCCATGCTGGGACGAAGGACAACATAATCCCCGACGAAGCTTTACTTGAAGGTACGATTCGCTCCTTCAATGAGAAAACTAGAATTCAAGCGAAAAAGTATGTTACGTCTGTTGCTAAATCGGTTAGCCGGGCCTTCAAAGCTAAGGCTGTGGTTTTCTTTAAGGAGGATGATTACCCCGTCACTGTCAATGATCCTTCAGTAACAAACAGAGTCATGCGACTACTGAGAACAATCCGTGGAACCAGAACGGTTGTTTGTAAGCCGGTTATGGGTGCTGAAGATTTCTCACGGTTCCTCCAGAAAGCGCCGGGAACCTTCTACTTTCTCGGCACAATTAACGCCAAGAAAGACTGCACGAACACAAACCATAGCTCGCAATTCAAAGTTGATGAGGATGTTCTCAAATACGGTACCCTCTCCCTAGCGAAACTCGCTTACGAGTTTGGCAAGCCGCACGCTCTTCGGTGAGTTCGGAACATTCAGTATACGTAATCTCCCCGTTATGCCTAGCATGCATATTCTCATTGGGGATCGATGTACAGAATTCTGTGGGTGACTTAGCTTGGAGTACCGTGAGTTGGGACGCACCGGCATGCGCGTTTCGGTCGTGAGTTTTGGAGCTTGGCCAATCGGCAGCGACTGGGGGCATGTTGATGATAAGGAGTCGTACGCCGTTCTGAATCGCGCGGTCGATCTAGGGGTCAATTTTATCGACACGGCGGACGTTTA
>Ga0074046_10001299_pt1 | contig 22795 bp, 22 predicted proteins | sample BogForMeECP23OM3_FD_94441 | JGI IMG/M metagenome (GOLD analysis project Ga0074046, IMG submission 94441) | Bog forest soil microbial communities from Calvert Island, British Columbia, Canada - Bog Forest MetaG ECP23OM3 | ecosystem: Environmental > Terrestrial > Soil > Wetlands ...
CAACGCTTCGCCGCGCCCCTCACGGAACGCTGCGCATGACTCGGGGCCAGTGTGGTTCGCTTTACCTTTCACTGTGTAAGACTTTCACTCACTACTCCTTACCGGTCTCCCGGCGCACTGATTGTTGCACGATGGCGAGGGTCGTCTGCGCGTCCGCCCATCGGATGAGACCCCAGAAGTCGTCCTTGTCGGCAAGCGTCGAATTGGCCTGTTCGCGAACCGCCTGGTCTAGGGCGCTGTCGCATTCCGTCCCGCTGCGCGCGGCGAGGCATGCGCGGGCGGCGCAGGCCATGAGCCACGGGTATCCCGGATCGTTGCCGGCGAGTTCGACCGCCTGATCGTAGCAATCCGCCATCCGTCGCAGGGCTTCGTCGGCTGCAGGGCTGGACGCCTGAACCTGCGCCAGCCGTTTCCAGCATCCGCCTTGCAAGGAGAGCCGCTCCAGACTTGGCCCGACGGCCTCCGTGAGGCTCTGGAGCCTTTGGAGCTCGCCGTTGATGGTCGCGACCGTCGTCGCCGGGTCCCGCGTTTCGGCAGAAGCTTTGCGATACTCCCTGACGGCTTTGCGGGCGCGCAGATTCGCAAGTTGCTCCACCGCCCTCACTTTGAAACCGGCGTCCGCGCTCGCGACCGCGGCCATATAGTGGTCGATCGCCTCCGAAAGGTCGCCCAGCTCCGCCCGCGCCTCCGCCAGAGCGACTCGCAGAGGCGCGGAGCCGTACCATTTCCGGCTTTTCGCCTCCTCCTCGATGCGCTCGACCCGGATTCGCTGGTCCGTGTCGTCACGCTCCAGGCCGATGTTCAGGTCTCCGCTGATCCGCTGAGCGGCTTCGATCGCTTCGAAGATCGCGTCGAATTGATGGTCGCTTATTCTGGCTGGGCTGTCCAACGCAACGACGCGCAACCGATAGTCCGGGTCCCCATAGCATTGTATGCGCCCCAGGTGTTGCTCTTTCGCTTCAAATCGTAGGCCGCTCTTCGGGCCCTCCAGGTCGCGTCGCCGAAAGTCGCGCCTTGAAGCATCTGCGCGTAGAAGGTCACGCCGAACGCGTTGGCGGCGTCGTCATCGACCTCCCATCCCGCGACAATAACGCAGCGCGCGCCGAGCTTGATCAACTCCACGGCGACGCTCGCGGCAAATTCTGGTCGCCCCTCCAGGCTCTCCTGGCGAGCCTTGTCCTCGGCGACCTCATCAATTTTTCCGAGATTGCAGCAATTGACGAAGACGATGCTCGGACTGACGGGCAACTTGGACAATGTTGGCGGACCCAACACGACGCCGCCCCCCAGAACGATACCCGTCATGCGCCGCTTGGTCCCGTCCGAACCGGTCAGCAAACTGTCAACGACGCCGTGGGCGGAAATGTGAACGATGTCCCAGGCTTGTCCGAACAGCTGTTTGCAGATCTGTTCCGGCGTCGCTGCAGCCTCCACAAGTTTCGTGACACCGTAAGGCTGCTGGTCATTTTGCAATAAGTTCGCGATCGCGTCCGCCTCCGCTTTCGCCCCTGGAAGCCTCCGGAAACCCTCCGGCGGCTCAGCGCCGGGGATCGCCGATTACAAGCGCCCTCCGCTCGCCGCGTGACGGGGGGCCCTTTGCCGGGGGCCGCATCTGCAACAACTGCCGGACCATCCGCGCGCGCACGGCGGGGGGTTCGCGGGCCGGAGCGCTCACGCCGTCGCCGCTGATCCAGGGGCGTCGGTCGTCGAGAAGCTCCCAGGGAAACGCAGCGCTCGCTTCGTCGAGAATCAAGCGACGGTTTCTGTCGTCGGCGCTCTGATTCTTCAGCGACTCGGGCCACAGGAGCTCGAACAGAGTGCGCCCCGGCGACGTGGGCGAGCCGTCGAGATCGATATTTCTGAACGTCCTGCGCATAAGCGGCGCGACGAGATCGAGGTCGGCGGCGATCGTCCTCGCCTCCGCGCGCGCAAATCCGCCGCCGATCGTGAAGGAAAGGCTGCGATCCGCGGGCGTTTCGCCGCGGGGCATGGTGATCTGGATCGGCTGCCACCCGTTGGGATCGCGGCCGATCGGCGCATGCGGGCGTCCGCCGCCGCACGGCCTCACCTCGTTCGGGCGGTCGAAGACGCTCAACATCGCGGGGTCGTTTTCGACCGTCTTCATGACGGCGCGCCACGTTTCCAGGGCGCGGTCTTCCCAAAGCTCCACGATCTCGATCGAGCCGAGGCTGGGATGGGGTCTCTGGACGCCGGCCAAAACTGCGCTCGCCTCGCTCGCCGCCTGCAACAGCGCAAGGACGCAGCTGTGGCGATCAAGTCCCTCCTCGCCCGCGCCGACGAGGAGAGCGCTCAGTCCCAGCCGTGTCTCCGACGCCACCGCGTCTGGACTGGCGCTGGCCTGGTCCATTTTCTCGGCCAGGAACGCGAGAATCCCCTGCCGCATGGTTCCGCGGAGCGCCCCGAGCGAAAGGTCGGCGGGCTCGCCGAGTCCGACCACGACGGCGCCCGAGGGCCTGGAAGTCGGATCGAGCAGCACCGTGTTGGTTCCGACCCGGCCAGGGTACAGTCCCATCATGCGCCGTTCGGTGAGGCGCCCGGCGAGCGGCCGATCCAGTCGCGCCTCCGTCCCTGCAAACGTATCGCCGTTGTAGGGGCCGACGAGGACAGGAAAACGCGCGAACGCAAGATGGCCGTGGACGACCGACAAGTCGATCTTGAGCGCTTCCACCCCATCCGGAAGGATGTCGCCCATCGCGCCCGCGCCCCTCGTTCGTCAACGACCGCGCTGTCCGCCTGCTTTCACCCGACATTCGACGGACGCCAGCCTCGACGGTCGTCAGCTTGACGGAACTGTGCGAATTCCACAAGCCCTCGTCCGGGAGGCCGCCTTCAGGCGGGCGAAGGCGGCAACCCCGTCGCGGGGGCCCGGGCGATCCGCGCGCCGCCCTACCCCTTTGAACTGCGATCGATCCTCCTCGAGACATTCGTTCAGCCGGCGAAGCGGGGCTCGCGAACGCCGCGAATGCCGAGATCGGTGATCGCAAACAGACTGCCGCGCAGAACGCCGTCGCCGGGGAAGCGCGGCAAAGGCGGCTTGGCCATCGACGTCACATAGAGGATGTCGAGGTCGGGTCCGCCGAACATCACGCTGGTCACCTTCTTGACCGGCATGTCGATGACGCGCTCGACCTTACCCTCCGGCGTGTAGCGGACGACCTTGCCGTCGTAGACTTGCGCGTTCCACAGACAGCCCTCGGCGTCGACGGTCGAGCCGTCGGCGGCGCCGCCTCCCGAGCGGTCGACTTTGCAGAACGTGCGCTTGTTGGAGACTGCGCCCGTATCGAGGTCGTAATCGTAGGCCCAGATTTCGCCGGACCAGGTGTCGGCGAAGTAGAAGATGCGGCCATCCGGGCTCCAGCACGGCCCATTCGAGACGACGATCCGGTCATCGAGCTTGTGCAGGGAGAGATCGGGATCGAGGCGATAGAGCGCGCCGTTTGGCCCCTCCTCCATCGTGTCCATCGAGCCTGCGACGAAGCGGCCCCGCTTGTCGACCTTGCCGTCGTTGATCCGGTTGGCCGGCTTGTCGGGTTCCGGGTCCACGATCAACTGGCACTCGCCGGACTTGAAATCGAGGAAGTGAAAGCCGTTCTCGAGCGACAGGACCGCTCCGCCCTGCTTGCGCAGCGCCATCGAGCCGATCTTGCCGGGCACGTCCCAGGCGCGGACCTCGCCGCCGTCGGCCGTGCAGCGGAAGACGTTGCAGCCGAAGCTGTCGATGAAATAGAGCCGTTGCTCGTCGACGTCCCAAAGCGGCCCCTCGCCGAGCACCGTCTTGACGTCGATCAGCACGTCTATGCGCATGAGCTTCCTCCCGTTCCCGACCTGTCACATGGATCGCCATCACCCGGCGAAGCGCGGCTCGGGCAGGCCCCTTACGCCGAGGCCATGGACCGCGAACAGCGCGCCCGCCTCGCACTCCTTCGGCTTCACGCCTTTGACGGCTCGGGCCATCGAGGTGACATAGGCGATATCGAGGCCGGGACCGCCGAAGGTGAGGCTGGTCGTGCTTTCGACCGGAAGGCCGACGACACGGTCGAGCTTGCCCTCGGGCGAGAAGCGAACGAGCTTGCCCTCGTAGACCGACACGCTCCAGACGAAGCCTTCCGCGTCGACGGTCGCCCCATCCGGCAAGCCCTTCAGGCCCGCGTCCGGAAAGGATGAGAAGACGCGGCGGTTGGTCGCGGCTCCGGTTTCGGCGTCGTAATCGTAGCTCCAGATCTCGCGGGTATAGGTGTCCGAGAAGTAGAACGTGCGCCCGTCCGGGCTCCAGCACGGCCCATTCGAGCAGACGATGCCGTCATCGAGTTTCGCAACCCTCCCACCGGGATCAAGACGGAAGAGCCCGCAGATGGGATCGCGCTCCTCATAGTCCATGTAGCCGGCGACGAAGCGGCCCTGCCGGTCGACCTTGCCGTCGTTCATCCGGATGCGCGGCTTGCCCGGATCGGGATCAGCGAGCTTGCGGCAGGCGCCGTTGCCGAAATCGAGCGCATAGAAGCCGTCGCGGAGCGCGACGACGGCGCCGCCCGACTTGCGCAGGGCGAGCGAACCGATGTGCTCCGGCACGGCCCAGCTCTTCGGGTCGCCGCCGCGCGCGTCGCAGGAATGGACCTTGGCGCCGAGACTGTCGATCCAGAAGAGACGCTGTTCGGCGACGTCCCAAAGCGGCCCTTCGCCGAGCTCGGCATGGGCGTCGATGAGGAGCTCGATCCGCAGCATGTGTCGATCCCCGCATCAGAACGCGACGCGGTCGCCGCCCTTGAGCTCCAGGATCTCGCGCGCCTCGTCAGGGCTCGCGATCGAAAGGCCTAGGCCCTCGAGAATCTGGCGCACCGCGCGCACCTGCTCGGCGCTGCTGGTCGCGAGCCGCCCCGGCCCGGCCCAAAGCGAATCCTCGAGACCGACGCGCACGTTGCCGCCCATTGCCGCAGCTTGGGCGGCGATGGGCAGCTGATTTCGGCCGGCGCCGAGCACCGACCATTTGTACTGCTTGCCGAACAGACGATCGGCGGTGCGCTTCATGTGGAGCACATCCTCCGGATGCGGGCCGATGCCGCCGAGTATGCCGAACACGGTCTGCACGAAGAGGGGCGGCTTCACCATCCCGCGCTCGAGAAAATACGCGAGATTGTAGAGGTGGGCGGTATCGTAGCACTCGAACTCGAACCGTGTGCCGGCGTCTCCGAGCGTGCTGAGCACGAACTCGATATCCTTGTAGGTGTTGCGGAACACGAGATCGCGCGAGTTTTCCAGCGCCTGCGGCTCCCAATCGTGCTTGAACGTCTTGAAGCGGTCGAGCATCGGAAAGAGGCCGAAATTCATCGAGCCCATGTTGAGCGAGGCGACCTCGGGCTGGAACACTTCGGCGGGTTTGACCCGCTCCTGGACCGTCATATAGGGCGCGCCGCCCGTCGTCAGGTTCACCACCGCCTTGGTCGATTGCTTGATCCGCGGCAGGAAGCGCGCGAACGCCTCCGGGCTCTGGTCGGGCCGTCCCGTCTTCTCGTCGCGCGCGTGAAGATGGACGATCGCCGCGCCCGCCTCCGCCGCGCCGATCGCCGCCTCGGCGATCTCATCGGCGGTCACCGGCAGATAGGGCGACATCGACGGCGTATGGATCGCGCCGGTGACTGCGCAGGTGATGATGACCTTGTTGCTCGACGCCATTGCGGTCTCCTTTGATGACTCAGTTTCTTCACAGCGCTTCGACGTTTCCGTCCACGCCGATGGCTTGGCCGGAGATATTGCGGCCGGCGGGCGAGACGAGATAGGCCACCGTAGCGGCGACGTCATCGGCCGTCACCATGCGGCGCAGCGAGACGCGATCGAGATAGGTCTTCTCCATCGCCTCGTAGGTGACGTTCATCTGCTTGGCGCGCGCGGCGATCACGCCCGTCATGCGCGGCCCCTCGACAATCCCAGGAAGGATCGCGTTTACACGGATGTTGGCGGGGCCCAGTTCCTTGGCGAGGCTCTGGGTCAGGCCGATGACGCCCCATTTCGCGGCCGAATAGGGCGTGCGGAACGCGTATCCGAAACGTCCCGCCGCCGAGGACAGATTGACGATCGCGCCGCCGCCTGCGCTTTTAAGCATCGGCACCGCGTAGTGGGCGCAAAGGAATTGGCCGGTCAGGCAGACGTCGATCGTCCGTTGCCAATCCTCGGGACGGATCTCCTCGACGCCGCCCGTCGGTCCCGCCACCCCCGCATTGTTGATGAGGACGTCGAGGCCGCCGAGCGACTTCTCCACCTCGGCGAAAAGGCGTGACACGTCGTCGTCCGACGCGACGTCCGCCTTGGTCGCGCCGGCGTCGCCATGGGCGCCGCGAAACTCGGCGAGAAAATCGTCGGACACGTCGCAGATGTGCACGCGCGCCCCCCTGGCGATGAGCAGGTCGCTGATCGCGCGGCCGATCCCGGAGGCGCCGGCCGTGACCAGAACCCGCAACCTCTCGGGAAGGGCGAATACGTCGGTGGATTCGCTCATGAAGCGCTCCCTTCTGCTCAACCCCGCTTGTCGCGCAGCGCCATTACCGCAGCGAGGACAACGAGGCCGAAGAGGATGGTCCGGGTCGCATAGGGAAGCGTCGTGCCCGCGAGCAGCGTCTGCAGCGCCGTCAGGAGCAACGCGCCGCCGAGCATGCCAAGATAGCTGCCGCGGCCGCCGGTGATGAGGGCGCCGCCGATCACCACGACGGCGATCGACGGCAGCAGGTACTCGTCGCCCATGCCGAGGCTCGCTTGTCCGGAGAAGCCGGTCAGCAGGATCCCGACAATCGCCGAGCACAGGCCGGACAGCATGTAGACGCCGATCAGCGTCTGGCTGACCGGCACTCCGGAGAGCGCCGCGACTCGCTCGCCGTTGCCGATCGAGTAGACGCGGCGGCCGAAGGCCGTGCGGCCGAGCAGCAGAACAGCGACGACGACGAAGAGGGCGATGAACACGACGACGGGCGTGACGATGAACTCGTGGTCCGTCATGAACCGCCTGAGGAGCGGCGAGGAAAAGCCGTCGGGAGTGCCATTGGAGTAGACGAGGGCGGCGCCTTGCAGGATCCCGTTGACGGCGAGCGTCATGACGATCGGCGAGACGCCGAGGAGGACGATGCCGGCGCCGTTGACGAAACCCACCGCGAGGCCGACGAAGAGCGCAACCGGCAACGCATAGAGAAGCGCGGCGTCAGATCCCTTGACCAGTCCGGCGAGCAAAATGCCGCTAAGTCCGATGGTCCAGGGCACGGAGAGGTCGAGGCCGCCCGTCAGAATAACGGTCCCCTGCCCGAGCGCAAGCACCGCCAGGAACGAAGAGAGGACGACCATCGAATTGTAATAGGACCAGTTTGTCAGCGCGTGGCCGAGCGTCGCTTGCGTCGCAAGAACCACCAGGACGAAGCAGACATAGGAAGGCAGAGCGAAGCGTAGCGCTTCCGCATTGCGGACGAGAATGTTGGGCGTCGCAGAACCGGCGGCGCGCGCCGGCCTGTCGAAGGCCGGCAGGCGGAGACGCCGGGCGTCCGCTGAGCGCTGGGACGGGAGGTCCCCTCTCGCGCGCGCCCTCGTCCTGAGTACGACATGGCGGATGTGCCGGGCGAGCGGCGAGCCTGGCCGCAGATCCGCAGCGAGGACCGCGAGAATGAGGATCGACCCTTCCGCAACGGTCGAATAATAGGCCGACACATTGAGGACGAGGAGGATGTTGACCACCATCATCAAAATGTAGGCGCCGAAGACCGAGCCAAGCGGACCGCCGCGTCCTCCGCCGAGCGTGGTTCCGCCGACGACGACGGCGGCGAACATCTGAAGCAGCATCGGGTTTCCGATCAGCGGATCGGCCGATCCCGTCTGCGAGCTGATGAAGACGCCGGCGAGGCCATAACAGCCGCCGCCCACGACGAAGACCATGAACTGCACCCTGCGCGTCGGCACGCCGACCGCACGCGCCGATTCGACGTCGCTGCCGACCGCGTAGAGGGCGACGCCAAAGTTGGTCCGCTTGACCCAGGCCCACGCCGCCAGAACCAGGAGGATCAGCAGCACCGGCTTCGGCAGGACGCTCGGAACCGCGTCGCCGAGCAAGAGGTCGCTGAGCGCCGGGGAAACCTGCCCGCCGGGCTTGTCCATGATCAGCAGGGTCACGCCCTGGAGAATGAACATGGTCGCGAGCGTCACCACGATCGGCTGCATGCGCAGGACGGCGACGAAGAAACCGTTGAAGGCGCCGCACGCCATCCCGATCCCGACGCCCGCGGCGACGACGGCGAGCGGCGACAGCGACGGGTTCTGGAGGCTCGAAGCGAGCGCGACATTGACGAGCGAGATCGCCGCGCCAGCCGAGAGATCGAAACCGCCCGACAAAATGACGATGGTCTGGCCGATCGCTGCAAGGGCGAGCGGGGCCCCGCTCGCTGCGAGCTGCGAAAGGTCGTAGTAGGTGAGCCGGACCGACCCGATGCTGGCCACGGTCGCAAGCAGCACGAGGAAGACTGCGACGGCGATCAAAAGCCGCCTCTCCCGCGCCAGACGCTTGAACGGTGAGGGCGCGGCGAGGAGTTCGCGCGAGTGGGTCGCTGCGGTCGCCATCGTCACGCCGCCCTCCGCGGCACGGCCTCGGCGCCCAGCGCGGCGCGCAGGATCGCCTCTTCCGACAGCTGATCCGCCGGAATCTCCGAGACGATCCGGCCGGCGTAGCAAACGAGCGCGCGATCGCAGAGATAGACGAGCTCGGGAATTTCGGTCGAATGAAGGAGAACCGCTCCGCCCGCGTCCGCATAGGCGCGAATGAGACGATAGAGTTCGTTTTTGGTGCCGACGTCGATGCCGCGGGTCGGATCGAACAGCAGCAGGACACGGCTCTCCGCGAGCAGCCACTTGGCGATGGCGATCTTCTGCTGGTTGCCCCCGGAAAGCGCTCCGACGCGCGTCCACAACGCCCGGCGATCCACGTCGACCCGCTCGAATATCGCTTCGACCGCCGCGGTCTCGCGAGCGACGTCGATAAGCGGCCCACGGGTGAACCGGTCGATCACCGGCAGGGACGCGTTGTGCATGCCGCTCAACGTCAGCGACAGCGCCTCGGTCTTGCGGTCCTCGGGGACGAGGCTGATGCCGATGTTGGCGCGCACCGCGTCCGTCGGCGAGGTGATCACGATCGGCTCGCCATCGACCCGGAGACGTCCCGCCGTCACGTCGGCCATGCCGAAGCACGCGAGGAAAAGATCGAGTTGCCCCATGCCCTGAAGGCCGGCGACCCCCAGAATCTCGCCGGCCCGCAGGCTGAACGAGGCGTCGCGGAGCTTGCCGGAAGTCGAGATGCGCTCGGCGGCGAGCACCTCGGTGCCGAAGCCCGGCCGGTCTTTGGGCCGGGGCGGGAACGCATGGGAAAGCGCGCGCCCGGCGATCATGCGGATGACCTCGTCGTCGGGGTAGGACGCGACCGGACCGGTCGCGATATGCCTGCCGTTGCGCAGCACCGTCATCGTGTCGCAGAAGGCTCTCACCTCCCGCAGGCGATGCGATATGAACACGATCGTCACGCTCTCGGCACAGAGCCGCTCGATGATTCCGCCGAGCCACTCGACGTCGCGTCCGGTGAGAGTCGACGTCGGCTCGTCGAGCAGAAGGATGCGCGGCTTCCGAAACAGTGCCCGGGCGATTTCGATCTTTTGCTGGACCGCGAGGTCCAGTTCGCCGATCTCGTCGTCCAGCCGCACATCTCTCATGCCGAGCGCGTCGAAATGCGCGGCGACCAGCGCCCGCGCCTGACGGCGGCGAATCATTCCGCTTGGCCCGACCTGACCGCGCGGCAGCAGCATGTTGTCGAGAACCGTCAGGTCGCCGACCAACGTCATTTCCTGGAACGCGGTCTGGATTCCGCGAGCTTGGGCGTCCCGCGGCGAGGAGAAGCGCGCGTCCTCGCCGAACAGGCGCAAGCTTCCCGAGTCGGGCTGGGTGAGACCGGAAAGCAACTTCACGATCGTTGATTTGCCGGCGCCGTTCTCGCCGAGCAGCGCATGAACGGCGCCCTGCGCGATGGAGAAGGAGGCGTCGTCGACCGCGATCGTCGCGCCGTAGGCTTTCCGCGCGTGCTCGACGGAGATCGCCGGGACGCCCGCTGCGCCTGGATGAGTCGTGTCTGACACGGACGACCTCGCGGTCGAAAAGCAAGACGAGGCGCCCGGCGAACCGGACGCCGCTTCCTTCCGATCAGGGTTCAGGCTGGCCTACGAGAGCGGCCTGCAATCCGATTTCCGGCGTCTCGGGCGAATAGATCGAGGCGAACCAGCCGGGATTGGGCACCAGCGCAGGCGGGAACGCGTTGCAGCCTTCCTTCATCTCGGCCCACGACCCCTCCTTGCAGTACTTGATCGTGTCGTTGGTCACGAGCGGCAACGGCAAGGTGATGCGCTTCGGGACGTCTTTGCCCTCGAGCTTTTCGACCGCGAGCTTCAACGCATATCCGCCCGCATAGGGGGGCGAAGCATACGAGATGCGCGGCGCCCCCATTGGGGCGTAGGTGGCGTTGGCCCCCTCGACCTCGGTTCCTGCCGGAAGCATCTGGATGCGGCCCCCGTTGGAGCCTTCGCCGGCGCAAGGCTTGAGCTGGTCGGGCTTCTTGCCGGCCTCGATCTGCATGGTGTTGGCCGTGTAGCAGCCGACCTGCATCCAAAGGCCGTCGATCTGGTCCCAGTTCCGCGTGGCGAGAATCTTCGAGAGCTCCGTCCGGGCCACGGCCTGGCTCCACATGCCCACCGCCTCGGCGTCGATCTTGATGTCTGGATACTTGGCGAAAACTTCCTTGGCCGCCTTGGTGCGCAAGGTGTCGACCGACGTCCCGGGAACGCCGGTGATCATCACGATATCGCCTTTGCCGTTGAGCTTCTTGGCGAGCCACTCTGCGGTCACGCGTCCCGCTTCTTCCTGGTCGATCGAGACGTTATAGGCGCACGGCTCGGTGATCTGGGCGTCATAGGCGATGATCATCACGCCCTTGTCGCAGGCGTTCTTGACCGCGTTGTTCAAGGCCGTCGGAGAGATCGGATAGACGATGATCGCCCGGGCGCCCTGCTGCACCATGGCGTTGATCTGCTGAATCTGACGCTGCGCATTCGGACCGGCGACCTGCACCTGAAGGTCGACCTTATCGGCAAAGTCCTTGTGCGCGGCCATGGCTTTGACCATGTTGGCCGCTTCGGCCTGCCAGTCGTTGCCGATGTAGCTCATCGACAGAAAAATCTTGAATTTCTTGTCGGCGGAGTGCGCGCCCCCGCCGCAGCCAAAGCTGCCCGCCAGAACGGCGGCGCCGGCGCAGGCGAGCCATTTTCGCAATCTGCCCTTCATAGCTGTCCTCCCACATCGTCCCTATTGGACGGACCGTTATTGCACTTTTTGCAGCAAACGTGTCGGCCTTGTGATCATAGATCAATGATCATAAGCTTGGCAAGATTGCGACAGGCGGCGGCCTCAAGGGAAAGGCTGCGACCGGCTGAAGGCCCGCGAAATGGAACGAAGGGTATGAGCGATACGCTTTTGAGGGCGGGGCTGCCGGTCGCTCGGGTCCCGCGAAACACGATGCAGGATCAGGTTTTTCGGCAGCTTTGCGAGCTGATCCTGAACGGCGAGATCGCGCCGGGGCAGCTCATCACCATTCAGGCGCTCGCCGACGCGTTCGGCGTCAGCGCCATGCCTGTGCGAGAAGCCCTGCAACGGCTGACCGCTGCGCGCGTGCTGACGGTCATCTCGGGCCGCTCGATTGGCGTTCCGCCCCTTTCCGGGGAGCGCCTTGCCGACCTCAGGCGGGTGCGGGTCGAAGTGGAGTCGATCGCCGCCGTGTGGGCGACCCCGAACCTTGGAGACGCCGAATTCAAGCATCTGGACGAATGCGTCGGAGCGATGGACGAGGCGGTCCGCCGCGGCGATAACAAGCAATACCTGCGCTGGAACCGCGCGTTCCATTTCGGCGTCTACGGCGCGGCGCGCTCTGAAGCGCTGCTCGCGATCATTGAGACCTTATGGCTGCAGATCAGCCCGTACTTTCACCTTCTCCACGCGTCCGGAAACTATTTTGTGGCGAACAAGCAGCACCAACTCATGCTCGCCGGGCTTCGCGCGCGCGATGAATTGGCGGTCAGCCGGGCGCTGCGAGACGACATCGAAGCTGCCTATCGGGTGTTTGCCTCTCTGCTCAGCGCCGAGATGGCGCAGTGAGGGCGCTTGAGGCTCTGCGGAGGGTTTCGCGACCGCGCCATTCTCCGGGGCGTCGCGCATCAGATCGAGAGAGGCCCGCGTCGGGCCGTCCTGTCGAATGTCCGGATCGCCGCTTTAAGCCGGTCTCCCCGCGCCGGTCATCTCCGGCGCGAGGCCTCTCCCCATGGGGTCAGTGCAGGCTGACGGTCTGCAGTTCGTGCTCCCAGGCGTTGGCGATGGCTGCGTCGCGGGAGTCGGTCAGCATGATCGGCGAGCCATCGGCGCCGAGCAGGGCGAATAGTTTTACCCCCGGGCGAAGCGCGGGCGCCTTAGGAAAGAGACGCGCGACGTCTTCCGAATTGATTGCCTTCACATAGGCGAGCGCCCCGTCGCCGAGGTGCGCGAATTCCTGAGGCGTCAACCCCAGCGCCTTTTCCGTTGCATTGGTCGTTGCATTGGTCATTGTGTCCCTCCTTCTCGGCGGCCCGAAACCCCGCTCGGGACGCCAACGGTCAGTCGCGCGTCGAAATCTGAATCTTTCGCACGGTCCGTTCCGGCTGCGGCCGGGCTAGATCGATCGAAAGCATGCCCTGGGCCAGATCGGCCCCCAGCACCTGCATGCCCTCGGCGAGCAGGAAGCTTCGCTGGAACTGCCGCGCGGCGATGCCGCGATGCAGAAACTCCCGCGTCTTGTCCTCCTGCTGGCGGCCGCGGATGGTGAGCTGATTCTCCTCGATCGTGACCTCGATCTGATCGCGCGCGAACCCCGCCACCGCCAAAGTGATGCGCAGTTTTTCCGGCTCGCCGCCTGCCGCGGCGATGCGCTCGATGTTGTAGGGAGGATAGCCGTCCCCGGCCGACTTCGACACCTTGTCGAGCGCGCGCTCGATATCGTCGAAGCCGAGCAGAAAGGGCGAGCTCAACGCCGTCACACGCACCATGGAAGCCCCTCGAGGCGCTTCACGGGACCTAAGGACCTTCATCGGAAGCGCCCCGGCCGCGTTGCTGTCAATTCCGGTCGGCGGCCCCGAATGCGAACGCGAGCCCGCCTTCCGGAAAACGATATAGGTCCGCGATCGGACCGTTCAAGGCCGGCGCCCACAGCCCTTCGGCCTACACGGCGTGTCGGCGCATCCTGAGAATTCTGGTAAAAGGCTGCGCTGAAATCCTGAATCAATGGTTGATTCGCGGATTTGGGCAAAGGGGCTGCGCCGAAGCCAGAGAACGCGAACGAACGACAGACGAGCCAGGGCGCCGCGCGCCGCCCGTTCGCCGTTTCCGTTCATAGCGCTGTTCGTTGCGGTTGATCGGCGGCATCGATCAATTTACAGAGACTTTTTCGGTGAGGGATCGATGACGATTTCCGACGAAGACGTTCGCAACGCCTATCGGTTTATTCTCGGACGCATGCCGGAGAGCGAGGATGTCGTCCGAGGCCACCGGGAATCTCATCGGTCCATCGCCGATCTGAGAACCACGTTTCTGGGGTCCCCGGAATTCCGAAACCAGGGGTTCACATCCGCCGGTCCATTTCTCGCTTTCGAGCCGCCGCCGCATGTCGACATCGATGCGGATCCGTCGACAATCAGAGCGATGCTCGCGCGAACCGCCTCCTACTGGGCCAGGGTTGGCAAGGCCGAGCCGTACTGGTCAATGGGAGCGGGCGAGAAGTTTCTCGTGAGCCAATGGAGCGACAATCAAGGTGAATTCTACAGATCGGGAAACGACGACAGGGATCTTGTCGTCGCCCTTCTCCGACGCGTCGGTCGATCTCCAAAAGACGTCAAGCGCGTCATCGAATACGGCTGTGGGGTCGGGCGGAGCACGATCCCTTGGCGCGCACATTCGCAAGCGTAGCGGGGATCGACATTTCGTCGTCCCATTTGGACCTCGCCATGCGATACGCCAGCGCCGAAAGGATGGGCAACATCGAGTTTCTGCTGACGACTCCCGACGATCTGATGCCCACGAAAGAATATGACCTGTGGTTCTCGCGTGCGGTCCTTCCGCACAATCCCCCGCCTGTTATTGGCGCTATACTCGCTGAGACGTTCAAGCGATTGGAAGCCAACGGAACGGCAATTGTTGTCCTTCCGACTTACATCAGCGGATATTCCTTCCATCTGGATGAATATATGAGCGAGACCAGTCGTGAGCTGCGCGAGCTGGATGGCTTGCTCGCGCGAGGCTTGGACGATGGGAACGCTGCTCGGCAAGTCGTTCGGCTGGCGGAACGTCACGCGATGCCGGCGCATGCCGTGCTGAAGATTGCTCGCGACCAGCATTGCTGGCTGATGGACGTCCACGAAGAGCCCGGACACCCCGACGAAATTCTCCATGTCTTCACGTTTGGGAAAACCTAGCGGCGGCTCGCGTTCGGCGCCAATTGACCGGCGCAAGGAATGGCCGCTCTCCGGCGACGATCGCCACAAACTCCCGCTGCCTCCACCATACTAACAACGAGATCATGTTGGCGTTTGCTCATTCCGTGCTGAGGAAACAGAATCGCGAGAAGGATGACGAATTATCCGAGGTCACCGTGTGGTTAGTCTTCGGGGACGCGGTTCCGCCAAATGGCGTATACGCCGCGTTGCCTAAAAGACTTCGCACAAAACGAGGTCGTTAAGCTACAGGCATCAGCCTCCGACACTGTTGCGTGGGTGCTTCATTGGGATAAGGGACGTGGTGTCAAACGGCAGCGAAGTGGACGTTACAAGCGAGGAACATGGAAGTGACGAGACGGAGATAAGTCGCGAGCACGTGATCCAATGTTACAGAACCATTCTCAAGCGGGACCCGGAAAACGAGGAGGTCATTCAGACTCACTTGTCGGATACGAATTCGCTTTGGCGTCTCATTGAACGCTTCATCTATTCAGAAGAATTCAAAAAAAGATTAGGAGATTCTGACGCAACGAGACACGACGTTATTCAGTGCTACAAGCGAATACTAAAACGTAATCCTGACAAATATATTTGCTTTTTCCATCACTACTCTTATCTGGCCGGCGCGATGTCGCCGAGCGCATTTCAAACGATGCTGAAAGAAGACGTGTGTTTATTTAATTGGAGCCGGGAAGCCGACGCCTACACAGTTACATTTCAATCTAACAGAGAGCTTGATAATGAAGGAGAGGTCCTTCTCCAATTTAATTCTGGAAGTAAAGCAATATATAGCCTTGCTTTTTCCATTGTACCCGGGCATGTACTTGTAATATATGAAGAACAACATGTGATATTGGTCTCACGACTACAGGGAAAGGTAGGGCATTTTCCGGAAATACGTCTAGCGACAAAACAAATGGGCGAAGTCGCCCCGCAAGCAGTTCTCATTGCCGTACTGCAGGGCATCGCTCTGGCGATTGATATTCGGACCGTCGCAGGCGTAGCCGCCACCAATCAGCTTTCATTTGAACAGAGCGGAGATGAACTGCTCGAACGAGCGTACGATCATTTTTTCCAATCCGTTGGGGCGACCGGGCCAAGCGAAGGCTTCTATTTCTTCGAGGTCCCCTTGCCGGAAAAGCCGATAGGACCCGGGCATCGGGGGCGCAAGCAGTGGAAACGCGAGTTCAAGAAGGAAATAACGAACGCAACGCGCATCACATGGCGCGATACGATCAGCTTCGATCGCAGCGAAGCCGTCCCGGCTCAAGGTCAGGACGAGTCTGAAATGCCGGCCCGCGCGCTGCGCTGAACGACCCCCGCGGCTCTTCGGCTGTTCACGAAAATCGATGTTAAGACGTTGCCTGAAATCCTGAATTCATCGTTGATTCGCCGGGCGGGAGCCTAAAGGGCGGGTTCATCTGGGCCATGGGCAGAATGGCGATCGGCAGACTCGGAACCAAGCGTCAGTGCCCGGCTTGCGGCGCCAAATTCTACGATCTCGGCCGCAAGCCGGCGACCTGCTCGCGCTGCGGGGCCAAGGTCGAGCCGAAAAAGGCGAAGCCTTCGGTCAAACCTGACGAGGCGAAGGCCGCAAAAGCCGCTAAAAGCGCTCCGGACGCACCGAATGAACCTGTCGCGCCGCCGCCGCCTCCCGCGCCGCCGGCGGTTGCCAAGATGCCGCGCGCGGGCGAATGGACGCGCGAGCAGGCGGAGGCGATCGACAGGGTCGGCCGCTGGCTGAAGGACGGCGACCCCCCGGTGTTCCGCCTGTTCGGCTACGCCGGGGTCGGCAAGACGACGCTCGCGCGCCATGTGGCCGAGGCGGCCGCGGGCGAAACGGCCTTCGCCGCCTTCACCGGCAAGGCGGCGATGGTGATGCGCGCCCACGGCTGCTGGGACGCGACCACCATCCACGCCCTCATCTACCGGGCGAGCGAGGGCGCCGACGGCGCCCCGACCTTCACCCTCAACGAGGACGGCCCGGCGTCGCGGGCGAGCCTAATCGTGATCGACGAATGCTCGATGGTGGACGCCGAGCTCGCGCGCGACCTCTTGTCGTTCGGCAAGCCGATTCTGGTGCTTGGCGACCCGTTCCAGCTCCCGCCGGTCAAGGGCGGCGGCTACTTCACCGAGCACGCGCCCGACGTGATGCTGACCCAGATCCACCGTCAGGCCGAGGACAACCCGATCATCCGCCTGTCCCAGATCGTGCGCGGCGGCGGCGAATTGAAGGACGGCTCTTACGGCGAAAGCCGCGTCATCCGCCGCGCCGCCATTGACGCCGCGCAGGTTCTCGCCGCCGACCAGGTCTTGGTGGGGACGAACCGCACGCGGCGCGCCTATAACCAGCGCATCCGCGACCTCAGCGGCTTCAAGGAGCCGCTGCCGGTCGCCGGGGACCGGCTGGTGTGCCTGCGCAACGACAAGACCAAGGGCCTGATCAACGGGGGCTTATGGCGTGTCGAGGCGCTGGGCGGCGTGGTGAAGGACTTCGTCCGCCTGACCGTCCGCTCTGAGGACGAGGGCGCGGCGAAGTCGGTCAAGGTCGCGGTGCTGAAGGCGTTCTTCGAGGGGACCGAGGCCGAACTCGCCTATCCGATCCGGCGCGAGTCCGACGAGTTCGACTACGGCTATGCGCTGACCGTCCACAAGGCGCAGGGCTCGCAGTGGGACGCCGTGCTTCTGTTCGACGAAAGCTACGCCTTCCGCGAGCACCGGGCGCGGTGGCTGTACACCGGCCTGACGCGGGCGGCGAAGCGGCTGACGATCGTGCGCTGAGTAGCCCGGGGGCGAAAGTCGACGCCGCCTTCGCCTTGCCGCGCCTGATCGATTCCGTTATCTGTACGCCCTTTAGGGGCTGTCTCGGGGCCGGCCATGCTCACTCGACGAGAAACGTTCAGATTTGCGCTGACGGCCGGGGCCGGGGCGCTCGCCGCAAGCGGCGGGAGCATGGCGCTTGCGGCGGATGCGACGGTCACGTTGCCGATAGCCAATGGCGAGCGCCCGCTCGTGGCCTATCCCGGGAAGCGGCCGCTCATCCGCCTCACGACTCGTCCGCCGCAGCTCGAGACGCCGTTCAGCGTGTTCGACGAGGGGCCGATCACCCCGAACGACGCCTTTTTCGTCCGGTACCACCTGGCCAATATTCCGCTCTCCATCGACCCGGACGCATACCGGCTGACGGTCGGAGGCGATGTCGACAATCCCCTGTCGCTGTCGCTTCACGATCTCAAGACCGACTTCGAGCCGGTCGAAGTCGTCGCGGTCAATCAATGTTCCGGCAACGGGCGCGGCTTCTTCAATCCGCGCGTCGCGGGCGGACAACTCACCAACGGCGCGATGGGCTGTGCGCGCTGGAAAGGCGTTCCCCTGAAAGCGCTTCTGGCAAAGGCGGGAGTCAAGCCTGGCGTCGTGCAGGTCTCCTTCCAGGGTCTGGACCACCCGGTCCTGACGCCGGCCTTCGTCAAGGCGCTCGACATCGACCATGCGCGCGACGGAGAGGTCATGGTCGCCTATGCGATGAACGACGAGGACCTGCCTTGGCTCAACGGATTTCCTGTGCGGCTGGTCGTTCCCGGCTATTACGGGACCTACTGGATGAAGCATCTCGCGTGGATCAACGCGCTCGATACGCCATTCGACGGTTTCTGGATGAAGTCGGCCTACCGCATCCCTGACAACGCCTGCGCTTGTACTGAGCCCGGCAAGACCCCGGCGAGCACGGTCCCGATCGGACGGTTGGACGTCCGGTCGTTCATCACCAACCTGCAGGACGGCGCGACGGTCGCGGCGGACCAGGACCTGTTGGTGCGCGGCATCGCCTTCGACGGCGGTTATGGGATCTCGAACGTGGTCGTCTCGCCCGACGAAGGCCGCTCGTGGATGCCCGCCACTCTCGGCGAGGACCTCGGGAAATACGCCTTCCGCCCTTGGACCGCGCGCCTGACCCTGCCCGCAGGGGAGCATCGCCTTCTGGTCCGCGCGACCAATCTTGCCGGACAAACGCAGCCGCTCGAGCCGTTGTGGAACCCGTCGGGCTACATGCGCAATGTGGTCGAAGGCGTGAACGTGAGGGCGGCCTGAATGACTTCGCTGAGTCGCCTCCCGTTCGCCGCTCTGTTCGCGGCCTCCTTGGTCCCAGCAGTCGCCGCGCCTCTGACCTATAAGCTGCCCGACGAGACGCCCAAATTGAGGCCGGGCCCCGAAGTGGAGACCGCAATCATTTGCCTCCCCTGCCATTCGGCCGACTACATCTCGACCCAGCCGCCAGGGAAAGGGCGGCCTTTCTGGGAGGCGGAGGTGCAGAAGATGATCAAGGTCTTCCACGCGCCCATCAGTTCCGGTGACGCCGAGGTGGTCGTGGACTATCTCGCGGCAACCTACCCGTAGAGCGCTTTGCTCTTCCCGTGGGGCGGGTCGCCGTGAACCGGCGATGCGCGCCCTGAGGCGTTTATGCCCACCATTCGGAACGCCGCGTTGGCGAGCAGAGTCGAGGAAGTCCAAATAACCCGGCTGGGCGAGACGTTCCCGCGGAGATATAGAACATACATAATATGATATACAAAATTAGTCATAGAGACTTGCCGTAAAATCTGCTAGTGACTATGTGAGCCGGCGCTGTCCCGCCGCCGAGAGATCCTATGGCCGATGTGATCACCGCCAACCGCCTTGCGGATGGCGTTGTCGTGTTTCAGACCCTCGATGCGGGCTGGAGCGAGGACTTCAACTGCGCCGCCGTGCTGCCGGACGCCCAGGCGACCAAGACAGCGCTCACGCGCGCCGCGGAGGATGCGGAGCGAAATCTGATCGTCGACGCCTACGCGTTCCCGGTCGAGGCCCGCAATGGGCACGTTGTTCCCAAGGCGCTGCGCGAGGCGATCCGCGCCGCCGGGCCGACGGTTCGGCGCGATCTCGGCAAGCAGGCGCAAGGGCTTGCGCCACGTTCCGGCCCGACGGCCGCCCCGGAGGCCGACCATGTATCACTATGACGCTTTCGACCAGGCCTTCGTCGACGCGCGAGTCGCGCAGTTCCGCGACCAGGTGGCGCGCCGCCTCTCGGGCGAGCTGACGGAAGAACAGTTCCGCCCGCACCGGCTGATGAACGGGCTCTACCTGCAGCTCCATTCCTACATGCTGCGCGTCGCCGTCCCCTACGGCACGCTGAATTCGCGCCAGATGCGCAAGCTCGCCGAGATCGCGCGCACGTACGACCGGGGCTACGGCCATTTCACCACCCGGCAAAACATCCAGTACAACTGGCCGGCGCTGAAGGACACGCCCGACATACTGGCCGAGCTCGCCAGCGTCGAGATGCACGCGATCCAGACCTCGGGCAACTGCATCCGGAACGTCACCGCCGACCATTTCGCCGGCGTCGCGCATGACGAGATCGCCGACCCGCGCCCTTACGCTGAAATCCTGAGGCAATGGTCGTCGCTGCATCCGGAATTCTCGTTCCTGCCGCGCAAGTTCAAGATCGCGGTTAACGGCGCGGCGCACGACCGCGCCGTGATCCAGGCGCATGACATCGGCCTGCAGGTCGTCCGCAACGAGGCGGGCGAACTGGGCTTTACCGTTTATGTCGGCGGCGGCCTCGGGCGGACCCCGTTCATCGGCCGCAAGGTGCGGGAGTTTCTGCCGGAGCGTGATTTGCTCGGCTACGTCGAAGCGATCCTGCGCGTCTACAATCTCGAGGGGCGGCGCGACAACAAGTACAAGGCGCGCATCAAGATTTTGCTGCACGAAAAGAGCCTCGAGACGCTGAAGGCCGAGATCGAGGCCGAGTTCGCCGCGCGCGACAGGACGCTGCTCGACCTGCCGCCCGCCGAGGTGGCGCGCGTCGCCGCCTTTTTCGCGCCGCCCGCTCTCGAGCCGAAGAGGGCGGTCAGCGACCGCGTCGAGCGGCGCAAAGGCAAAGACGCGCGCTTCGCCAGCTTCTTTGCCTCGAACGCCACGCCGCACAAGACGCCTGGTTATGTCGTGGTTACGGTGTCGCTGAAGCCCATCGGCGCGCCGCCCGGCGACGCCAGCGCGGACCAGATGGACGCCGTCGCCGACCTCGCCGAGGACTATTCCCAGGACGAGATCCGCGTCTCGCACGAGCAGAACCTGATCCTGCCGCATGTCGCCCTCGACGACCTGCCGGCGGTCTACGACCGCCTCGCCTCGGTCGGCCTCGCCACCCCCAACGCGGGCGCGATCAGCGACATTATCGCCTGCCCCGGCCTCGATTATTGCGCGCTGGCGACAGCCCGCTCGATCCCGATCGCCGAGCGCATCGCCAGGACATTCGGCGACGGCGCGCGATCGAAGGCCATCGGCCCGCTGAAGATCAAGATCAGCGGGTGCATCAACGCCTGCGGCCACCATCACGTCGGCCATATCGGCATTCTCGGCCTAGAGCGGGCCGGCGAGGAGACGTACCAGATCACGCTGGGCGGCTCGGGCGACGAAAACGCCGCCATCGGCCAGATCGTCGGCCCCGGCTTCAGCTCCGAGAACGTGGTCGGCGCCGTCGAGACCATCGTCGAGACCTACATGGGTCTGAGAACCGACGACACCGAGACGTTCCTCGACGCGTTCCGCCGGGTCGGAATCGCTCCCTTCAAGGAGGCGCTCTATGAACGCAGCGCCGGATCGGACATCTGATGAGCGCGCATGACGTGAAGCTGTTCGGCGATCAGATCGCCGCCTCGCGGCTCGAGAGCCGCTTCGCCAAATTGAAGGCGTCGTCGCTCATCCGGCTGGCGATTGAGGACCTGTTTCCCGGTCGGATCGCGCTTGTGTCCAGCTTCGGCGCCGACGCAGCGGCGCTCCTGCACATGGTGTCGCGCGTCGACAAGACGACCCCGGTCCTCTTCGTCGACACCGGCCAGCACTTCCCGGAGACGCTCGCCTATCGCGACGAGCTTTGCGCCCTGCTCGGCCTGACCAACGTCATCAATGCGACGCCCCCAGTCGAGACCGTGGCCAAGGAAGACCCGGAGAAGTGGCTGTTCTCCAGCGATCCCGACCGCTGCTGCGAGATCCGGAAGGTCCGGCCGCTCGGCGCCGCGATGGAGGGCTTCGACGCCTGGATCACCGGCCGCAAGGGCTTCCAAAGCGCGACGCGCGCGACGCTGCCCCTGTTCGAGGCCGAAGGCGAGCGCGTGAAGGTCAATCCACTGGTCGGCTGGACCGCCAAGGACGTGCTCGACTATATCCGCGAGGCTGGCCTCCCGCGCCACCCGCTGGTCGCCAAGGGCTTTCCCTCGATCGGCTGCATGCCCTGCACGAGCGCGGTGAAGCCCGGCGAGGACGAGCGCGCCGGCCGCTGGCGCGGACGCGGCAAGACGGAATGCGGCATCCACACCACGGTTCTCGACGCGGGAGCGAACATCTGATGGCCTTGTGGCGCCCAGGCGGCTTCGCTGAAGATTCCTGGACGCGCCTCGCCGGCGACGCGCCGGCGTCGTCCGACGGCGCAATCATCGTGTCGCTCGAGCGCTGGCTCGCCGAGCGCGATGCGTTTTCGGCGCGCAAGGCGCCCGTGGGCGTCGCGGTCGAGGCGGGCGCCGACGCGCAGGCGCATCTCGTCGATCTTGCCGACCGGCCGCTGGTGGCGCTCGAATTCGCCAAATTCGCCGACGGCCGGGCATTCTCCTACGCCCGGCTGCTGCGCGACCGCTATCGCTTCAAGGGCGAACTCCGCGCCGTCGGCGACGTGCTGATCGACGAGATTCCCCTGATGCTGCGCTGCGGGTTCACGGCGTTCGAGGTTAATAACGCACCGACGATCCGCGCCCTCGAAGCCGGCTCCCTGCCAAGGCCGGCGATCCACTACCAGCCCGCCAGCATCCCAGGCGAGGTGCACGCCGGCGAAAGGCCTTGGCTGCGCGTATCGGCGGGTTAGGCTCTCCCGGCCTTGCCCGGAGCGAGGGGGCGCGTCTGGGGGTCGCGCCTCTAGCAATGCGTCGGCAATTGCATTATGCGTCGCCGTGCTTCTTGATCGCTCCCGAAAATTGTCACGTGGCAGGAACTGCGGCGCGTGAGCTTGGATTTGGGAAGCGGCGTAATCGAGGACGCTCGCTCGCATTCCTATGATCCTAGAAACGGCAGTTGGCCGATGTGAGGTTCATTCGGTCAGCGAGATTTCGCGTTTGGGTTGCATCAGGTTGGGGCGAGGCGGGGCGGGGCGCGGAGGAGGCGTCCGTTGAGGAAGG
>Ga0074046_10001300_pt1 | contig 22774 bp, 17 predicted proteins | sample BogForMeECP23OM3_FD_94441 | JGI IMG/M metagenome (GOLD analysis project Ga0074046, IMG submission 94441) | Bog forest soil microbial communities from Calvert Island, British Columbia, Canada - Bog Forest MetaG ECP23OM3 | ecosystem: Environmental > Terrestrial > Soil > Wetlands ...
AGATCATCTTCGTTACGACTGAGGATGCTTTCCCTGTTGGTGTACGTACTTGATGACCTCAACGTCAGATGTGGCGATGAGCCCTTCCGCAACCATCTCGTCCAATGCCGGAATGAGACGCAGAATGTTTTCCTCGGTATCAATGATTTGCACCAGTATTGGCGCATCGGAGGAAAACCGCAGCAAGTGAGACTTGCGGATCATGGTGCTCGCGCCATAACCTTCAATGCCGCGATAGACGGTTGCACCTGCGATGTCGAGCTTGCGGCAACGCTCGACGATCGCCTCATACAGAGGCCGGCCCTGCCACTTGTCGTCCTCGCCAAAATGAATGCGCAGCATTTTGGCCTTGCCCTCAAGTTTCATTTCTGGGCCTCCTGGGTTTCCGGCAACGGCTGGGAATGGGAATACTTGATAACGTCAACGTCGGAGAGCACGACCAGGCCCTGCTTCACCATCTGGTCGAGCACGGGAAGAAAGGACCGCAGCTTCGCTTCGCTGTCGACGGCAGTCAGAAGAATGGGCGCATCGTGCGACAGGTTCAGCGTCGAGTCTTTGTGCATGCGACGGTTGGCGCCGTAACCCAGGATGCCACGGTAAACGGTCACTCCGGCAATGTCATTGGCCCGCAGCGCCTGCACGATCGCGTGATACAACGGCTTGTCGTTCCACTTGTCGTGCTCGCCAATCAGAATGCGCATCATCTTGGCTTTGGATTCCAGCTTGGCCGCAGGCACGGCGGCGAGCGGTAATTCCTTGCCCGAAGATGGCCGGATCACGCTGGTGTCGTGCACCTCAATGAGGCCCTGGCTCGCGATCTCGGTCAACTTGGGGAGTACTTCCTGCACACGCTCAGGCGTCTCGATGAACTCGATCTTTACCGGCATCTGGTCGGCCAGTTCGACCAGGCGGCTGGTGTGCAACTTGTGATCGGTGCCGAACCCGGCTATGCCGCGCGTTACGGTGGCGTCGGAGATGCCGCGGAAGAACAAGTAGTCGAGAATTGCGGCATAACAGGCCGCGCCGTGGAACATTTGACCTTCCATTACATAGACCGTGACTTTCCTGGCTGGTCCCGTGGTTAGCACTTGTCCTCCGATCGACTGACGACCCGCTACGATGCACTCCAGAAGATTATGGGCCATGCTTTCATTCGAAGACCCGTCCAACAGCAACTCCGGCCCAAACCAGGGCGAAACCAAGGACGTTGCTGAGCACCACGTTCCAGACTCCGGTAGCGACCTGGCCGTCCTGGACGGCCCGAAGCGTCTCATACTCAAACGTCGAAAACGTCGTGTATGCGCCGATGAACCCAATGGGAATCAGATAACGCCAATACGGGCTCGCGGTAGTCCGCCCAAGCAGAGTCAGGACCAATCCAATCAGAAACGATCCGCTCATGTTGATGACGAACGTTCCGTAAGGGAACCGTACTCCGTACCGACTCCCAATGTAGTTGCCAAGCAGGTAACGCGAGATTGCCCCCGCGAATCCGCCGATACCGATGGCCGCATATTTAAGCAAACCTAACATCCTCCCCTAAATTATCCTCTTATTCGATTAACCATTAAAACCGAACATGCACATGGCGAAGGACGTTATCCATGGCGCGGTGCTTCTAAATCCATGGCGCGGTGCTTCTAAATTAGTTTTGGAAACTCGCCGGGGACATGACTCCGCAACGAGTTTGCCTCGTCAGGAGTCATCATCTGTCCGGACTTGCGAAGGACAGCGGTTTGGGTGAACTCCTTCACCCTTGGGTTATGACTCTTGATATCTCACCAGGGTCGGGAAGTCAAGTGACGTGGTCGCGGCCTGCTCCGAATGGAGTAGCGGCATTCGATAAGCGTTGCCGTACACTCGCCACTCAAGCTTGTGCGAAGCCTCATATAATGCCGCCTGTTATGGACTGGCGCCCGGCTTCGGTCATCCGCTGGCTCTTCTCATCGAAGGATGGCGCGGCGGATCGTCTTCTTCCGCGCTGGATCTTCCTGCGCGGACTTGGTCTCATTTACTTCTCGGCGTTCTACCCGCTGGCGTTTCAGATCAAGGGCCTCATCGGGCCGGATGGCATCCTGCCCGCCGGGGAATATCTCCAAGCAGTGGCGAAGTTCGGCTTGGCGCGCTTCTGGTATGCGCCCACTCTGCTGTGGCTTTCAGCCGGACCGCATCTGCTCATGGCCATTTGCTGGGTCGGGATGATCGCATCGTTGCTGCTTGTCCTCAACATCTGGCCGCGCGCCATGCTGGCCATCTGCTTCGTGTGTTTTTTGTCATTCGTCAGCGCTGCCCAGGATTTCTCCGGATACCAGTCCGACGGAATGTTGCTGGAGGCGGGGTTTCTCTCGTTTTTCTTTGCATCACCAGGGCTGCGACCAGGACTTGGCCGCGACCATCCTCCCTCACGAGCAAGCCTGTTTCTGCTGCAGTGGGAGTGGTTTCGTATCTATTTCGAATCGGGCTTAGTGAAGTTCGCCAGCGGCGAGACTGAGTGGCGCGACTTCACCGCCATGGACGAGTACTACCAGAACGGTCCCCTGCCCACTTGGATCGGCTGGTACGTCCAGCACTTGCCGCACAGTTTTCACGCATTCGCCACCGGCGCCACTCTGGTGCTGGAAGTGGGGCTAGTGTGGATGTTGTTTATGCCGCGACGCTGGCGTATCGCATGTTTCTTCATCGTTACGCTCTGGCAGATTCCGGTAATTCTTACGGCGAACTACACCTTTCTGAATTACCTCGTTCTGCTGCTGGGGGTACTGTTGCTCGACGACCGCTTTTTGATGCGCTGGCTTCCGCGGTGGATGCTGCGACGGATTGGCGAGCTGGGTCCATCGGAGGCGGCGGGATCTGAGGTCGTGGCGGCTGACAGTGCATCGAGCGTCGCGCCCAGCCACTGGCAAGCCGTCAAGCTTGCGATAACGAGTGTCATTCTGATCTGGACCTTTTATGCAACCACCGTTCAGATGCTTTGGATTCTTTTTCCTCAAATTCCCTTTCCCACATCACCGGTGGCGGCGCTGGAGCCGTTCCGCATCGCGAACCGTTACGGGTTGTTCGCCGTGATGACGCGTGGTCGCTATGAGATTGAGTTCCAGGGATCCAACGACGGGCAGACCTGGACCGCGTATTCCTTCCGCTATAAGCCGCAGGACCCCGCCGAAGCGCCCCGTGTTTATGCTCCCTATCAGCCGCGACTCGACTGGAACCTATGGTTCGCTTCGCTCGGGACCTGGCGCGAGAACATGTTCGTAGTCAGCACTGAGGAGCGTCTGCTCGCGAACAGTCGCGATGTGCTGCGGCTTTTCGCCGGAAACCCGTTCCGCGATGCTCCTCCGAAGTTCGTGCGGGCGGTTATTTGGCAGTATTGGTTCACTTCGCTGGCCGAGAAGCGCGCGACCGGGATGTGGTGGAGGCGAAATTTCCTCGGACTTTATGCCCCGATATTGACACATCTGCCCGATGGTCAGCTGGGAGTGGTCGAGTGGCCTCCGCAACCGTTGCCGCGACCTTAGCACGCGATGTTCCGTCACGTGCCGCCCGAGTGTCTGAATGATAACTGCCGCCTGCACCGATTCCTGACTCAACTGCAAGAAGTTCCAACATTTTTGACGATGGATTTTCAGAAAACTTCCTCTTTCACGGCGTGTTTCAGCAGTCGTAGTTAGATTGACGCTCGTCTGCAATGAGGATTGGATGGCTCGCATTCTGCAAATGTTCGGGAGTCTGTGGATCACGATGCTGACGTCGAATGCGCCCTTCACAGCCGCCACGGCACGCACTGCCGTGGCAATCATGCAGCGAGTGTCCAGGAGCGTTGGACGATGAATAAGATTTCCTTTCGCGCGGTCGCTATTGTCGCGCTGTTACTAGGGACCTGTGCGCTGTATGCGCAAGCTCCGCCCCAGCAAGGCGGAGGACAATGGGGCCACGGCCAGCCGCCGACCGTTGAACAACGGCTACAGCGGATGACGCAGGCGCTTAACCTGACCGACGATCAGCAGCAGAAGATCAAGCCGATTCTAGAGAATGAATCGACACAGATGCAGAGTCTGCGCGCGGACTCGTCGCCGTCACAAGAAGACCGGATGGCCAAGATGAAGCAGATCCGGGAAAATACCTCTTCGCAAATCAATCCGATCCTGAACGCGGATCAGCAGAAGCAGTACGCGGAAATGATGAGCCACATGGGTCGTGGTCGAGGGCAAGCTCCGCCGCCACCTCAGTAAGAAGTTCGACAAGTGTAGTGGGCTCTCTTCGCGGCGAGGAGAGCCTCGCTTTTTGGCGTCAGGAGGAAGAGCAGTATCCCCTGCGAGACACGTTATTGGCGAACCAACATCGCCAGCCGGGGAAACACAAAGTGTCCTGCAGCATCGTCAATCACATTGACCTGACAGGTGTAGAAGCCGGGCTTGAGTTGCGACAACGGCACGTCAAGCTGAAACACAGCCGCTTTGCGGCCCGGTACGGTCAGGTCCTGCACTCGCACAAGCGGAGTCTCGTACGCCTTCGTGTCTCCCTGGAAGAATGCAACATTGCTGATCAACTGCACGCCGGGTTTGACATTCTTCTGCCCGGATGAGACTGCCGCTGGGGCTGTCCCCTTCGCAGGATCGTAAACCTCGTAGTAGAGATACAAATGCTGGTTGGCAGAGAAAACGCGGGTGACACTGGGCACCACGACTTCGCCGTTCCGCACCAGAGGGTTGCCCGAGTCCTTTTTGGGTGCAGTTTGCAACTGGCTCGCCATGAGGATCGAACTCATCTTCACTGGCGTCGATTTGAGATCCGGAATGACGAAATCGGTTTCGAAGGAACCTGTACGTCCATCCTCATTTTCGCGCACCACGACCTTGAGGTGATACTTGCCGGATGGGAGGTTCAGACCGGTATCGTATTGCACGTTCTTGCGCTGCACCTCGTTGGCAGCGTTGACGGCCAGCTTGACGGTGTCGCGGATCTCACCGGCGGGAAATTTCCGCTCGTCGGTGATGAGCCCGAGGATGTCGAGGGTGGCCTTGTCCTGATCGCGATTCCGGCTGAAGGGAATTTCCGAGCCGGGCACGATCAGCGACACGGGCACGTAAAACCTGTCTTCGGAGACGCGGAAGTAGCCGGTCGCGAGGTACACCGCCAGATCGGTGCTGGGCAGTTCCGCTGTCAATTCCTCCTGCAGTTGCCGCTCACGGTCATCCTTATTGGAGTGCCGGAAGTCAGCCTGCGCATAGTATCCGCGGCGGAAGTTGATCTTCACTCCGGGACGGTTCACCCGAACCGTAATCCGCCGGTACTTGCCGTCGCGGGCGGTGTTCGTGCTGTGGTAGCCGAGCAGGTAATACATGGAAGTGTCGTCCTGCACGCTCTTGAAGACCTTGCCGAAATCGTTGGAGTCGAGGAAGGCTTTGCCGCCGGTGTCCGCCGCCAGAGTGACCAGCGTCTCTTGCGTCTGGAAGTTTGAGTTGAGGGCATTCAACTGCGCCTGGCCGGAGTAGGCGGAGGTCCCACGCAGGCTGGCGTTTTGCGCCTCGCCACCTGGAGGCAGCGCCTGCAACCCGCGAATGTCGAGCGTATAGATCGACAAGTTGGCTACCACGGCGGCGTTGGTCGCTGCACGCAACTCGGATTGGTTCTCGATGCCGGTGCGCTGCATGCCGCTGGAAAAATAGATCAGTGACTTCTTCTGGGGAACGTTTGCGACCTGTTCGGCGACCGCCCGAAGCGCCTCCAGGCGACGGTCGGTATTGAAAATGTTGTACTCGGTATCGTCCACCGTGAAGGACTGTGCGGTGTCCGGAGTGCCCTCGGTCGTACCGGTCGAGCCAAGCTCGAACCCAGCGTTCGCCCCCGTATTGAATGACTGCAAGACTTCCTTCAGCTTGTCGCGGTCGGAGGTGAAGTCCTGGTTGACGGTAAGCGTGTTGCCGAGAGAGACGACCGAGACGAGATCGGCGGGCTCCATTTGCTTGTTGAGGTAGTCCTGTGCAGCGTTAGAGGAACGCTCGATCTCGTCAGCCTGCATGGCTGAGAGATCGAAGAACAGAATAATCAGCCGGCGGTCTTTGATCGCCTCATCCGGCTGACCTGTGGTGGAGGAGCTGCTCGCCGCGCGCGCCATAGTTTTGGCGGGTGCACTCAACAGATTCACCTGGTCCATCGGAAGCCGCGGTGCATTCTGCGCATTCTCGATGTCGAAGGTCGCCACTTTCTGCGGCTTGTTGTCCTCGAGCACCGTGAAGTCTTCCGGCCTCAAGTCCTGAACCGGGTTGCCATTCTTGTCGCGAACGCTGACATTGACCAGCACGAGCTCCGCCTGTGCCTTGAAGGTGAAGCCGGCGCTGTTTTGTTGACCGGGAAGTGTCGCGGGCGACAGCAAACTCGCCATCGCCAAAAGCGCGGCCGCTTTGCGGCTTAATTCGATCAGCGGCGCTGTGATGCGCAATTTCAAAACCTGAACCTCGCCGTAATCAATGCCGCCCGCATCGCCGAAACCGAGATCACGCGGCCATACGTAGGGGAGTTCAGGACCGTGTCGATCGCCGAGTAAATTGGATGGTTGAAGGTGTTCGTCGTGGAGAAGCGCAATTCCAGCATACGCGACTCCTTGAGCTGGATGACTTTGGTCATGGCCATGTCGAACAGTACTTCGCCTGGACCAATGATACTGTTACGACGGGCGTTACCGTACTGTCCCGCAGGCGGAGTGACGAACGCCGCGGTATTGAACCACTCACTGATACTGGGATTGGGGATGCTGACGGGAAGCCCGGTAACGTCAGCGCGCAGGGTGCCATTCACCCCGCTGTTCACGTTGCTGAAGGAGCCGATGATGCGCGGAGTGAAGGGGAGTCCCGAAGCGATGGTCCAGTCGCCGCTCCACTGCCAGCCGCCCAGGAAATCCTGCGCAAGGCCCGGGCTCGACAACCATCGCCTGCCCTTGCCGAAGGGGAACTCCCACAGGTAGTCGCCAGTAAATCTGAACTCCTGGTTGAAGCTCGACAGTCCCCGCTCAGCCGACAAATCGAACGCGTTTTGTGCCACCACGGTGACGCCGGTGATCTTGCCGTTGGCGCTCACGATGGATGATCCGGCGCCAATCGTCGAGGCGTCGTCGAGCGATTTCGACCAGGTGAACGTGCCGCCAAGGGAGACGCCGTTCGTCAGACGCTTGCGCACTCGCACCGAGCCGGCGTTTGCTGTCGAATCGCCGTCGGACGACTCGTAGTAGAAAGGCTGCACGCCCGGAATGCGAATGCCGTTCGCCGTTGAGTTGGGCGCCGTCAGGATGTCGAGCCGTGTACCTTTGGTGCCGGTGTAATCGATGTTGATGACTAGGCTGCGGGTGACTTCCTGCTGGATGTCGAGGTTCCAGATCTGCACGTACCCAAGACCGTAGTTCAGATCGATGCCGTAATTGTTGGTAATTCCCACTGAGCCGGGAAATCCATTCTGCAGCGTCAAGACATTCGTTGGAGAAGCAACATTGGTCTGCGTATTCGAAAACGGCGGCTGGAATGCCATGTTCTGCACGATGTTTTGATTGGCGGCGGTGTTGTAATTGATGCCGTAGCCTGCGCGTACGACGGTGTTCTTCGCCGCTTTCCAGGCCACGCCGACCCGCGGCGCAAAGTTGTTGCGATCGGGATTCACCAGCGAAATGGGATAGTACATGCCCGACACCGGGCCGATTTGATTGGGATGCACGGGCGCCACTTCGGTGAATCCGGAATTGGTATCGAGATTGACAATGCGGTTATTGCTCTCGCTCATGGGCGACACGTATTCGTAGCGCAGCCCCACATTGAAGGTCAGGTTGCCGCGCGCGCGCCATTCGTCCTGCACGTATAAGTCCCAGGAATTTCCGCGGAAGTAGTAGCGGTCATACCCATATTGCAAAGAGGTCTGCTGGGCTGCGCCAAGCAGGAAGTCGGCAAAGTCGTATCCGGTACCGGGCACGGCCTGGCCATTTACGAATTGCGATGTGTAGGCGCCGGTAAAGACAAAGCTGCCGCGGGGATTGCTGTCAGTCTGCGTATTCAGTTGAATGCGCCGGAAGTCACCACCCCAGCGTACGGTGTGCTTGCCATGCGACCAGATCATGTTGTCAGAGAACGTCCACGTCTGGTTGCGGTCATTCACCGGGTTGATGTCGCTAATGCCGCCATAGTGCGTGAATGACAGGTTGGGCAAGCCCCAAGTGAATGGTGTTTGAGACACGCCGGTAATGCCGAGCTCGCCAGTGATGTTGGTAACGAACGCGTACAAATTCGTGGTGTAGATGGAGCTGCGATTGAAGTCAAAACGAAAGTTGTTGATTAGCCTGCCGAAGCTTCGCACGTAGCCGATAGGAATATCGTATCCCGTGGTGGTGGTGTGCCCGCCGACCGACGGGAACGCACTCGTCAGTGTCTGGTCAACGTTGTGATAGTGAAATCCGAAGTTGAGATTATTCTGCGGGCCGCGTCTGCGACCTCCCCCGCCACCGCCCGGCCCTCCCGGTCCGGCGGTGGATCCCCCTAGCGCCTGGTTCAGACGGAGGTTCAAATCGGTAGTGTTATTGGTGGAGGCACCGATGTACTGGAAGTTCTGAGTCGTGCCCGGCAAATTGGGCGTCGGGATGTAAGCCAACAGTCCCTGCGCCGCTGAATTGATCATGCCCGAGGGAATGATGGCGTTGGGAAACGGCTACCCGGTCGCAGGATTGAAGATCTGGACCGGCTGACCGTTCACCAGAGTCTGGGAGAAATTGCCGCTACGTTCCAGCGCTGTCGGCACTGTCGAGAGGTAGTTGTACAGCGTGTCGCCGTACGCGCCGTTGTAGTTGAGGAAGAAAAACGTCTTCGAGCCTCCGTTGTAGATGTGCGGAATGTTGAGCGGTCCGCCGATCGAAGCTCCAAAGCGTTGCTGCAAATAGCCCGGGTTCTCCGATGGTGCTCCAGTCAGCGAGTACGGCTCGGCGTTCAACGCCGAAGTGTTCGCCGAGTAGTAGAACATGCCGTGGGGCTTGTTGAAGTTGAACCTGCCGCGCACCACCGTCCCGCCGCCACCGCGAGGGCCTCCGAAGCCGCCTCCGCCGCCACCACCTGGGCCAAAACCGCCACCTGGACCGCCCGGCCCGCCCGGCCCAGCCAGACCGCCCTGCTGGTTGCGATAGTCCTGTATGCGATTGCGCAGCTCATCGGTGCTCATGCCAAACATGTTGGTCGAAGACGAAGAGCCGGACACCGCGACCGACTCAGTGGACAACGACGGCGGAATGCCGGGAACAGGCATGCCGGAGGGCGCTACGGACTCGTTGCCTTCTCCTCCGCTCGCACTGTTCCCACCTTCTCCCGCCATCACGGACAACGCTTGAAATCCAGCGCCGCCCGCGCGGGCATACGCCCCGCCCGTGTTTTCAGTCCGGGAAAGCAATGTGATGTGAAAATCGAGTTGGTGGTGCGTGCTGCTTGTTCCGATGTGCGCCTGTTGGGTCGCAGGGGCGAAGGCTACCATCTGGACTCGAACTGAATAATCGCCGGCAATCGGCAACGCGAGCTTGTAGCTGCCGTCAGGCTGCGTCCAGCCGACCACTTTTTGCCCGGTCGCGGTATTCGTCGCAGTGACGGTTGCTCCGGGTATCGGCGCGTTGCCTGACTTCACTCTGCCTTCAAGAACAATCGCAAGCGCGGTCTCGGCAGCCTTGGGTGGAGCCTGGATTCCTTCCACAGGCTTCTCGTGTGATTGGGAAGGCTCCGACGATGTTCGGGCGGCGCGGTCCGGGGTATTCCCCGGTGCAGCAGGCGGCGTAGAAGTCTGTCCTTGGAGACCCAAACAGACCAGTATGGCCACTGCAATTACACCCCACATCCGCAAGGATTGAGACTCCACGCCGCGGAAGGACGTGGCGAAGAGGAATGACACTGCCGATTCCGCGGGCCATGCTCGCACAGGCTCTACTTAACCCCACTCGGTACGTAAATATTCACCAATTCCAGGGCGCTGGTTCCGGAAACATGAGACGGGACATGGGCGCAGTAGGGGACAAATTGCGGTTACGCTACGCGCGCAATAAACTGTCGCGAATCCCGATTGCGGCTTGCGACTCAAAAGGCGTGCAATGCTGAAGATCGGTTTAAGATTAGGGGCCTTGAGGCGAGACATGCCCACCGTCAGCTGCGCAAGTGGTAGGGGATCGAGACCACCGTAATTCGCTGGTTCCCGTTGAAAAGCAGCAGGGCCCGGATGGCTTCCGGACGGTTATTGTGCAGCAAGTAGTGGTACCAATGACTTTCCATCAACTCCGGCAACAGCATGGTTATATTTCGGTCAGTGTGGGCCTCCTGCAGCGCGACCGCATAGTCAACGAGCGGCTTGACGATGAATCGGTAAGGGGACTCCAGCACGACTAGCTTCGGCAGCGGTAGGTTCGCTGATCGAGCAGGCGCTTCCACTACTTTGCTCCACTGTTGGCGCAACTCGTCGGTCCTGTCGCCGCACTCAACGTGCAGCACGTGGATTTCGCGCGACAGAGTCCAGGCGTAGCGCAAGGCCTTTTCTGAAACCAGGCTCCATCCGTCGATCGGCAACAATACCACCGGTTCGGAAAGATTGCCGGTATGGACAGGCTCCGTCGCATAGATTTCCTTCGCCACTTGCGAGTAGTGCCGCTGCACCGAGCGCATCATCAGGATTAATGACGGAATCAGCAGGACCGTAATCCAGGCGCCATCGGTGAACTTAGCAACCAGGACAACCGCCGTGGTAATTCCGGTTGCCACTGCTCCCAGGCCGTTCAGGAACATGCTGCGCGCCGCGCCGGGACCGCCGACCCGCTTCCAATGCACCACCATGCCTGCCTGCGAAAGTGTGAATGCCAGGAAGGCGCCCACCGCGTAGAGAGGAATCAGGCGGTCGGTAACACCTCGAAAAATGATCAAGAGTAAGCCCGTGAGCAGGGCGAGAGCATATACGCCTTGCGCAAAAACCAGCCGCCGCCCGCGAAGCACGAAAGCGTGTGGCAGGTAGCCGTTGGCGGCGATGGCACGAGCAAGACGGGGAAAGTCCGCAAACGCCGTGTTGGCCGACAACGACAACACCACAAGGATTGAGCTGATGCTGAGCCAATAAAACGCGCCCCGGCCTGTCACCGCGGCGAGCAACTGCGACAGCACACTTTGGTAACCAGGTTTCCCCGGATCGGTCGCCGCAATTCCGTACGCCGGGACAAGATAGGCGATTCCCAGCAGCATCACGATCAAGATCGCAATGATGATGGTCAGGGTCTGCTTGGCATACTTGTCCGTAGGCTCGCGAAAGGCCATCACCCCGTTGCTCACCGCTTCGACCCCGGTCATCGCCGTACATCCACTGGAGAACGTTCTCAGCAGCAGCCAGGCGCTCACGGTTCCAGTGACCCCGGGCAATTGGGGCGGCGCAACCACCGCCACTGGGTGACCACCGGCGGCGAGCGTCTTGTACAGGCCAATCCCGATGAGTCCCAAAAGACACGCAATGAATACGTACGTCGGCAGGAGAAAGACCGCGCCTGTTTCCTGTACTCCGCGCAAATTAATGAGGGTGATGAGAATCAGAATTCCGAGACACAAGCGGAGAGTCTGGCTTTGCAGGGACGGTACGGCGGAAACCAGCGCGCCTACTCCTGCGGAGATGCCTACCGCCGCGGTGAGAACGTAATCGATCATGAGCGCTGCCGCGGCCAGGAGGCCAGCATGCTGCCCGAGGTTTTCGCTGGCGACGGTATAGGAACCCCCACCTTGCGGATAGGCCGAGATGGTTTGCCGGTAGGAAAAGTAAACGATGCCCAGCAAAATCACGATGCCAATCGTGACCGGCCAGATATAGACGACCCCGGCCATACCGAGCGGGATCAAGAGCGTGAGCGCGGCTTCAGGTCCATAGGCAGCCGAACTCAACGCATCCAAGCCGAATATCGGGATGCCTTTTAGCGGACCGATTCGCTCAGCTTTTTCTTCCTCGGTGGCCAAAGGCCTGCCGAATAGCAAGGCGGCTACGCTCATACGTTCTGTCTCCGGTAAGACTTCAACAAAGGCGGGCGCCACAACCCGTTAAGGGTGAGAGCCAGCATAATTGCACATTCGTCCGGCGTTCTTCAAGATTGCGTGACAATTACCGAATCCCGAGCGATGCCTTCCGTGAGCCTCCGGCAGAAATAACATCCGACATGTGACCTCTCTCACAGAACCTGCGGACGATTCGTGTGATTGTAATATCGTCTGCCAGTTTGCTCGCCGTGCCTTGACTCACGCAGAGCGACGGCCGCAGATTGAACATCCCGAGCCGGACCGACGATGGCCAGGAGTCAGGATGAAAGGGAACACCATGTCACCAGCGGATCAGATTCGTTCGCTTTCCTGGGGCGACACGTTTTTTCTCTACTTGGAGCGCGATGGCCAGCCTCTGAATATCGCGTCGACCTGCGAGTTTGAGGGCAAAATCTCGCTGCCAGCCTGTGCCCGGTTGGTCGAGTCGAAGCTGGATCTCATTCCGCGTTATAAACAACGTGCGGTGTTCCCGTCTTTCAACCTCGGTCTCCCCACCTGGGAGCGCGATCCCAACTTTGATATCCGGAACCATGTTCACGAAGTGGTGCTCAGGAAGGGGACAGATAACGATCTCAAGGCGGAAGCGGCCCGGATCATCAGCTCTCATCTGGACCGCCACCATCCCTTGTGGGACCTCACACTGGTTCGTGGTCTTAAGGGGAACCGAACAGGCCTCATTATTCGCATTCACCATTGCATGGCAGACGGGGTCTCTGGCGTCGGAATCATGAATGTTCTACTCGATGCCAGCCCGACTCCGCAGAAGCCGCCACGAAAGAAGCCGCGCCCCGAAGAACCACGCCCCACCGATTCGGTTGCTATTCTCCTCGACCGATTCCTGGAGTCGTACCAGTCCTTCACGCAAGGCGCGCTGACCGCTCAAACCGAGGTGATGAATATCGCGCGAGAATTACTAGCTGGTGCTGCCCATGGACAAACGGACGAGTTGATTCGTTTAGTGCCGGAACTCGCGACCCCGTCAGAGCGACTTCCGTTCAATAAGGTCTGCCGCGGGCCACAGCAGATTGCCTGGGGTGCGATTCCCATGGACGAGATTAAAGGGATCCGCACGAGTCTCGGTGGAACTGTTAACGATGTGATAGTCAGTATCGTTACATCCGCAGTCCGCCGCTACTCGGAGTTGCACGGCGTAAATGTCAGAGGGAGGCACTTGAGACTCATCGTTCCCGTAAACGTTCGCGGCGATGGCGATATCAGGGATTTGGGGAACCGCTTAACCTTCCTGCCCGTTAATGTGCCGCTCGACGTTCGTAATCCGCGGGTCCTCCTCAGCAGAGTAAGCGAAAGGATCTCCTTCCTTAGGAGTGTGGGCGTTCCAGAGCTGGTCGGATTATTGGGGACGCTGGTCTCCAAAGTACCGCTTCCGCTGCAAGCGGCCCTGGTTCCTTGGTTGACGCAACTACCTCTCAGCCTGTGCAACATGATCTGCACGAATGTCCCTGGTCCGCAGCTACCGCTGTACTTACTGGGCCATAAGCTGCTCCGTTGTTATCCCTATGTTCCGATTGGCGGCGAGTTGGGCGTCAACGTCGCCATCCTGAGCTATGACGGAACTGCCTACTTCGGCTTTGGCGGAGACGTTCACGCCGTGCCCGACATCGATCGCTTCGAAGAACTTCTGCGCGATAGCTTCAAAGAATTGCGCGCGGCGGCCGAGGCCCAATCGGCTCCCGTAAAGGCAGCCGATCGAGCAACTCGATCAGCAAAAACACCCGGAAAGGGCGACAGAGGGAAGCCTGCGAAGCGCCCGGTCAAATCGACGGAGACAGTTTCCAATTCAACGGAGCGAGTAGTACCCAGGCGGCGACCGTCGGCAAGAACGATAGCGATTCCCTTCCCGCGGAATGGTTCGTCTGCTGCCCAGGCTGCCCAGTTTACGCAGGCAACGTCACTCGCTCAGACTGGCGACTGAGCATAATCATCCGGATTGACGCGCCCGTGCTCGTCAGCCGTGAATGGAACCCGATTCGAAGAGAGAACCTCACGCGTTGCCTTTCAGCGCCCGGCGAGTAGCCTCCAGCGTGTTGACCAGTGATTCCCGCGGAAGGTTCTTGATGATGGGCTCGATGATGAATCCCAAACCAAAAGGAACGTCGCGTGTTAACGACATTGCACGGCATTCCACAATTACGCCATCTCCGTGACCTGCAAATCGCCAATAGGAGTACAGACGCCACATGAACCCATATCCGGTGTCCGGAGGATAGATCTTCTCCTTTGGTGTTCCGGCGTCGTCCACCTCGGCAATGCGCGTCGTATACGAGCGGCAGAACCATTGCTCCTCGCTCACGCGCTGGTAGTGCACATCGTGATAGGTGTCCAGCACCACGGTGATGATCTTCTTCTTGAGTAGACGAAGAAAAATGCTGTAGTCGTTGCCGTGATGGCTGATGAGGCGGGAATCCATCACCTCGGGCTTGTAGATGTTCTTGTGGTTGTCGTAATCCTGGACGAGCGCAAGAGTCTTGGCGATGGTCGTTGCAGGTATCCAGACCGCCCCAATCCAGTCATGAATCAGTCCGCTCGGTACCCGAACCGGTAGCAGCCCCGACCAGAGTTGCGCGGGGATCTCTCCTTTGAGAACGCGACGGCTCCGGTCGGCGTCGCCATCCGACCAAAGAAACGGCTCGCTTCCATTCAAGCTCGGCTTCATCCGCGCTTCGGCTTCGTGAACGTACGACTGGAAAGCATCCAGCGTTTCCTGCTTCAACCGCACGACACTCGCGGATTGCGTCATGAGAGGCCGGCCATGAGGCATCGTGAACCGCGGGCGAGTCGTACGTCAAGGTTACGAGAGAGTGATCTTGGCGATGCGCTAACCACAGCGATTTCCCATTTTGGACCCGTACGCGACTACCGCGGGATCGTCCCAGTGCCTTTGGTCCGTTCACATTACGAATAGGGCGCCAGTTGCTCACGAATCCCGGACCGGTATGCCCTGTGCTGCATCGCAATATGCGAAATAAATTCTTGACATAGCAGCCGCTTAATACTACAGTTTAGCTAGATGCTGCAATGCAGCATTCGAGGAGGCAATCATGAAGCAGGATGTTAAGTCCGTGCCCCAGGCCCGGGAGTCGTCATTCGTCAATCTGCTGTCTGGATGGGTGCAGCAGGGAGTTGAAAATTTCTTCGCCACGCAGCGAATCCTCGTTGACTTGGCAATGCGGCAGAACGGCACGGTGATTGACGTTCTGCGCGAAAAACTGACGGCGCCCGATTTCCGTCCCGTGGCCGTCGCCAAAGAATTCGCCGGAGAGGGACTGGTCAATTTCATCGAGGCCCAGAAACTGCTGTTCGCACTGGCACAGCGCGAGAATGAGATCCTCGCGACCGGCGTGAAGGAGAGAATGGGCGGGTTCGCAGTTACCGATGCCCTGGTGAATACGATGCACCGCAGCATCGACACCTTCGTCGAAATGCAACTGGAGTACTTGAAGAGCGCCAGCAAGCACGTTCATGGCCGTCTGGCCGCAGTCAAGGCTGGTGAAGCGTACGAGGGCGACACAGTAGTCGAGTTGGCCCGTGAAGGCCTGGAGAATTTCGTCCAGGCGCAGAAGAAGTTCCTCCACGTCGTTTCCGAAGAGACCTCCAATCTGACCGGGGGCAAAGAGGCGACAATGGGAAAAGCCAAGAAGACTGAACTGACAGAACTGGCGAAAGAGGCGGCTGACTCGTTCATCGATGCCCAGAAGAAGCTGATGGACGTGGCCGCGCGGCAGATTCATGTCACCCTGAAAACGGCGGGAACAGCGGCGAAGATGATGCCTACAGTTCCCTATCGCGACATTCCTGACTTGACCCGCGAGGGCTTCCGGAGCTTCGTCGAGGCCGAGAAGTCTGTGATCGAGTCCGTGACCAAGCGCCCTGAAGTGAAGAAGGCGCCGATGAAAAAGGGCCGGGCGAAACGGCCGCACGCGCGGGTGATCCCGGTAAGCGCGTAATGGTGGCAACTGATGGCCACGCATCCACCTGTTAACCGACAGGGGCAGCGAGGGCTGCATCACTAGGGACGTTCCGTCGCATTTGCGGCGGAACGTCCTTAGTTCTTGACGACGTCGCGATTCCGGGAGAATATGGACACCGACGCGTCACGTCTCCCTCGCGCGTGCATCGCCCTGTTGAAAATTCAACCTCATAGAGTCGGCAAAGTGCCTGGGCCCTTACGAGAAGGAAACGTGATGGAGAACGCGCTTGGACTGGTGATGACCGGTGGTGGAGCGCGCGGCGCTTATCAAGCCGGTGTGCTCAAACGCATTGGCGAGATCAAGCAGGTTCAGGCCAAGGGCAATCCCTTCCCGATCATTGGTGGTTCCTCGGCAGGCGCGGTGAATGGCGGCGCCCTGGCGGTCGGTTGCGACGAATTCTCCATGGCCACCAAGGTCCTCGCTCAGCTCTGGGCCGAACTCCGACCCTCTGACGTTTTTCGTTGCGATGTGCTCGCGCAGGCGCGAAATTCCATCACCTGGATAATGGACCTCTCCTTCGGCGCCGTTCTTGGCGGAGGAAATGCCCACTCTTTTCTGGATGCATCTCCACTTCAGCACTTCCTGAGCACACATCTTGACTGCAGCCGGATCCAGGAAAACATACGGCGCGGCCACCTGTATGCGATCGCAATCTCCGCGACCAACTACAACTCAGGCAAGAGCTATCTCTTCATCCAGGGGATGAAGGGCCATCCGATGTGGAACCGGAGCCGGCGCGTCACGCTGGCGACAAAGATCACTGCCGACCACATTTGCGCATCTGCAGCAATTCCCCTGGTCTTCCAACCTGTAAAGTTGAAGACAGGGCGCGGTTCTGCGTACTTCGGCGACGGCTGCCTGCGCCTGCAACAACCCCTGAGTCCAGTCATTCGTCTGGGAGCGGAGCGGGTATTTGGCATTGGCGTCCGCGGCGAAAGCCTGGAGCACCAGCAAGAGACCGCGCCGGACATCGAGCCATCGTTGGCGCAGGTCATGGGCGTGATATTCAACGTCATGTTTCTTGATCACCTGGCCACTGACGTCGAGCACCTTGAGCGCCTGAATCGACTGCTTCGCGAAGGACAGATTGGCCAGGCAGGCACGCAAGGCTGTGAAAGAATGCGGCCCTTGGAAACGTTCCTGATCACTCCGTCGGTCGATCTGTCGGAACTGGCGCGCAAGCACCAGAAAGACCTGCCTTACCTGATCCAATATTTTGTGAACGGTTTGGGACGGGATGCCCTGTCGTGCTCTGACTTAATGAGCTACCTGCTGTTCACGCCGAAATATACCCGCGAACTGATCGACATTGGCTACAACGATGCCAACCGGCGCATCGAGGAGATTGAAGACTTTCTCTATCCAACCTCGAACGGCAATGGCCGCTCCAATGGCGCATCGTTGAAGTCAAGAACGGCAGCGGTGCCAGCCAAACGGATTCCTTCCCCGACAATTTGATAACGGGACGGTCCCTAATTCGCGCACTACTCGTGTCGCAGCGACTCGATCGGATCCAATTTGGCAGCCAGCCGGGCCGGGAGTGTCCCGAACAGGATTCCTACGAAACACGAAACCAGGATGGCGACCAGGGCGGACAGGAACGGTACGGGCAGATAAAAGTTGGTGAAAAGCCGCAGCGAAAACGGCACCGCCAAGCCCAACAGGGTACCGATGATTCCGCCAACCAGCGAGATGAGCACTGCCTCAGTGAGGAATTGCATCTCAATCTCGATCCGGGTCGCTCCCACGGCCTTGCGAATGCCGATTTCCCGAATGCGCGTGCTTACGTTCGCCAGCATGATGTTCATAATGCCGACGCCACCGACGATTAGCGTGACCACCGCAAACAGCAGCAGGATGAACGTAAAAGCATTGGCGGTCTTCTCCGCAACCTGCAGAACATCCGTGAGATTATCGACCTTGTATTCCGATTCCGGGCGGTGCCGGGACTTGATCACCCGCTGAATCTCCTGCGTGCCGAGCGGCACACTGTCACTGTTGTACATAGTGAAATAGATCTGGTTGATCGACAGGGTGCCGGTCATTCGGCGCGCCAATGTGTAGGGGATAAGAATCGTGTCGTCCTGAATCTCCGACCGGCCAAACGTCTCCATGCTCTCGCGGAATGTACCGATGACCACGAAGGGTAACCCCATGATTTTGATGGAGCGGCCCAGGGCCGCGTCGCTATCGCCAAAATGGGTTTCAGCATATTTCTGCGTGATCAGGCAGACTTTGTTGAACAGTTCGGAGTCCTGCTCGTCGAAAAACCTTCCGGCCACCACCTGCATGCGGCGGACGTCCTTGTAGTTGGGATCGACACCGAGGATGAGGACGTCGATCTCCTTGCCGCCACCCGTGCTGATCCGCTCGTGGAGATTCAGCACCGGAGTAGCCGCCTTGATCTCCGGCACCTGCTGTTCGGCGGCAATCATGTCGTCATAGGTGAGGTAGTCGCGAACGGTCGCGTTCGCACCGGCATTCACCAGTCCTTCGTACTCCGCCCACACCAGGTTGGTGCCGATGTTTTCGATCTGGGCGAGGACGTACTCTTTCCCCGACAAGGCGATCGTCACCACCAGAATCAGAGCACTGGTTCCGATGACCATGCCGAGCGCGGTCATGGTGGCGCGCACCTTGTCGGCACGGAACGCGGCGAACGCCTGGGAAAGAAATTCTCCGAAGGCCCTGCTTCTTGTGACCCCCGCGATCGCGAGGGGCATCGATTTTGCCCCCGTTTGGGACATCGCCTTCTACCCCTTTCCCAGGAAGACCAAGGTAACGCCGACACAGACCAGCATGATGCCGATCCAGCGGCTCCGGCTGATCCGCTCACCCAGGAGGAACCTACCGCCCAGCGCACCCGCCACATAGCTTAACGCTGTGACTGGAACCACGAAACTGACTTTCTCGAACGACAACACAGCCAGCAGGGAGAAAAACGCCAGCGTCATCAGTCCTACACCGAGCCACATCCATTTGATCCGCAAGGCCCGCAAGAGGACCCGGACCACTGCCGCGGGACGGAAGTCTTTTACCTCACCCGTCTCCTTCATCGCGCGCGAAACACACAACTCTCCTCCGGTGCCGGCCACCACGATCATGAAGAAATAGATGAATTTGAACACGTTTAGCGTTGCTCCGTGGTGCGCGGATGCGTCCGGCCGACGATGAAAACGCCCGTGCAAATGATGGCGATACCCACCCAGCGCAACAGCGATACTGTTTCTCCCAGTACGCATATCGACAGCAGTGCAACCACCCCATACGCCATCGAGGCCGCAGGTTGGACAAAGCTGTAATCCGCCCACGACAGTACCAGCAGGTTGGCAACAAAGAACGTCAGCAGCGAGGCCACTCCCAGCCAGATGGCACCCGACGCAAACACCCGCCCAACGACGTGCAGCAGGTCGGAGGTCGACGAAATCGAGGTCGTGTCAATGCTCTGCATGCCCTTGCCGAGCAACACGTTGCCCAAAGGGCCCGCAATTATCATGATGAGGATCATAACGAACGTCTTGAAATGAAGCGCCTTGTGAGAGTCCATCAGGCTCCTGCGCCCGCAGAATGCGTAGAATGGCTGTAGGTCATGAAACCATGCTATACCACGATGCGCGCCCGGCAGATGCTCTCTGGGCCGCGTCATTGGTATAGTGCAAACAGCGCTTGCGAAGGTGCCGGCGAGGGTTACAACCCGGTCGTTCGCACCCACTTCTCCGATGCCATCTGCAAATAACGCTCAAATCGAAATTTCAAGCAACACTTCTGCCAACGCCACCCACTCGGATGGACTAATTGTAGCCAGCCCTGACGATATCCTGAACCGGACCATTCTGCGGGCAGATTGGGGGAATTGGGGCGTTTATGTGGCGGTCCTTCTGATCGCCGCTTCGGTTTATCTCGCCTGCATCGTGTCTCCGCCTTCGCTGCAGGATGACGTCGATGCGGTCCAGGCCCAGATCGCGCGCAATATGCTCACTTCCGGGGATTGGGTCACGGCGCGCCTCGACGGCGTCATATACCTGGAAAAGCCGCCACTAATCTACTGGCTGATTGCAATCAGCTACAAGGTGTTCGGTGTTCACGACTGGGCCGCCAGGATTCCCATCGCGCTATCGGCCATCGCCCTGTGCTGGCTCACCGCCGCATTCGGCATCTGGGCATTCGGCAAGCGCGCCGGATTCTATGCGGGTGTCTGCATGGCGACGTGCGTTGGGCTGTGGCTGTTCACTCGCGTGCTCATCCCTGACGTGATGCTCACCCTCACCATTGCGGTGGCGATGTGGGCGTTGCTTAGGGTGCTCGACAACGACGAACCACATCCCCGAGTGTGGGCGTACCTACTCGCTGCGAGTCTGGGCACCGGCCTGCTTCTGAAGAGCCTGATTGGTGTGGTTTTTCCGGTTGCGGCCGGCATCATTTATCTGGTGATCACGCACCAGCTCTTTGCGGCCCGGACCTGGAAGCGCCTTCACCCGTTCGCGGGAATCTTGATCATCCTGGCAATCGCCGCTCCGTGGCATGTGCTGGCGACGCTGCGTAACCCGCCGTATTTCGCCTTCACCATGCGCAGTGTTCCCGGCGAGTATCACGGATTTCTGTGGTTTTTCTTTATCAACGAGCAGCTGCTACGTTTCCTGAATCTGCGTTATCCGCGCGACTACAACACAGTTCCTCGCCTGTATTTTTGGCTGTTCCACCTCGCGTGGTTATTCCCGTGGAGCGTTTATTTCCCCGCTGCAGTCAAGCTTTCGTACAAGCCGGAAGACCGAGCGGGCAAGACGCGTCTGCTGGCGCTGTGCTGGATTGGGTTTGTCTTGATTTTCTTCACCTTTTCGACGACCCAGGAGTATTACTCCATGCCCTGCTATCCGGCTATGGCGTTACTGCTCGGTTCAGCGATGGTGGCCGGGGGCAAGTGGGTGTGGAGAGGAGCCCGTGCGCTGACGATCATCGCCGGACTCGCAACTGCAGTGGCCATTGCCATTCTGGTGTTGGTTCGCAACGTCCCGGTTGCGGGAGATATCTCCCAGGCGTTAAGCCAGCATCCGGGAGCCTACACACTGTCGTTGGGTCACATGGAAGACCTTACGCTGCAATCGTTTGCGTACCTCCGGCTGCCGCTGGCAATGGCCGCCGCTGCTCTTTGCCTGGGGTTTTTAGGCACACTCTGGGCACGCAAAGATCGCGCTTTTCTCGCGGCCGCACTAATGATGGTGCTGTTCTTTCAAGCCGCGCGGCTCGCGATGGTGGCATTCGACCCATTTCTGTCGTCGCGCCGCATCGCAGAGGTCCTGAACCGGGCACCCGAGGGCACATTAATCGTTGATCACCATTACTATTGGTATTCTTCCGTGTTTTTCTATACGAACCGACCTGCATTGCTTCTAAACGGACGATTCAATAACCTCTTGTACGGCTCCTATGCGCCTGGCGCCCCTGACGTATTTATCGATGACGCCGAATTTCGGGAACTTTGGGCCCAGCCTGGACTGAAATACATAGTTGCGCGGGATTCGGCGGTCTCGCGCATCGAGGGGCTTGTGGGGGCGAGTAATCTTCACGTCCTGGTTGCCGGCGGTGGTAAGTTTTTAGCAGCAAATCAGCACTTAGATTCCGGGAAAAGCCAACCTTGATTTTGCGCCTCTGGGCGCCAAAAATCGCGAGTTAGCTGCGGATTCTTGAAACTTGGCTGAGTTGTAAGGCACTCTAATACAATTGGTTATTCGCGTCGGTCCCCTTGGGGTGCCGGTCGCCAGGAGAGAGAAACTATGAAGATCGCCGTTTTGGGTGGCGATGGTTTTTGTGGCTGGGGTACCGCTCTTTACCTGTCCCGCAAGGGACATTCCGTCGCCATCGTCGACAACTTTGCGCGCCGGCTGTGGGACCACGAACTGGGAGCGCAGACCCTCACCCCGATTCGCCCCTTGGCCGAGCGCCTGGCGGTCTGGCAACAACTCACGGGCAATGTTATCGAGTCGTATGTGGGCGATGTAACTGACTACGACTTCCTTGCGTCCATGGTAAGCACCTTCGAGCCGGATGCGATCGTCCATTTTGCCGAGCAGCGCTCCGCTCCTTACTCAATGATTGACCGCAAACATGCGGTCTTCACCCAGGTGAATAACGTTGTCGGCACGCTGAACATTCTCTATGCGATTCGGGAGCTCATGCCCGACTGCCACCTGGTGAAGCTCGGAACCATGGGAGAGTACGGCACGCCCAACATCGACATCGAGGAAGGCTACATCACCATCGAGCACAACGGCCGCAAGGACACTCTTCCCTTTCCCAAGCAGCCCGGCTCGTTCTATCACCTGTCCAAGGTGCACGACAGCCATAACATCGCATTCACCTGCAAGGTGTGGGGAATTCGCGCCACCGATCTGAATCAGGGCGTGGTGTATGGCACCGTCACCGACGAGGTCACGATGGACGAGGCGCTCATTAACCGCTTCGATTACGATGAGGTGTTCGGCACGGTGCTGAACCGCTTCTGTGCCCAGGCGGCGCTGGGCTACCCTCTGACTGTTTACGGCAAGGGCGGCCAGACGCGCGGCTTCCTCGACATTCGCGACACCGTCCGTTGCGTCGAGATTGCATGCCTCAACCCCGCCAAGGCCGGGGAATTCAGGGTGTTCAACCAGTTCACCGAGCAATTCAATGTGCTGGAACTCGCCCAGTTGGTACAAAGCAGCGGCAAGGAACTCGGCCTGAAGGTAG
>Ga0074046_10001304_pt1 | contig 22754 bp, 18 predicted proteins | sample BogForMeECP23OM3_FD_94441 | JGI IMG/M metagenome (GOLD analysis project Ga0074046, IMG submission 94441) | Bog forest soil microbial communities from Calvert Island, British Columbia, Canada - Bog Forest MetaG ECP23OM3 | ecosystem: Environmental > Terrestrial > Soil > Wetlands ...
CGGAGATCGACGTGGAAATTTCCGCGACGCACATCGGGATGGTATTCAGTCCACTCGTATATAGCATTGTGGCTCGTCGACTGGCGGACAAGTAACGGTCCAAGACGGGATATTCATGTGACCCATTTCTGAATGTGTGGGACTGCCTACGCAGCTTCCTTGCTGTGCTCCACGGCCGGCGACTGACCAGCCGCCGCTGTCGGATCGGTTCTCGTAGATTCTTGAGCAGAGGACTGAACGGGTTGGGCCGATTGCTCTTCTTGCTTTTGGACTGCACGCGCTGCTCGCTTGGCGCCTCGAGCTCTCTTCATTGCGGCTGACCGCTGGAGCTCGCGGAATGAGAGCACCAGAAAATCGCGGAGACGATCCACGTCAGGTGCAGCGTGCGTATCGGCGATGAGTCCGAAGCAGAGTTTCCCGTCATAGCTATAGGCCGCGCAGCCTACGCCCAAGTCATACCCCGTCGGTACCTGCGGGTAGGCCACCAGCATCCGCCTGCCGACAGCGTAAAGTGGAGTCGGTGATCCCACGACATTTGTGCAGATCATATTCAGGGCGGGCACAGGCAGGATAATTTCCGGGATACTCCTCCAGAAAAGAGCCTGCAGGGGAGGGGGTGCGGCGGCCAGCCACTTCGCGGCGAGGCCGACGAAGCCGAGCGCTCCGCATTGTTTTAAAGTTTCGGTACGCGCGGTGACGACTTGAAGCATCCGAATCGGTCCGTGCACGTCCATCGGCAGCGCGATAGGCAGAAACGAGATCTGGTTCCCCATCCCTTGGCTCTGGTCCGGCAACCGGAGATTGACGGGACAGACGATGCGCACGAAACGGTTGACTACCGACTGACCGTGCAACCTCACGTAACGAGACAGTGCGCGTGTCAAAATCGAGAGGATGACATCGTTCACCGTGCCGCCTGCGACCTCGCGCACCTTCTGCACATCGGCCATTTCTAATTCCGTCCAGCAAAACTTCCGCGCTCCGGTGCAGGGTTTATTGAAAGGGAGTCTTTCTATCGAAGCGGCAAATTCTGGAAGCAATCCGAACAGCCCTTTGAGAGGACTTTCCTTGCTGCCATCGAGCAAGGTCTGCGCAAAGTGCAGCATTCCTGCCTCAAATTCAAGAAGACTTCCCAGCGTACTGTTAATCACGCCAGAGATACCGTCCGCCAGAGAGTGCTGTTCTGTTTTGCGACACGCTCGCCGATAGCGGGGCCTCGGGGCCGGGCTGCTGTCAGGAGTAGGATCCAGCAGCAGCTTCATCAATTCCGTCCCGGAGACTCCGTCGGCAAGGGAGTGGTGCACTCGCCAGACCAAGGCACCACGTCCGTCTTTCAGGCCATCAACAACATGCACATCCCAAAGCGGTTTTTTCCGGTCGAGCAGTTGGCTGAGAATGCTTCCGGCGAACGCTTGCAATTCCGCTTCTCCACCCGGCGATTCGAGCGTCACCTGAAACACGTGCCGGCGGACATCAAATTGTGGATCGTCTTGCCAGGTCGGAAAGCCCAGGCTCCACGGCGGCGACACCGGAATCTGCCGATACCGTGGAAGCAAATGCAGCTTCGAGTCGATGTTTGCAACGAATTTTTCAAAAGGGATGGGTCCATCGAAAATGCAAACGCTTGCAATGTGCAGGGGAATCTCTTTTCGCTCAATGTACAGGAATGCGGCGTCTGCCGCAGACATACCACGAGTTGGCCCCGGCCTACTCACAATGGCCCCTTTGTTCTCTGGACTGTTGGTACGCTACTGGATGACCGGGGGCTGTGATAGGAATCACGAGTGTCAGTGATGAACTGCGCCCTTCCATTCCGTGAAATGCTCCGAATCGAACCGCTCACAAATTGCGCCTCGTCCGTTCCTCGTACAGTTGTGCAATCTGCTTGGAATACCGCTCCTCAACTACCTTGCGACGAACCTTCATGGTCGGAGTCATGGTGCCATCGGAGGCGGTGAATTCATGTGGCACGAGTAGTACCTTCTTCAGCATTTCGTGGCGGCCGAGGTCCCGGTTCACCTGGCCAACGATATCGTCATACAGTTCGCGAACTTTGGGATTGGCAATCAGCGTCTCGCGCGACGAACAGGAGATGTGCTTGCTGCGAGCCCAATCCTCCAGCAGGGGAAAGTGCGGCGAAATGATCACCGAGGGGTACCGCCGCCCGTCTCCCAATACCACCGCAGCTCCGATTAAGGCATTCAGCTTCAGAGAATTCTCGATGGGCTGCGGCGCGACGAATTTCCCACCCGAGGTTTTGAGTAGATCTTTCTTGCGGTCCGTGACAAGGAGAAATCCACCTTCGTCAACCTTCCCGATGTCTCCCGTCTTGAACCAGCCATCCACAAATGCGTCTCTTGTCTCATCGGGCTGGTTCCAGTAACCGCTGAACACGGAAGGGCCCCGCACCAGAATTTCCGAGTCTTCCGCAACGCGAACTTCCACGTTGGGGAGGGGGCGGCCGACGGTACCCAGCCTGTGTGCCTGCGGCGAATTCAGCGCAACCACAGGCGAGGTCTCCGTCAGACCATAACCTTCGTGAATGCGAATCCCAATGGACGCGAACCACTCTGCCAGTTCTTTGCCCAACGGTGCTCCCCCCGAGACAAAGAATTGCACTCTGCCCCCCAGTCGGGCGCGCACCTTCGAATACAACAGTTTATTGGCCAGCTTCCACGCCGGGGCGGTTGGTATTTTTCCCGCCAAAATCTGAGGAGCATTCGCACGCCCTACTGCCAAAGCCCAGCGGTAGATCGTTTGCTTCGGAAACCCCTTGGCGTTTTGTTCCACTTGGCTGTAAAGCTTTTCGTACACCCGCGGCACGGCGACCAGAATTTGCGGCCGCACCTCTAGAAGCGCTTGTGGCAGATTCTCGATGAACGGGCAATAGGCCAAGGTCACGCCCCTGTATAGCAAGACGAAGTCGGCGTGCCGCGCCGTCACATGCGACAGCGGCAGGAAGGAGACACTGATCAACCCGGGGCTAACATCAAAACCGTCAAGCGAATGCTGCATATTCGAGGTCAGGTTGCCGTGAGTTAGCTTGACCCCTTTGGGAATCCCGGTGGTACCCGAAGTGTAAATGATGGATGCCAGATCGCCTGAGGTAACCCCGCGTGCGCGGGCCTCCAATTCAGGGTCATGCTCGATGAGAGCATCCTGCATTAATGGTCGCATCTGGACCGCGTCAGCCGTCGCGACCTCGTCCATTACCACCACATGTTCCAGGCAGGTTTGGTTCTTGATCGACAGTACCTTTTCGAGTTGCTCCCGCGTGGAAACGAAAACGATCTTCGAGCCGGAGTGGGACAAAATGTAAGCCGCTTGCTGGGCTGGCAGGGTCGAGTAGATGGGTACAACCACCGCTCCCAATTGCAGGCAGGCAAAGTCTGTAATCGCCCACTCAGGCCGGTTTTCACTCAGGATCGCAACCCTATCTCCCTTGATCACTCCCCATTGGTTGAGTGCCCGCGCAGTGTTTGTGACATATTGAAACAGCTTGCGCGAACTGATCGGAACCCATTCCGTTCCTTCCCGAGTCATCATGACCCGGGCCAGCCCTCGATCCACGATGGCGGAGAATATATCGTTAAGAGTCTCAGGTTTCATGACGAAGAAGGGCTCCTGGCCGAGGACGCGTGCCGACCGGTCAGCTAACCAAGCCTATCTCCCAGTTTTAGAAGCGCGGCTGCGCGCCTACTACAAATGGCCCCAACGAAATGTGGGGCCGACGGTGAACCTGACGTAGTTTTGCCGGTTGGTCAGCAGATCGGAGAACAGGTGAGTGTTCACCCAGTCGGCTGTAAACCGTAGTCCAACGTGACGGCTCACGTTGAGGTCGAACCCGCCACCCAGGCCAATGAACCAAGTCGTATCAGTCTGGTGAGAACTGGGGATTGGAATCCCCAATTCGGTAAACAGGGGCCCCAGTTGAGGCGGAAAGTTGAGGTTTGCCGACTCGTGAATTCCCCCGAAACCCGGACGGCCAAGAAATGTAATCTTTCTCCACTTGCGCCAGTAAAACTGCGGTCCAGCGGCAAACGTGTACGTGGTCGACCTAAACGGTACATGAATCGAGCTTGGGGGAATACCAACCGCGCCCACCGTCGGGGCGTAGACTGTCTCGCTTCCATTGATGGTTCCAGCGCCACTGATGATGTTGTCGCCGATGGCGCTGACATCTCCACCCAAAGCGAACCACGGTTTCACGGTAACTCCAAAATCAACGTCAAAGCCGCGTTCGGTGAGGTTTCGCGCTGGGCTAAGCATATAGTCGAAACCGGTGTAGACCGTGTAACGGTTAATTTCAACATCCTGCGCCAAGGAAGGAAGGCAAAAGAAAATCGCAAGAGTGCAAAGAAGCAGACCTTTAGGAACTGCCACACTTGCGAGGAATATGGAAGGGGATCCTCTCATGTGGTACCTCTTTAGTTTCCCAGGTCTGTTCTGTCTCGGAAGTTACTTCCGCTACTGCGTGGGCGTGGTGTTGTGGCGTCCCTGCAGAGTGGTAACACACACTTTCACGAAAGATTCATAATTTGCAGTGATGTCCGTCACCTCCCGTCGATTAACCCGGCATGCAGTCGCAATTCCCCACGGAGGGTTTTTGGCCATTACGAATAGCTCTATTAGCCAGTTCATCGGCAAAGCGCACCGCCGTGCCTGAATTTGCCATTGCAACGTCCGCCTGTTACCGTTTCGCGTTCCTCCAGCGGTTGCGCTACCATGAAAGCAGCAGGTCTAAATCCAGCTCCATCTTCCTTGTGCGAAAGGAAATCTTGATGAATCGGGCATTACTTGCGGCGCTCATCGGCGGCTCCCTGCTCCTGACCGGCGGCTGCAAAGCGAAGACGGAAAGTAAGGACGGCATCCGTGACGGGGTGGTCAAGCATATTGCGGCCATGAACGGCTTGAACGTGAACAACATGACCATCACGGTTACCAAAGCTACCATCAATGGCGATAAGGCTCAGGCCGACGTGGATATTCGGGCCAAGAACAGCGATCCGAGTACGCCTGCCATGCAACTCACCTACGATCTTCAGAAACAGGGGGACGAGTGGGTGGTGCTAAAGGGCCAACCGACGGGGGGAATGCAACATCCTGCGCCGGGGGAGATGCCGCCTCAGGGCTTGCCTCCAGGTCATCCGGCCACCGGCGGAACCAGCGGCCAGATGCCGCCGAATCATCCGGACTTCAACTCCATCCTGAACAGTGCGCAGCCACCGGCGCAGACACAGCAGGCGCCAACCAGCCAGCCTCCGGTAAAGCAGCCCTCGAGCAGCACGAAGCCGTGAGCGCCGATATTTGTTGAGAGATTTCAGATAGCAGGAACCTTTCGTGTGGGTGCCGGTGGGTGGATGAGAGTCCGACGCCCGCCTCGGCGGGAATTGTGGACCTTATAGCTGGTCGCTGATCTCTGATATCTTGAGCGTCAAAAATCCTGCAAGTCTTCCGTGGGCAACGCCACGCGCACTGCGTTTAGTACGGCCAATAGGTCGATGACTTCCTGTCCCACCGCGCCCCAAATCGGCGGCAGATAGCCGAGCGCCGCAGCAAGCATGCCGATGATGCTCGCAGCCATTCCGCCGAGTGCGCTTTGCAGGGCGATTTGCCGCATGCGCCGGGCGATGTGCATCAGTTCGTCGATTTTTTCGAGCGCGGTTTCGAGCACCACGGCATCGGCGGCTTCGGTGGTGATGTCGTTCTGCGAGCCAAACGCCACGCCCACGGTGGCAGCCATAAGCGCAGGCGCATCGTTGATTCCGTCACCGACGAACAGCGTTCGCGCCTTCGCCGTTTCTGCTTTCACGATGGCCACTTTTTCTTCCGGGCTTTTGCTGGCATGCACTTCCGTGATTCCAACGCTTTCGGCAAGATATCTCACTTCGGATTCCCGATCGCCGGAGACGAGCATCACTTTGCGAACGCCGTGCTTCGGTTCGAGGTGCTGGATGAAGGAGGCGCTGTCTTTGCGGGGCGCATCGTGAAAGCGAATTGCCGCGGCATACTGTCCCCCGATGAACACCAGGCATTCCAGGCCGCTTTCGAGCGGGGGGAGGGGAAGGTCCAAGGACTGAACTTTTTTTCTACCGGTAATCTGCACGGAATTGCCGGAAACGCTGCCGCGCAAACCTTCGCCGGGGCGCTCACTGATCTTTTCGACCGGCAAAACGGCGATTTTCTGGCGTTTCGCTTCGGAGACGATGGCGCCAGCCAGCGGGTGCTTGGAATACTGCCCCAGGCTTGCGGCGAGTTGGAGTACCTGGGTGCGGTCAGAGCCATGCGCGCAAAGCACTTCGGTGAGCGTAGGCCTGCCATAAGTGAGCGTGCCGGTTTTATCGAAGATCAGCGTCTGGCACTTTTCGATTTGTTCCAGCACCGCCGGATTCTTGATGATGATGGCGCGACGTGCTGCAAGAGAGATGGCGCCGATAATCGCTGTGGGAATGGCGAGCAGAAGTGGGCACGGTGTGGCGATCACTACGACGGAGAGGAAACGCTCTGAGTGGCCACTGAGGAGGGCCGCCGCCGTGGCGACCCCGAGCGCGATGGGCGTATACCACGCGCCAAGTTGATCGCCCAGGCGACGCAGCTTGGGCCGTTGCTGTTCCGTCTGGTGCATGACCTGCATGATGCGGGCGTAGCGCGAATCCTCCGCCAGCTTTTCTGCGCGAATTACAAGGAGCGCTTCACCGTTGACCGCGCCGGAGATGACCATCGATCCCGGAGTTTTCGAAATTTCGTAAGGTTCGCCGGTCAGGTAGGCCTCATCCATGACGCCGTGGCCTTCGAGGACGGTGCCGTCCACTGGGCAGATTTCGTGAGGCAGGACGGTAAGTTCGTCGCCGATGCGAATGTCGGCGAGTTTTAGATCTACCAGAGTGCCAGCTTCATTGCGGTGGGCGACGCTGGGCATGCGCCGCGCCAGCGCGTCCAGCACGGATGAAGCGCGCGCGGTGGCAAATTCTTCGAGCGCCTCTCCACCGGAGAGCATCAACACCACGATGGCCGCGACCAGATATTCCCGCAACAGGATCGCCGTGACGATGGAAACGCCTGCAAGCAGATCGGAGCCAAATTCGCGTTTCCAGAACTTTTTCAGCAGCACCCATAACATGGGGATGCCGCCGACGATGAGCGCGGCGAAGAGTGGTGAATTGAAGGTGAGAGCAGGGAGGTGGAAGGCGTACTTCAGGACGACATGCAAGGCTATTGCAACAAGCGTGAACCCGGCGATTAGCGTTTCTTTGGAGGGAGCGAACCGAGTGTTCCTCGTATCCGCCATTGCCTCAACTTATCGCACAGGTCGTTCGCGCTGTCAAAGATGCAACAATTTTGCTACTGGCGAAGATTGTCGATCGGCAGCATAGAAGAAACCGGAGGAGCAAAAGGTGAATCGGCTGAACCCAAGTACAGGTAACCAAAGAAGCCAGTTCGTTGAATCTCAACCGAGATAGCCAGACAACGCTCTAAGCTTGCTGTTGGAGCGATTTCTCATGGATGGGACCTCGATCTTCGGATGGGTCATTCAATGCCTCCTGTTGGCAGGATGCGGCTGGTGGTGCTTCATTGAAATCCGATACCTGAAGCGGCGCGCCGCAAGTAAGCGCTGGCCGAACGTTACGGCAACGATCCAAAAGGGAGCAGTGGGTCGCATTTCATTCGGACGAGGCGCTTCGGCCCCAGCCTGTTTCCTCGGCTATGCCTACCTAGTCGAGGGAACACGTCGGGCCGGTTTTTTTGCGCTCTACGGGGAAGAAGGGAAAGTGGACGAGGTGCAAAAACGCCTCGCGAGCTCGCCCCTCGACATTCGGTATGACCCAAGCAATCCGGACCTTTCCTGCATGATTGACTTTTATGATTCGCGTTTCGAGGGCCTTGCCGCAACGCAGAACCCGCAGTGGCTAGATCAAGCACCAGCCTTCGATCTCGCGGATGCACTCGGAAGCGCAACTAATGCTTCACCCCTAGAGACCAGACACTCTGACGAACAGAGTCATGACATAAACGAAAAGATATTTCCAGCGCCGGGCGCGATTGTGGAATCAGGCCACAGCAAGATTCGCATACTGTGGACCTGCGCCGTGCTGTATTTCGCCGCGATGCTGGTCGCTTTTCAATTTGCAGGGCGGGTGCCATACCAAGTGCTCACCCTGGCGGGCATCGCCAACATGGCCATACTCATATCGTTCGTTGTGTTACTTAAGAGGGCCTACAAGCCCAAGGCGTGACAGCGATACAGACAGATCAAATCAAGCGGTCATAGCGTTTTGTCTTTTGAATAGCACACAGATTCCAGGTTGCATTCGATGCACTTCGGCTTGCGAGCGATGCAGACGCGGCGGCCGTGCCAGATCAGTTGGTGCGAGAAGATAATCCACTTGTTTTGCGGAATGACCGCCATCAGGTCCTGTTCGATCTTCTTGGGATCCTGGTTGCGGGTGAGATCCAGGCGCTGCGACAGGCGGATGACGTGGGTATCGACCACGACGCCGCAGGCGATCCCGTAAGCCGTGCCCAACACGACATTGCCGGTCTTTCGCGCGACGCCGGGCAGGGTCAGGATTTCGTCCATCGTGCGCGGCACCTGGCCTCCGAATTTCTCGATGATGCCTTTGCTGGCGCCGATGATGGATTTGGTTTTGTTGCGAAAGAAGCCGGTCGGGCGAATTTCTTTTTCCAGTTCCGCGGGGTTGGCATAGGCGAAATCTTCCGGTTTCGTATATTTCTTGTAGAGTTCCTGGGTCACCTGGTTCACACGCACATCGGTGCATTGCGCGGAGAGAATCGTGGAAATGAGCAGTTGAAAAGCATTTTCGTGCTTCAGTTCGCAGGTGGCTGCGGGATAAGCCTCATCAAGTTTCGCCAGAATGGTGGCCACGCGCTTGGGGTCGGTTCCCGCCGTTGTGGACGCGGGCTTCTTTGCGGCCGGTTTCGAGCGCGGTGCCACCTTTTTGGCCGTTCTCTTTTTTGCGGGTTTCACCTTTTTCTTTGCCGGCATACTTTTTCTCCAAACTGCTGTGTTGCAGGGACAGCTTACGCGACTTGCTGTCCTGAGGTGAAACGGCCCGCCTCAGAAGGCGGGCCCTACAACGACATCCATCAGGCGACGGAAGGCATTGCCCCTGTGGCTGTGCTGATTCTTTTCCTCCGCGGGCAATTCGGCGAGCGATTTACCAAGCGCCCGAAAATAAAACACGGGGTCGTAGCCGAATCCGCCGGAACCGCAGGGCTGTTCGAGTATCTCGCCGTCCACTTTCCCGGAGACTACCGCCAGACAACGGCCTTGCTGGGCCAGCGCGATGACGCATGCGAAATACGCCGTGCGCTCCGCGCCCTGCTTGCCTCTCAGTGCAGCCAGCAATTTATCATTTCGTTTTTCGCTACTTGCGCCGGGACCCGCGTAGCGTGCGGACAAAACGCCCGGTGCGCCGTCGAGGGACGGAACCACCAATCCAGAATCATCGGCGAACACCATTTCTTCCGAATGCTTCGAGTAGTACAGCGCTTTGCCCGCGGCATTTTCCGCAAAGGTGGGCGCGTCTTCGGGAAATTCGGGCAACGCGGCAAATCCGGGCAACAACCGCAAGTCCAGGGGATGGCCCGCCGCAAGAATCTGGTATTCCTTCAATTTTCCCGGATTACCCGAGGCCACAAGCAATTTCTTCCGTCCCGGCGTTTCGTTCATCGGCCGCCCAGGAATTTGGTGGGCAGGACCGTGCGCTGCTCCTCGCTTAAGCGGCGGATCCCAGCGGCAGCTAGCGCCAATAGATCCTGCATCTCGCCGCCGGTAAAAGGCCGGCCCTCCGCGGTGGCCTGAATCTCCACGAAATCGCCGCTGCCGGTCATCACGACGTTCATATCCACTTCCGCGCGCGCATCTTCCTCGTAACAGAGGTCCAGCAGCGACACGTCATCGACAATGCCAACACTGGTGGCGGCCACCGTATCGATCAACGGAGAAGTGCGCAGCATGCCCGCTGCGACCAGGCGCTCCATCGCCAGCGATAGTGCCACAAAAGCGCCGGTAATGGAGGCGGTACGTGTTCCTCCATCCGCCTCAATGACGTCGCAATCGATCCACACCGTTTTTTCGCCCAAGGCTTCCTGGTCGGTGACGGCGCGGAGAGAGCGGCCGATGAGGCGCTGAATCTCCAGTGTGCGACCGGATTGTTTGCCCCGCGTGGCCTCGCGCTGCGTACGCTCCTCGGTGGCGCGCGGCAACATGCCGTATTCGCTGGTCACCCAGCCCTTGCCGGTGCCCTTCAAAAAGGAAGGAACACCGTCATCCACCGTTGCTGTGCAGATCACCCGCGTTTTTCCGAGTTCGATCAAGACGCTGCCTTCGGCCTGGGAAATAAAGTCGGGCGTGATTTTCAATTGGCGAATTTGGTCCGCGCTACGACCGTCGCTTCTCAATGGTCCTCCTGGGAGTTTGGTGCCTAAAGAATAGTCCGGAATGAGTTCTGGGGCTATGGGTGTGTGGCGATGAAAAGCCAGGAGAAATTCCTGGCTTCGGAAAGTCGGGTCGGAAACACGACCCCAAGATGCCGGGTTGAAGGCGCGGCGCGCTAGATGAGGCACTACGGACGCTTGGTGGCGCCTTCCACTTTGTCGATTGGGTTCTGGATAGGCGCGGTGAGAACGGACACGCCCGAGCGAGATGGCGCGGTTGTTCCCGCGCCGTTCATATTGACCTGGAAGGTCTGAGTCAAGTCCACGTGCCCTGCGAGTGTATCCACCTCTTGGCCATGAATCAGGATCTTGAGCCGCTGCACCTGTGGCACGTTTGCTTCGAGCGTGCGGGTAATCGAGTCGATGGCCAACTCCTCGCTCTGGATTCCCGAGGGAGTCGAGTTGGCCAGCGCTTCGGAAAAATCGGCCACGGCGATGCCGTTTGGCAGAATGTAGAACGCCAGAAGCGCGGCATCAGGGGGCAGGGTGCGCGCTTCCGGGTCGACCGGGCCCGCCAGCAGAGTGTTCAGGATCTCCTTGGCGCGCAAAGACGGCTCGCTGGAAAGCGGCAGATCCAGGGTGACGGGCACGAGGGTTCCATCGCCGTTGCTGGACCCCCAGAACATTTTGGCCTTCACCCGAGGTTCGCCACTGGTCACTGGAACCGGAGGCAGAAGCTCGCGCCGGGCCTGCTCCGCGGTTTTTTCCGTCAAGGTCTTGGCTTTGTCCACTTGGCGTCGCAGAGCGGGGAAGTACAGCGCTGCGCCAATCACCGCAGCGAGTAAGCCTCCTGCCAACCAGACGCGCCACGTGGCATTCATGGCTGGGTCACCAGAGGAGTGCCTGGCATTACCGGCACCACATAGGAAGGCCGGAACGCCGCCACTCCGTGCGCGATGGCTTCCGCCACGCCAGGAACCATGCGGTCCAACTCCGCGCGGTTCTCCACGGAAACACTGGAGATTTCCACGGCAATGGCTGGAGCGGCAGTGGTGCGCAACTGGCGGATGGGCGCAACCTGTGCTGTCGGGGGAGAGCCTTTGAAGCGTTTAGCTAGTTCGGCTTGTACCATGTCGCCGAGCTTGTGGCTGAGCGTCACGAAGGGTGCCTGCGCCTGATCCCAGGGGATTAACCCTGAAGCGTCGTGGACAACCGGGGTGTCTGGCATTACGTACGTCCGCGCAGTTCCTGCCAGCCCGGTGGACGCGATGTGGAGGGAGATGAAGACCGCGCCACGTTGCGCATTGGCTCGCGCGGAACGATCGTCAAACGAGGGATTCTCATTGCCTTCGCGCGTCTGCAAGACCTGAAAACCTTGTGCTTCGAGAGCGCGACGGGTCTGCGCGGCGAACTGCAACAGCACTTCGCTTTCGCGAATGCCTTCGGTGCCGCGTGCGCCGAGATCGGCGCCACCGTGCGCAGGATCGAGGACGACAATGTTCAAACCCACGCTGGGAGCTTCGCGAAGGGGAACCAACGGACTCGCAGGGGGCGTCTGCGTGGGCAGCCGTGGAGGAGCCGCTTGCGGGGTCTGTGAAGCAGTTTGCGGCGTGACCGGGGTCTGCGCGCTTGCACGTTGGCCCTCGGCACTTAAACTGAGCGCCAGCCCGAGCACGACGGCGAGAACCACTTCACTTTGTTTTTGGGAAACTTTCACGACGAGCAGAATACCAAATCTGTCTGCCTGGCTGGTGAGTGTCGTTGCTACGCGCCTCGAAAGAGGGACCTGCAAGTTACGGGTTGCCTTCCTTCAAAGCTCAAGCGAGAGCAGAAGACGGCCGCTACACGACCTCGCTAATCCGCCTGGCTGGGCTGCACGCCGAGTTCGGAGGTGTAACGGGCGCGCAGTTTACTGGTCGCGAGGTAGAGCGCGATCCCGGCGAGGATAATGAAGACGCCAAAGACCAGGCCATTCATGCCCAAAATGGCCTCATGTTCGCTTTCCACCATGGCCAGGATGAGCAGAGCCAGTGGGAAAATACCGCAGCTAACCGCGCCCGCCATGCCCCCAGGCACGCGGAAGGCACGCCGCAAGTTGGGCTCACGAATGCGCAGTGCTACAAGCGTCACGAACTCCAGCATCAATGCCGCGCCGTAAAGCATGATGTCGAGGGTGATCAGGCGTTTGAAGCCAAGACCCAGACAAAGTGCCCAGCAGCTTGCCAGGACTACGATGGCCACCCACGGCGTTTCGTTCTTCCTGGTCACTTTGCCGAAAAGCCTCGGCATCATCCCGTCACGCGCCATGGCCAGCGGCAATCGCGAATAGCTCATCACCAGAGCATTGAACATGCCGAAGGCGCTCATCATGCCGCCAATGGTTACCAGAAAGCGCAACCACTGAATGCCCATGATGGTGCCACCGAGCTGGCCTGCGACCGAAGCCCAGGAACCATCCTCGGCAAACGCCGACGCCGGTATGCCAGTGAAGTACACCGCCACAAAGGGAAGAATGTAGGTGAGCGAAACCAAAATGACGGCGGCGATCATCGCCTTGGGGTAGGTTCGCTGCGGGCGCTCAACTTCCTGCGCAATGGTCGAGGCGTTGTCCCAGCCCATATAGTTCCACATGGCCACCAACACCGCCCCTAATAGGCCCATGCTTACGCCGGCAGATGCCGCGCGCGGTTCAGCGAAGAATCCAGCCCTGACCGGTGAAAGCAGAACGATCAATCCAAAGGGCAGCGACAGCAGGAAGAATAACCATAGCGAAGTGATTCCCACTACGCGAATGCCCGCCAGGTTCAGCGCTGCGCAGGTCACTACCACGAACAGGCCGGCGTAAATGTCATGATGACTTTCGCCGAACCACGGCGCCATCTGCTTCAGGTAAAAGACGAACAATGTGGGATAAATGGCCATATCAAAGATGCTGGCGGCCAGGGACAGCCACGCTTCCTGGAATCCCCAGAAATTTCCAAGACCACGGCGCACCCAGGCGTAGTAACCGCCTTCTTCCGGCAGTGCGCTGGAAAGTTCGCCGATCATGAAGGCCGTCGGCAAGCACCAGAGCACCGGAAGAAACAACAAAACCAGAATTCCGCGACCATATCCCGCGCCAGCAATGATGGATTCAGTCCCGTAAGTGCCCCCGGACACCATGAAGAACGTCGCGGCAACAAGCGGCCAGAGGGTCAGCTTGGCGACTGCCTTTCTTGTCGAGGGAAATACTTGGGAGGGAGTCTGTGCGGGGAGCGATATAGTGCTCAATTTTTTTCTCTCATCCTCCTAATAAGCGCATCTCGCTATCCCCTTATGCAAAGCAAGTGCACTTTTTCGAGAATACAAGGTCTGTGCGCGCACGCAAGAAAAAAACGCATGGAACGCAAAAAAAGTTCTGCGGCGGTGACGGTACTGTGGGACGGGTACGCAGCGATTTCGGCACTACGTGGTTGCCCGTATGGATCGCATGAGGCGCTCGCGGATTCGGGTCCTCAGGAGGTTGAGGAAGGCGCTTGGAGTGCTACACTCGTTTTATTCGAATTTATTCTTCATTTTTTTGGGGGAAATCATCCACATGAAGCTTCGCCCAAGCTTGTTTCTGCTCGTTTTTGCGCTAACTGGTTCCATTACCGGTGGGCAGCAACCTGCCCCGCCGCATCCTCTGGGTGTGGACGACTTATTCGGGGTGCGCGAAGTGCACGACCCACAAATTTCGCCGGACGCTCAGTTCATCGCTTACACGGTCACCTCGACTTCGCTGAAAGACGATAAGAACGGAACGCAGATCTGGATGGTGCCCACGGGCGGTGGCGATGCCATACCACTCACTACCGAGGACGTGGTTTCCGATCATCCGCGGTGGTCGCCGGACGGGAAGTTCCTCGCCTTCCTGTCCTCACGCAAAGACGCGGACGGCGATGACGGAAAAACGCAGGTTTACCTGCTGAACCGCCAGGGCGGCGAAGCGCAGCGGCTGACCGATACAATTCAGGATGTCGACGACTTTGCGTGGTCGCCGGACGGCAAGCGACTTGTGTTGATCCTTCGGGACCCCTCTCAAGAGGAACTCGAAAGCGCCGCGGCAAAGGGAAAGGATGAGGACGGCGCTGATAAACCTGCCTCATCAAAGAAGTCGAAGTCTCAGCGCCCCTGGGTGATTGACCGGCTCTATTTCAAGGAAGACACAGTCGGCTACCTGGAGCGTCGCCGCACGCATCTTTATGTGTTTGACGTGGCGTCCAAATCGATGAAGCAGGTGAGTTCCGGCGATTACGACGACACCGAACCTGCGTGGTCTCCCGATGGCAAATTTCTCGCCTTCGCCAGTAATCGCTCGAAGCCTGATCCTGACGTCACGTATGCCGTGGATATCTGGGCCATAGCTGCGGATAACACCGACAAAGGCGCCACGCCCACGCAAGTGACAACCGGACTCGGCGGGGATCACCAACCTGCGTGGTCTCCCGACGGCAAATGGATCGCCTACACCACTCAGCTCGATCCGAAACTCTTCGATTACGGCACCAGGCACATTGCCGTGGTCGCTGCTACCGGTGGTCAAGCCAAAGTGCTTACCTTAGAGCTGGACCGCAATGGAACCAATCCCCGCTTTGCCCCGGACGGCAAATCCATCTACTTCGTGGTCGATGATGACGGTACACAGAATCTCGCTCAAGCGAACATCGCCAGCGGCAAAATCACTCGTCCGATCGCGGGTCGCGTGACCGTTGAGAGTTATTCGTTGGCGAAAGATGGCACCTTGGCCGCCAACCTCTCTACCCCGGATCGTCCCTACGAACTCTTCGCCATCCCCGGTGGTCATCTGACTCGTTTAACCAAGCTGAATGATGCCTGGCTCGCCCAGTTCCAACTTTCGACTGCCGAATATGTCTCCTTCGTGTCGAAGGATGGCACCACAGTCCACGGCTACTTGTACAAGCCTGTCGATTACGTTTCCGGCAAGAAATACCCGGCGATCCTCCGGCCCCATGGCGGCCCGCAAGAAGAGTACGAGGCTGAGTTTCAAGATCTAGCTCAGCTGTTTGCCGCCAATGGGTACGTGGTTCTCTACCCTAACCCCCGGGGTTCCACTGGCTACGGCCAGGACTTCTGCAAAGCTATCTATGCGGACTGGGGCAATAAAGATTATCAGGACGACATGGCCATGGTCGATTACGCTATCGCACGAGGTATCGCCGATCCAGACAAGCTCGGAGTGGGTGGCCATTCCTATGGTGGCATCTCAACCGATTTCATCATTGCTCAGACTGATCGGTTTAAAGCTGCGGTGTCTTGGGCCGGCTCTGCCGAGTTCACCAGCTTGTGGGGCCACGATCAGTACGTGAGGGATTACATTACCGAGCTGGGCTTCCCTTGGGAACATCGCGAAACTTGGGACCACGTTGCGCCTTTCTGGCGCGTCAAGAACATCCACACACCGACTCTGTTCGTGGGTGGAAACATCGACTGGAACGTGCCGCTGTTGGGCGGAGAACAGATGTACATGTCCCTGAAAGCGCTGGGGCGGGATACACTACTGGTCGTCTACCCGGACGAATACCACGAATTCAAAACGCCCAGCCACATCAAGGACCTAAACGAGCGCTACCTGGCTTGGTACGCGCATTACGTTAAAGCTGACGGAACCCCAGCCCGGCCCACAGACAAGCCGGCCGTTCAACTGAAACCTGCGGATTAGCGAAGCCGGAATGCTGGAGCAGGTCCGTCAGGCGTGCCCGGGAAAAATCGGCTTGACCATTTCCGGAATTGTTCCGTAGACTCGCCCGTGTTTCGGGATGCCTCATGGCTGATCCTGCTACTCACTCAACTGTAAAGCTCCGCAGCATCTCGCCGTGCTTTCTTGTCGAAGATGTAGTCAAGACGGCGGAGTACTACCGGGACGTTCTGGGATTCCAGTTCGATCGGTATTGGGGCGAGCCACCTTGTTTCGTTATTTTGCTGAGGGATTCCGTTGAGATCTCGCTGAGTAACCCTGGTGTCTGCTCCCCTCGGTCAAATCGAAATGTCCATGCAGATGCGCCTTGGGATGCTTACGTCTGGGTAGACGATCTGGCCGCTCTCCTCGAGGAAGTTCGGTCCAAAGGTGCCAAGATCATTCGAGGGCCTGAGAACACTTTTTATGACACGCGGGAGATAGAGATTGAAGATTGCAATGGTTACGTCATCTGCTTCGGCCACGACACATCGGGCTGATGCTAATAATTAAACAAGGCCGGCCTCGCACGGAGGCCGGCCTTGTTTGTTCTTCTTTTTCGGTTTTTACTTGCCCATTTTTGAGCCGATCACTTCACCGGACACGATGATTTCCACGCGTCGGTTGGCCTTGCGCCCCGCCGCCGTGGTGTTATCCGCTACAGGATTAGCCTGTCCCAATCCTTTGGCAGTGATGGTATCCGCCGACAATCCTTGGGAAATCAGGAAGTCGCGGACGGTATCGGCGCGTTGTTGGGACAACTTAAGGTTATAGTCCGGGGTGCCCGTGGTGTCTGTGTAACCTTCGATTGCCAGGTTCAATCCCGGATGTGCTTGAATGATGCCGGAGAGTTTGGCCAGCTTGAGCTGGGCGTCCTGGCTCAAGGCATATTTGTTCGTTTCAAACAGAACGTCGGCCATGTTCACCACCAAGCCTCGTGGTGTGTCGGTGGTCTGCAAGATATCGTTGAGCTGTTTGAGGATTTGAGCGCGCAGCGCAGCCGTCTGGGCTTGCGCGCGTGCCGCCTCGTCTCTCGCGGCTTGTTCCTTTGCCTGGAGGGCAGCTTGTTCCATGGCAGCTTTCTGAGCCGCGGCATTCGCGGCAGCTTGCTGTCGGGCTGCAGCTGCATCTGCTTCCGCCTTCATCTGAGCTTCTTTGGCAGCCGTTAATTCTGCCTGGCGCTTGGCTTCTGCATCCGCTTCCGCCTTGGCTTTGGCTGCGGCAGCGGCAGCGGCGGCATCCTTTTCTCTCTGGATGCGCTCGGCTTCCTGCCGTTCCGCGGAAAGTGCACGAGCGTCTTCCGCGAATTGAATGGTTTGGCGAGCAGCGGTGATGACTTTCGATTTGTCCGAATTCGAGGTCAGCGCGTTCTCTGCCATCTGCAGACTACTTGTTGCCTTGGAGTAAACTTCGGGTGCGTACTGTTCTGCCTTTTGTGACTTGGCAATGTCCACCGCGTTGCGCGCTTCATACATGTCCAGCGGGACCTTCTTGAGGTCCGGGGTTAACGCCAGTGGATTCCCGAGCTTGGCATACTGGCTGCGCTTCATCAGCTTATAGTCGTTATCGGGGAAGATTTTTCCCTTAGTGTTCTTCTTGGTGTCATTTTCAAGAGCGACCATTTCGCTGGGCAACTGCACCGCGAAATACGGCTCCGCCGTCACGATCATCGCAAAGGTTTGCGATTGCGCCGTTACGCTGAGCTTGCCGTCGCCATTCTTGTCGATGGGAATTTCGCCGAGATTGGTGGTGCTGCCGTCTGGGGTGATGGTCCACAGCACGTAGGTAAGAAATTCCGCACCGAGCGATGTGGGTTGGGGAAGAGATTTCACTTTGAGGTCGATGTCCGTGCCCCCCTTCTTCGCGTCTACCTTGGCTTCGCCGCTGGACTGCGGCGCAGCACTCGTGCCGATGAAAATGACTTTGGTGCCGCCTCCACCCACCTCATAGCCAACAGCTTTAATGGACTTACTAATGACATCCGACGCGGGAATCTCTCTTTTCTGCTGCGCCATGGCGGAACCGGCGACCAGGCACACGCCCACGATGGGCAGAAATACTCTCGAAAAACGTTTCATTGTCTCACTCCTGATGGGTTCGATCGCCATTTTTGGCCGAGCGAGGGGCGATCGGCGATGCCTGCATTCTATCCTATTTCGCCGCACCTCTGGTTGATTTCTGCGTGAACGCGGTTCCGCTGCTCTGCGTTTAGTGTGCTCGTCCTTTAACGTTCGGGCCATCCTTCGTCTGGTGAGCCGAGTGCCCGGCTGTGCAGGCAGAAATTTCTTGACCAGTTTGCCCTGAGGAGTGGCCCGGAGTATTCTCGCTTGTTCCCTGGAGGAATCCGATGCGTTTGATGAAGTTCGCTCGCGGGATTGTGCTTGCCAGCTTAACGGTGATGGCAATGGTCCCGCTCTCTGCGCAGCAGTATGACCAGAAACTATTCTCGGAGATGCGTTGGCGTTGCATCGGCCCGTTCCGCGGCGGACGCACCGTCGCGATTACCGGCGTGCCGCGCCAGCCCAATGTTTTTTATATGGCGGCGGTAAATGGTGGCGTGTGGAAGTCCGACGATTTTGGCAATACCTGGAATCCCATTTTTGACGATCAGCCCACGGGCTCTGTCGGCGCTATCGCGGTGGCGCCTTCTAATCCAAATATCATTTATGTCGGCAGCGGCGAAGGCTTGCAGCGGCCCGACCTTTCGGTGGGAGATGGAATTTATAAATCCCTGGATGCTGGGAAGACGTGGACGCACCTGGATCTAAGTGATGCGCAGCAAATCACCGCGATTGTTGTCGATCCGCAAAATCCCGATCGCGTTTTTGTTTCCGTGGAAGGCCACCCTTATGGCCCCAATGCCGTGCGCGGTGTGTTTCGTTCGGTGGATGGAGGAAAAACCTTCGAGAAGATCCTTTATAAGGATGAAAACACCGGCGCCGCTGATGTGGTGATGGATCCGAGCGACCCGCAGGTACTTTTTGCCGCACTATGGGCCGCGCGTGTGGCTCCCTGGGAAGTCCGAAGCGGCGAGTACTTTATCGTTCCGGGCAGCGGCCTGTTCAAATCCACTGATGGCGGCAGCACTTGGCGGCCGATCACGCAAGGCTTGCCTACGGCGGAGAATGGCCTATCGCGCATCGGCATCGCCATCGCGCCGAGCAATCCGAAGCGCATGTATCTCAATGTCGAAACGAAGAAGGACAAAGCCGGAGTCTATCGCTCCGACGACGCAGGAGAATCCTGGCAACTCGTGAACAGTGATCACCGGATCGGCGGACGTGGTCCCGGCGCCATGGGCATTGCTGTTGCGCCAGACAATCCGGACGTGCTGTATGTAGCCAATACCGCTTCCTGGAAATCAACGGACGGCGGCAAAACTTTCGTGGGCTGGAAGGGCGCTCCAGGTGGAGACGATTACCAGCGCATCTGGATCAGCGCCGAAAATCCTCAGATCATCGCGATTTCCGCGGATCAGGGCGCGGCGATCAGCGTGAACGGGGGCGAGACCTGGAGCAGTTGGTACAACCAGCCCACCGCTCAGTTTTATGATGTGACCACCGACAATCGCTTTCCCTACTGGGTTTACGGCGGACAACAGGAATCCGGCAGCGTGGCCACGAAGAGCCGCAGCGACTACGGCGAAATTTCGTTTCGCGATTGGAGTCTACCCGGCGTATTCGAATACGGCAGAGTGGCTGTCGATCCCAAGGACCCCAATATTGTATTCGGCGCGAAATTGACCCGCACGCAACAAGACATCGCCGAAGTGGCGGATGTTGCGCCCGAACCCATCCGCCGCGGAGAGTATCGCTACAATCGCACGCTTCCGCTAATTTTTTCGCCGCTCGATCCCAAGGTGCTCTACTTTGGCGCGAATGTGCTCTTCAAGACGACCGACCAAGGCCACAACTGGACGGTCATCAGCCCGGATCTCACGCGTGAAACGTACGAGATGCCCGCAAACCTTGGCGTGTTCTCTGCTGGCGATCCGGAAAAGGGCAAGCATCGCGGCACGATCTATGCGATTGCTCCTTCGTTCAAGGAACCGGACACGATTTGGGCAGGCACCGACGATGGCGTGATTCAGCTCACGCGCGATGGCGGAAAGACCTGGAAAAACGTAACTCCGCCGTCGCTGCGGCCCTGGGCGAAAGTTTCCATTATGGAAGCTTCGCACTTCGATCCCGGTACCGCTTATGCCGCAATCAACACGTTTCGCCTGGATGATCTTCGTCCGCACATCCTTCGGACGCGAGATTACGGCGGTACATGGCAGGAAATTGTTGCGGGTCTCCCCACAAATGCTCCGTCAGACGTTGTGCGTGAAGATCCGATGCGTAAGGGCTTGCTCTTTGCGGGTACAGAAAACTCCGTCTACGTTTCTTTCAATGACGGCGATTCCTGGCAGTCGCTGCAGCTCAATCTGCCGCATACGTCCATGCGCGACCTTACCATTCACGGGGACGACTTGATCGTTGGCACGCATGGCCGCTCGTTTTGGATACTGGACGACATCACGCCGCTGCGGCAGTTGAGCGACAAGCTAACTCAGCAACCGGTGTTCCTCTATGCGCCAGAGGTAGCACTGCGTTGGCGCTGGAATCGCAATCCCGATACGCCCCTACCTCCGGAGGTTCCTGCGGGGAAGAATCCGCCTGATGGCGCGATCCTCGATTATTATTTGGCGGCCAACGCGCAAGGAGCGGTGACGCTAGAAATTCTTGACTCGAACGGTGAACTGGTGCGCCGCTACGCCAGTACCGACAAGCCACCTTCCATGGAAAAACTGGCGGAAGAGCATCCGATACCGATGTACTGGGTTCGGCGAACGCAGATTCTTTCGGGCGAGGCGGGCATGCACCGCTTCGTTTGGGACGTGCACCATGCTCCGCCGGACGCACTCGAGAGAGAATTCCCGATCTCGGCCATCGTGCACAACACACCGCTTGTTCCGCTCGGCGCCTGGGCGCTTCCCGGTTCTTACACGGTCAGACTCACCGTCGACGGAAAAAGCTACACCCAGCCGCTGACACTGAAAATGGATCCGCGCATTCAGAGACCGCTGGAAGACTTGCGCAAACAACATGAAATGGAAATAGGCGCGGTCGAGGGAATGAACGCCAGCTATGAATCGCTGGCGCAGGTAAAGTCTGTGCGCGCCCAGATCAAAGACCTATCTAAAAATGTGCCTGCCAAAGACAAGCTGACGAAGAATTTGGCGGCCCTAGACAATCAATGCGCGGAACTCGAAGGTGCGAAGCAGCATAGCTTCTATGGCATGCCCAGCAGCGGAAAGCAGCCCGAGAATTTTTCCACTCTTAACCAGCATTTCGCCGCAATGCTAGCCGTCGCGAATAGTGCCGACGCTGCTCCGACCACTCAGGCTACAGCTGCTTACCAGGAACTGGAACAAAGCGAGACCGACTTGCGCCGGCGTTGGAGTGCCATTCGCGAACGGGATATCCCCGATTTGAACCGCGGGCTGACGAAGGCAGGGCTTGCCCCTCTCGATCCAAAGAAGCCATTGGAAGAGGAGCTTGGCGGAGCCTCCGACGGAGACGATGAGCCGTAAATACCAGCAGTAGACGTTAGCGCAGAGCTTCACGAATATGCCGTTCAGACTATGGTTTGACCATGGTCACTGTATATAGTATTCTATTCTTGCATAAGGAGTTATGAATGCAAGAGATCGCTATCTCCAAATTCAAAGCCACATGCCTTGCCGTACTCGAGCGGGTCCGCAAAACCGGTGAACCCGTTATGGTCACCCGTTTCGGCCAGCCCATCGCCCGCATTGAGCCGCCAGCCCAGCCTGCGAAGCGTATCAAGTTGGGCGGGATGGCCGGTACAATGAAAATCCTGGGGGATATCGTCGGTCCCATCTCAGACATCTCCGATTGGGAGGCTGCACACGATCCAGATCCCGAAAGCAAATCGTGATGGACCTCCTTCTGGATACTCATATCTGGCTTTGGAGTACGAACGAGCCTCACAAACTCAGTTCGGCGATACATCGCGCCATCACCGATCTCGGGAACACCTGTTACCTTTCGCCGGTGAGTATTTGGGAGGTCATCATTCTAATAGAAAAGAAGCGCATCGCGATTGACCGGGACTTCGGAAAATGGTTCGAACAATCACGGATTGATTTTGAGTTGCAGGAAGCGCCGCTGGACTGGAAGGTAGTCCACGAACTGCGGTATATGATGCTCGGGTACAGTGATCCTGCTGACCGATTTCTGGCGGCGACGGCAAAGGCTCACGATCTCACGCTCGTCACCGCGGACCAGCGTTTGCAGCGCGTTCCCGGTGTAAAGACCCTCGCCAATCTTTGAACGTGCTCCGGTTCGGTGTTCGCCGACCCGAAAGGGGCACTAGCCGACTTCAACCGCATATTCACCGAATCCGTGTTCAACGCAGTTTTGACGCGAACTAGGATCAAAGCAGACAGGAGAACAGGCCGGACTCTTAAGCTGGGCATACTTTACGCGGCACGGTGCTTCGTTGGTGCAAAGCGAACAGGGCGCCGAAATCAGTGAAGATTGTGCTGGAAGAACTCGGTGATACGCTTGTCGGCGTCCTCGGTCGCTTCTTTGCGGTAGCCATCCTTGTTGTTCGGGTTTTGAAACGCATGCCC